>WNEQ01000302.1_pt1 | contig 25412 bp, 30 predicted proteins | sample 5399971 | NCBI WGS metagenome assembly WNEQ01 (sample SAMN13153330, study PRJNA577476) | soil metagenome | isolation source: 20 cm grassland meadow soil 2 days after 1st rain plot 5 | place: USA:California | collected 2015-09-18
GAATAATCTCAAGGTCATGGATGAAATCACGGTTTCGAGCGCCCGTCTGGTAACCAATAGTCAAGCCCTCAATGACCCGTGGAAAAGAGAGAAGATCATCGACCTAATGGCCGGGCTGAAGGGAGTGGTCGAGGCAAGAAAGAAGGTGCACATCTTTCTGAACGTGCGGGAGAAGGATCTCCAGAAGCTCCTGAAATCGCTCCCCGCGCTCAAGAAGCCCACGATAAGCCCGCTTTCGGAGAAGGGCTGGTTTGCGGTAAACACCGTCGTTTCGAAGTCAGAGATGCTCGGGCTTCTGCCGACGCTCAGGAGGGTCGCCCAAGGGCTGGTTGTCCACGCACCCGAGCAGGTGCTGCAACTCGACGAGATCAATAAGGGAAGCGGATGAATCCAATTCTTCCCCTCCTGAGAGTCTCGCGGCGCAATCTCGCGGCAGAGGCTGCTAGAATTAGGGATAAGGCCAGAGTATCCGCCGAAACTCAGGGGCTGGTCTTTGACATCATAGCGGACGTCAAGATGAGGGGAGACGCCGCCCTTCTCGAGTACGCGGAGAGGTTTGACGGGGTCAAGCTAGAAGAGGGCGAGCTAAGGGTCGAGGATTCAGAAATCGACGAGGCGTTCGACTCGGTCGGGCCAGAGCTGGTCAGGGCACTCCGTTTCTCCCTGCGTCGGATACGGAAAGTTCAACTCGCGCTTCTCCCCCGCGCGCGCCGCGTAGTCAGAAGCGAGGGGTTCACGGTCATGGCACGCTCGAGACCGCTCCCCTCCGTCGGCTGCTACGCTCCAGGAGGAAGAGCTTCCTACGCGAGCACGGTCCTCATGACTGCGGGAGTCGCAAAGTTCGCAGGGGTCCCGAGAGTCGTCTTGACCAGTCCGCCGCAGAGGCATGGCAAAGTCAGCCCTGCGGTTCTGGCCGCCGCGAAGGTCGCGGGAGTCGACGAAGTGTACAGGGTCGGCGGCGCTCAAGCCATTTCCGCCCTCGCCTACGGTACGAAATCACTCAACAGAGTGGCCAAGATAGTGGGGCCTGGCGGCGTGTACGCGTCTGCCGCAAAGCTGTTGGTGGCTCCCGATGTCGAGACCGACTTTTATGCGGGCCCGACCGAACTGATCGTGTTCGCGGACGAATACTGCAAGCCCAGATTTCCTGCCTGGGAGGTGATTGGACAGGCGGAGCATGGCGCGGATACCCTATGCGGGCTGGTGACTTACTCTAAAGAGTACGCGAACGAGGTTAGGGCCGAAATCCTGAAGCTGTTGCCGAGTCTAGAAAGGAGGGAGTACATCGAGGCGTCCCTCGAACGCGGATTCTCTGCCATCTGCGATAGCGAATCGACGGCTTGCGGCTTCATAGACGCTGTGGCGCCAGAGCACCTTGAAATTCTAACTCGCGACTATGTCCGGGTCGGGGAGAGAGTCGAGCGGGCAGGGCTGAAACTCCTCGGACCATACTCACCTTGCGCGGCGAGTGATTATGTCGCTGGAACCGACCACGTCATACCAACCGCCGGTTTCTCCGCCTGCAGAGGAGCGCTGTCGGTCCTCGACTTCCTGAAGCTAGACTGGAGTGTCTTGGGAACGGAGGGTGGCCTAAGGGGCGTCATCAAGCCCCTCAAGGCGATCGCCTATGCGGAAGGACTTCCGAACCACTACCTCTCCACGCGCTCCCGATTCGAGGAATTGGGCCAGCAATGAACTGGATGGAGGAACGGCTTTCGCGGCTGCAAAGATGGGAGGGCTACCAGCATTCAGTCGAGAGTCGGGAGGGAGTCCAAAGCAAGCTTGATGCGAACGAGAACTGGCATCTGCCAAGGGCGGAAATCCGGGAGGCGCTCAGCACGTCCGCGGAGCACCTCGACCCGCGGAGCTATCCTGATCTCGCGGACACCAATCTGGCTAAGGAAGTTTCAGCGCAAATCGGCGTCCCCTCCGACTCTGTGATTCCGTGCGCCGGCGCTGACCAAGCCATCGACCTGATCTGCCAGGCGTTCCTCGGGCCTGGCGACAATGCAGTTATCGTCTCGCCAACCTTCTCGATGTACAGACTCCGAGCCATTATCGCGGGAGCTGAATGCGCCTGTGTTCAGATGCTCCCGGACTTGGGCCTGCCAGTAGCCGAGATCCTGCGGCGGGGCGGCCCCGGAGGCGTTGCGTTCATCTGTTCCCCCAACAATCCGACCGGCAACCAGTTCAACCGGGCTGACGTGGAGCAGGTTCTCGATTCGTTCCAGGGCCTCGTGGTCCTTGACGAGGCGTACGTTGAGTTCGCAAGCTACAGTCTGTCGAGGAGAGTGAGACAGAGGCGCAATCTTGCCGTGTTGAGGACCTTCTCGAAGGCGTACGGGATGGCAGGCCTCCGGCTCGGCTACATCGTGGCGAACGAGGAGTGGGCTCCAGAATTTCTCGCTAAGGTCCAGTATCCATATCCGGTCAGCGGGGTCGCAGTGGCAATGGCTATCGCTATGCTGAAAGACCGTAGCCGCATCGAGCAATGGGTTGGCAAAGTGCGAAATGAGCGGGTCTGGCTTACGCGGCGACTCCGAGCGATTCCTGGGATCGTGGTGGTCGATTCAGAGGCGAATTTCCTGATGGCCAGCCTGCCTGTGGATTCAGGCGAAGCGCACAAGAGGCTCCTTGCAGCCGGCGTCTCAACGAGGAAACTCGGGGATGTTCTAGATTTTCCTAACTGCCTCCGGATAACCGTGGGGACTCGCAGGATGAACAAGCAGCTCCTGGAAGGACTGCGGGGGATCGTCGCGAAATGACCACCAGATACACCCACATCGGGACGGAACACGGGCCCGCCTGGATCCGCAAGGGCTCTGAAAGGGCGTTACGTAGCACCGATGTCGCAGCCTTCGATTGCGACGGCGTACTCGTTGACACTCGGAAATCGTACGATGCGACAACGGTTCGAGTCGTCAAGAGGCTCATCGGCGAGATGTTCGGGGTGAGGCTTCCGTGGGGGAGGGAAGCCCCGCGCCTGATTCATAAGTTGAGAAAGACCGGGGGGTTCAACAACGACTGGGACACGACTTACGCTCTATGCCTGTTCGCCACGTGCTCGATGCCGATGCGATTCAAGGAGGCCTTGGCGACCGCGCGCAGACTCCCGGTCACTCCAGGGGGAGCGGTCAGGAGCGCGGTTCCGGCAGTCTTCGCGAGCGTCAACCGAATCATCGTCGAGTACGTGAATTCGAAAGGCCAGGTCGGCCACTCCTCGATAGACCGGTTCGTCGGGGAGACCATGTCCGCCGTTGACCAGGAAATCTGCGCCTTGGTGAGGGCCTACACGGGGTACCCCGGGAGCCCCCCAAAAAGCCGCCTAGCGACGCTCTACGATGAAATGTACCACGGACCGGTGCTCTTCAAGGAGTTGTATGGGGTCGGGCCAAAATACTTCGCTGGGACCGGCCTGATAACCCGGGACAGGGTTCTCGTTACAGGGACAGACCTGCGTCGCCTTTCGGAGTGTCTCGGAGACAAGCTGGCGATCGACACCGGAAGGCCGAGGAAGGCGGTCGAGTATTCTCTGGGGGATCTCCTATCGTTCTTCGATCTCGATGCCTCCGTCTTTATCGGGGACGGGGAGATTGGGCGCGAACGCGAGGGGGTCCCTCATTTTGAGAAGAAGCCGAGCCCAGCCAGCTTGCTGCATGTCAGAGACAAGCTCGGTTCTTCGAACCTCCTCTACGTCGGCGACTCCGCGGAGGACGTCATGATGGCGACGGACGTCAGAACCTCCTCGGGAGGTGTGACCTTTGCGGGAGTCTACGGGGCCTCGCACGATACTAGAGACCAAGTTGAATTCTTCAGGCGGGAAGGAGTGGAGCTCATCCTGCCTTCGGTGAGCGACCTCCCAGGCGTCTACAGGAGGCTCGCACGGAATTGAAGCCTGTTGTTCGGAGGAGGTCCAAGGAGACTCGCGTCGAGGTCTCAGTCAAGCTGAACGGGAGCGGGAAGAGCGACGTCAGGACCGGGGTACGGTTTCTGGATCACATGATAGATTCCTTCTCGGCCCACAGCCTGGTTGATGTCAAGATGCGGGCTAAGGGCGACCTCAGTCACCACACGGTCGAAGACGTAGCTCTGACCCTGGGTAAGGCGCTGAAAGAAGCCCTCGGAAGCCGGGCCGGAATAATCAGGTTCGGGTACTCGATCGTGCCGATGGATGACACCCTGGCTCTCGCGGCCGTCGACCTCGTTAAGAGACCCTACTCGTCCATCGACCTCAAGATCGAGAGAACTATGCTGGAGGATGCACCGAGAGAAGACCTCGAACACTTCTTCTCATCGCTGGCCACAGCGCTTGAAGCGACACTGCACGTCAAGGTTCTCGACGGGAGAAACGACCACCACAAATTCGAGGCCGCTGTCAAGGCATTCGCGCTATCATTCAGGGCTGCCATCCAGGCCGACCCCAGGAGACGGGACAAACCCCCCTCCTCAAAGGGTAAGATGTAAGATGCGTTTCGCGATAATCGACTACGGGGTAGGGAACCTGTTCAGCCTCAGGACGGCCCTCCAGAGAGAAGGCGTCGAGACATTCCTAGCGAAAGGGAAGCGCGGGCTAAGTGATGCCGACGCATTGGTCCTCCCCGGGGTCGGAGGATTCCACGCGGCTGCAAAGGGACTTCCACATGAGGAGTTGAGAGAACTGGTGAAATCTGGAAAGCCGACAATCGGCATTTGCCTCGGGATGCAACTCTTCCTTGAGCGAAGCGAGGAGGGACTCGGCGAAGGGTTGGGATTGTTTCCGGGTGCAGCCAAACGATTGCCACCGGAGGTAAAGGTGCCGCAGATAGGGTGGAATACAATCAGACTGAAGAGGGAGACAGAATTCACGCAGGGGCTTCCCCGAGAGAGCTGGGTCTACTATGTCCACTCCTACTACCCCGATACGAAGGGCGATTGGGTTCTTGCCACCACCCGGTACGGTGCCGAATTTCCCGCCATAATCGGGCAGAAGAACATCGTCGGGACTCAGTTTCACCCTGAGAAATCAGGACCAGCAGGCGCCCAGATTTTAAGGAACATTCTGAGAATGGCGAGATAAGTGAAGAACTGGGCGGCGATAGACATACTCAAAGGACGAGTCGTGACCCTCGTGAAGGGTGACCCATCAACTTCGACCGAGTGGGAAACAGATGCGCTCGAAGCGGCTGCTCGATGGGAGGAAGAAGGGGCCGATGGGCTTCATCTCGTCGACCTCGACCGCGCCATCGGTAGCGGGTCTAACGGGGAGGTAATCCAGTCTGTCCTGCGCGCCGCAAATATCCCTGTCGAGGTGGGCGGAGGCATCCGAAGCGTCGAAGAGGCTTGTCGCTGGTTGGACCTCGGGGCCTCGAGGGTCGTAGTCGGGACTATAGCGTTCGAACAATCCGAGAAACTGAGGGTGATCCTTAGAGCGGTCGGTCCCGGCCGAGTGGCGGTTGCCGTCGACTTCAAGGAAAATCGTGTCCTGACAAGTGGTTGGCGGCAAACAGAAAGCGTGGATATTCTGAGGGCGGTGGAATCGTTCGGGAGACTCGGCGTCGAGACCATCATAGCAACGGCCGTTGAGAGAGATGGGACAGCAAGCGGTCCAGACTTCAATGCTTACAGCGCGCTCAGAGGCATTGGTGGGATAAAGATAATCGCTTCAGGCGGAATAAGGTTCCCCGATGATGTCGCACGGCTGAGCGCACAGGGGTTGGACGGCGTGATTATCGGTCGGGCGCTGTACGAAGGAACGGTTAGGCTGGCTGAGTTGAAGGGGATTTAGTGTGCCTCTCGCTAAACGGATAATCCCATGCCTTGACGTCAAGGACGGGAGGGTTGTCAAGGGGGTAAGATTCAGCGGGCTCAGAGACGCAGGGGACCCGGTAGAACTCTCGAAGCGCTACCGGGACGAAGGAGCCGACGAAATCGTCTTCCTCGACATCACCGCAACAAACGCGAAGAGAAAGACGTTGGCCGGTCTAGTAAGGAAGGTTGCGTCCTCGCTCGACATACCGTTCACCGTCGGTGGAGGGATTCGGACTGCGAGCGACTTGCGGGCGGTGCTTCTAAGCGGCGCCGACAAAGTATCGATAAACACCGCAGCGCTGTCGGCGCCCGGACGTATCCGAGATCTGGCGGATATCTACGGGTCGCAATGCATCGTGGTCGCAATTGACGCCAAGCGCAATCTGGAAGGTCGAGGGTATGAAGTGTACAGCCACGCGGGTGGGAAACGATGGGAGAGGGATGCGGTGGAATGGGCCAGGAAGGCGGCTGCGCTCGGGGCGGGGGAGCTTCTTGTGACCTCTATCGATAGGGATGGGACAAGGCTTGGCTACGACATTGATTTGCTTAAGGAGATTGCTTCAAGCGTAGGGATACCCGTGATTGCCAGCGGAGGCGCAGGCTCGTTGGAGGACTTCTTTGACGTACTGACGGTGGCCGGATGTGATGCGGCGCTGGCAGCATCCATCTTCCATTACGGCGAACTCTCAGTTAGACAGGTGAAGGAACATCTGGCTGCCAGGGGAGTGGTCGTCAGACCTTGAACTTCATCGGAGTCGAGGAAGTCGATTTCGGCAAGGGGAAAGGCCTGGTCCCCGTCGTGGCCCAGGAAGCAGTCACCGGAAGAATATTGATGCTTGCCTATGCGAACAGGGAGGCCCTTGAGAGGACAATGAATACAGGTTTTGCCCATTACTTCAGCAGGAGAAGAGGGAGACTCTGGAGAAAGGGCGAGGACTCCGGGCACGTGCAGCGTGTCAAGAAGGTACGGGTCGACTGCGACGGCGACTCGCTGGTTTATGTCGTAGAACAGACCGGGCCAGCATGCCACACGGGCGAAGAGAGCTGCTTTTACAGAGGCGTCAAGGTCAGAAAGCAGAAGAAGCCCTAGGCGCGCATTCACGACCATAATCACCAATCACAGTCGCGGAAAGCCGACGATTCCAATCCTGGGATGAATGCAGGATAGGGGGTGTCTTCATGGAGTGAAGGCGCTTAATCCTCTGTGGGTGGATGCTGGAACGCGACTTCGCGGCCTGGATAGTGCTGAAGGGAGGACTCGCTCAGGTAGGCGTGGTATGCCCGAGCTCAGGCCTGTAGACTGGGCCCCTACCCGTCCCGACAACGGACGCGCGAGGCCGGTCGGCGAAACAGGAGCCTACGCGGCGGATATGCCACAGGGCAAGATGCCCGCCGCTTGAAGCCCACGACTAAGGTCTCGCGAGAATGTCACGCCAGAGCCGTGGAGGAATCGACGAATACTAGATGTTCCGCGATAGCAGGTTTCGGAGCGAAGGCGCGTCATTCACCTTGGGCATGGCTTTCGGGTCCAGCTTCACCGTCTCCGGGTCCTTCAGCCCGCTCCCCGTTCCGATGCAGACCACAACATCGTCGGACCTGATCAGGTCGCGCAGGTGTGAAAGAGCCGCCACGGGCGCCGCGCTGGCGGGCTCGAGGAAGATCCCCTCCTTCGAGGCCAGCTCATCCCGCGCCTTCATGATCTCATCGTCTTCCACGGAAATCGCGGTCCCTCCGGATTTCCTGATCGCCCTAACCGCCTTCTTCCAGGATGCCGGGTTTCCTATCCTGATGGCCGATGCGACGGTTGAGGGTTCTGCCCACGCTTCGACGCTCTCCGCCCTCTCAGCGATCGCTTCTACGATTGGCGCTGCACCGCTTGCCTGCACGCCGACCATGACCGGGAGTTCCTTTGTTATCCCCCACTCGCGCAGCTCCTCGAACCCCTTCCAAATGGCGCTAATATTCCCGGCATTCCCAACGGGTAGGACGACGTAGTCTGGAACCCTTCGACCCAGCTGCTCGTATGTTTCGAAAGCCGCCGTCTTCTGCCCCTCGACGCGATAGGGGTTTATCGAGTTCACGAGATAGATCCGGTCGTCGGCGGCGGCGACCTCGCGCACGATTCCAAGCGCCTTCTCGAAGTCTCCGTCAACCTTCAGAATCTTTGCCCCGTGGGCGGCAGCCTGAATCAGCTTGCCCGGGGCTACCTTCCCCGCGGGGAGGAGAACCACGGCTCGGAGGCCCGCCCGTGCAGCGTAGGCCGCGAGTGATGCTGAGGTGTTGCCCGTCGAGGCGCAAATTAGAGTACGGGCGCCTGCCTCGAGGGCTCTAGTGACGGCAACCGTCATACCTCTATCCTTGAACGAACCGGTGGGGTTCTGCCCCTCGTTCTTGAACCGCAGCGCCTTGAATTTTCTGGACTTTGCGATGAAGACGGAAGGCACTAACGGGGTTCCGCCTTCTCCGAGCGTTACGTGAGGCGTCCCACTATCGATAGGCAAGGCCTTGGCATACCTCCAGACACCTAGCTGCTCACTCCCGGAGACAAGCCCAGCATAGGCGAGATGTTGATCGCGAGTGAACTCGAGCAAGTCGCCACACCTCGAGCAGGTAAAGCCGCCCGGTTCGTCAGTCTGTTTGGTCTCGCAAGATATGCAGCTGAGCGTCCACCCCCTCTTAACTCGAGACAACTCGCGCCCCCGCGCCCACCTTGGTGACGAACCCCGTGGCCTCCACCCCGGCATGCCCGAAAGCGGAGAGCATCGCCTTGAGGATAGTCTGCGGAGAAGTCTTCAGAGAGTCTGCCACCGCCAAGAGTGTCGGGCCGGCTCCGCTTATGCAGACTCCAGAAGCTCCACTCTGAATCGCGGCTCTCCTGACCTCGTGGAAACCTGGAATCATTCCAGCCCGCGCGGGCTCAACAATCTCATCTCGCATACCGTACCCGATGAGTTCTACATCGCCGCGCGCGAACCCGGAGACGATCGCCGACGCCATCGAGAGGTTATGGACAGCGGCTGAGAGCTTAGTCACGGAGGGAAGCAAAGAGCGAGCGAACTCTGTCTTTCTCTTTGGTAGGGCCACGACGGGCGTGGCGAGACATAGCTTCAGGGCGCGAGGCGGAGAGTAGCTGATTACGTGAGGTCGGTCACCGTCGTTGATCGTCACTGAGAATCCGCCGACGAGTGAGGCGGCCACATTATCGTAGTGGGCGGTGCCGGAGGAGAGTCTCTCCCCGAGAGCAGCATAGCGGAGAAGTTCCGTTTGACTCAGCTCGAGCTCAAAGAGCTCGCCGACTGCGAGGGCGGCCGCGACGGAAGAGGCGGCACTGCTGCCGAGGCCGACTCCTACAGGGATTCCCTTCTCGAGCTCGATTCTCAGAAGCGTGCGGATTCCTCGGTCGCGAGCCATCGAGAGTGCAACGTAGCTCGCGGCGTTCTCCTCCGCCCTCACGGAGACGCCGGAAACCCCTCTGACTTTCAGAAGAGCCTCCGTCTTCGAGGATTTCTCGGCTGAGAGGGTCAAACGGTCCATGGGTCTCTCAAGGGCGACGGCAAAGACGTCGAAGCCAGGCCCGAGATTTGCTGATGAGGCTGGGGCTACCGCGACGACCCTCCTCCCTGGTCGGGTACCGCGACCCCTCGAGTTCCTCATTTGCCCAGCACGACTGATTCGTGAAGAGCCTTCACTGCCTTCTCCGAGTCCCTCGAGGCAACGACGAATGAGATGTTCAGCTCCGACGACCCCTGGGCAATCATCCTGACGTTGACTCCCGTGGCCGCCACGGCGGAGAAAACTTTGGCCGCAATTCCAGGCGTCCCCTGCATCCCCGCGCCGACGACGGCGACGACGGAGACATCGGGCTCCACCTTCACGCCCGCGCTTATTCCGACCCGTGAGAGACCCTCCGACAGCGCGGAGGCAGCTCGCTCGAGAGAGCCCTTTCTAACGACAGCGCTGATGTTGGATTCGGATACGCTCTGCGATATCATGAGGACGTTCACACCCGCCTTCCCGAGCAGCTCGAAAATCTTCGCGGCGGTGCCGGGTCTACCTACAAGGGTCTCCCCCGAAACGGTGACAATCCCCACATTGCCGACCAGTGCAACAGACTTCGCGATCGCGGAGCTCTTCCTCTCGCGAGGATTGATCAGAGTCCCGAGACGATCCGGCTTGAATCCGTTCCTTATGCGGACGGGAATCCCTGCCTTCCTAGCCGGGGCTAGTGCTAGGGGGTGCATGTTCTTGGCGCCGAAGAAGCCCATCTCCTCGGCCTCCGCGTAGCTGAGCTCTTCTATCACCCGCGCGCTCTTCACAATCCTCGGGTCAGCGGTAAGAATCCCGTCGACGTCAGTCCAGATCCATACCTCATCAGCGGCGATGGCGTCGGCCAACAGCGTGGCGGTGTAATCAGAGCCTCCCCTTCCGAGCGTCGTCATCTCTCCCGACTCTGAGCGAGCGATAAAACCAGCGACTACTGGAACGACGCCCTTCGTCAGGAGGGGGAGCAACTTCTCCTTAACCCCTCTCCTCGTCTTGGTTACTTCCGGGCTCGCTTCACCGAACGAGTCGTCGGTGACGATCCCCGCGTCTCCTCCCGTGAGCGCCTCAATCGCGATTCCGGCCTGCCTTAGGCCTGCTGAGACGACGACGAGCGAGAGTCTCTCCCCAAAAGAGAGTAGGAGGTCGTTCGAACGAGGTGTAAGCTCGCGCAGGATTGAGACGCCAGAGAGGGTAAGCTTGAGATCATCGAGCAACTCCTCGAGATGGTCCATAGCTTCGTTGTATGTCGCCTGGCGTAGTTCCATCTCGGTGAGTGGCTGGGAGTGGGTCCCTCGGATTGTGTCTATGAAGTGAATTACCTGGGTCGAATCCCAGGTCCTGGCGTTGGTGGCGGCATGAAGCAACAGGTCCGTAACATCATCCAGGGCCGAGATGACGACCACGACCCTCATCTTCTTGGATGCCTTTGAGATGACCCTCGAGACTCGGGGTATCCCTCCTGGACTCGCAAGGAGGCTCCCCCCGAACTTCATCACGACCTTCAAGCGGAGGTCAACTCCCTTCTATTGAGGCTCCGACCCTCAAGAGGTCACGCATCACGGCGGATGACGTGGTGACCCCACCCGCAGCGGGCCCCGAGACGACCCTCTCTCCCGAGTACTTGCAGTGAAACTTGACCACGTTGCAGGCGCCGTCTATCGAAAGAGGATCCCCCCCTGGAAGCTCAAGAACTCTCACCTCGGGCCTCCGCTCAACAGAAGCCACCATCCTCACCTTCTTCCCCTCCTCCCTCAGCGCCTTGACGCGGGAGGGGGAGATACGCCTGATCCCCTCCACGATGGCGACGTCCTTCAGCGTCAGGCTTTTCTTCAGAGTGTGGTTCGCTATGATTACAATCTTCGCAGCCGAGTCGATCCCGTCGACATCAAGCCAGGGGTTGGACTCCGCATATCCGAGCTTCTTCGCCTCCTCCAGAGCCTCTGGGAAGGAAGAGCTATCACTCTCCATCCTTGAAAGTACAAAGTTGCTCGTCGCGTTGAGCACTCCCTCAACCTTCAAGAGCGGTTCAGATACCGCACAGGCGTCGCCGAAATCCAGGATCGGAAGCCCCGCACCGACACAGGCGCTGTATCTCACCTGAACCCCCCGAGATTCAGCGGACGCCATCAGGGAGGGGTACTCGTGCGCGAGAGGCATCTTGTTTGCGGTCACTACGTGCTTGGAGGCTTTGATCGCTGACTTCAGGTGTGTCATCCCCGGCTCTGCGTCTAAAGGGTTCGCGGGGGTGAGCTCGACGAGGATGTCGGCCTCTGTATCTTCGATAATCTCGGTGGCGGGAAGATGCCTCCTTCCGACTCTTCCTGTCTCTTCCTTTCTTCGAAGTAGTTCCCGTACATCAAGACCGTTTCTGTCGATGGCGGCGCTCTTGCTGTCAACCGCGGCAACGAGATGAAAATCGATTCCGCGAGTCCTCCTGAACTCCTCCCCCCTCGCCTCCAAGCTGCCAGCGAGTGAGCGTGCAACAACCCCGAATCCGACAATGATTAGTCGGACCTCCTCAGTCAAGCAATCCCTTGCTCTGCATTAGCTCTGCGGCGAGGATCGTCGAACCGGCGGCGCCCCTTATGGTATTGTGGGAGAGAAAGGTGAGTCGAAAGGACCTGTTGTCAAGTCCCCTCCGAATCCTCCCCGCGACGACGCTCATCCCCTGAACGTCGCCTGCGTACCTGTCCAGCTTGACCTGAGGCCTATCCTCCTGCTCCATCACGATGATAGGATTCGAGGGGGCGGTCGGGAGACGTAACTCCTGCGGTAGGCCTCGGAACCCACTGAGCGCCGCTCGAATTTCATCGAGGTCGACCCTCTCCTCGGTCTCGATGTATGCGGATTCCAGGTGGCCGTCGGTCGTGGCGACCCGGTGACACATTGCGCTGATCTGAATCTTCGAGGGGCGGATGCCTCCCTTCCCGACCGAACCGAGCATCTTCGCGGGTTCCTTCTCCATCTTCTCCTCCTCGTCCTTGATGTAGGGGACCACGTTGTCGATTATGTCGAGGGACGGCACGCCCGGATAACCAGCACCGGAGACGGCCTGCATCGTGCTCACGATTACGCGCCTCAGCGTCAGGGTATCCGCGAGGGGCTTCAGAAGAAGAGTCAGCCCGGCGGCGGTGCAGTTTGGCGTCGCGACGAGAAAACCACTCCACCTTCTCCTTCTACGCTGCCACTCGATGAGGTCGAGATGCTCTGGGTTGACCTCGGGGATGATGAGAGGGACGTCCTCCTCCATCCTGTGAGGACTCGCGTCAGTGACGACCCTGAGGCCGCGCTTGGCGAACCGAGGCTCGAGGGCGCTAGCAGCCTCGGTGGGGAGGGGTGAGAAGACCAACTCCGCGTCGATTGCTTCCGGTTTCGTTGCCTTTACCACGAGGTTGCCTACCTCCTCGCTGATGCGAAGATCTCCGCGTGACTTCAGGGCCTCTCGATACTTCTTCCCGGCGCTCTCGTGGCCCGTGACAGTCGTGACCTCGAAGAGGGGATGGTCGGAGAGCATGCTGACGTATCGCTGCCCGACCATACCGGTCGCTGCGAGTACCGCGACGCTCTTTTTGCTCAAGCTTTCTCCACGGCCAGCGGGTTCGGTCTAGACGACTAAAAACACGTATGGACGTGTCGTCCAAGCGAACGAACGGCGACGCTCGCTTCACCGTTATAATCCACTCGCTCCAGACTCTGGCACCTAGATGATGCTCACCGGCGGTTTCGAGCCCCGAGAATACCAGAGAAGGATCGCAGAGACGGCTACAGCTTCGAACACGCTCGTAGTCCTGCCGACAGGATTGGGGAAGACGATGATCGCGATACTCGTCGCCGCCTCCAGGCTCGAGAAGTTTCCGGAGGGGAAGGTGCTAGTGATGGCTCCAACCAAGCCTCTGACCCTCCAGCATTACGAGAGCTTCAGGGCCCATTTCGCCCTCCCCCCGAGACAACTCGCGGTCCTGACGGGCGCGACGGGGCCGACCGAGAGGACGGAGCTCTGGGCCTCAGCGAAACTGCTCTTCGCAACGCCGCAGACTGTCTTCAACGACGTGAAGAATCGACGCGTATCGCTCAGGGAGCTTGTGCTCGCTGTCTTCGACGAAGCTCACAGGTCCGTGAGGGACTACTCCTACACCCAGCTCGCAAAACGCTATGCCGAGGAGGCCGAGCACCCCCTGATTCTCGGTCTAACCGCCTCTCCGGGTGGCTCAAGAGAGAAGATCCAAGAGATAAAGAGGAACCTCTACATCGACAGGGTCGAATCGAGAAGCGAGGAGGACCAAGACGTCCGTCCCTACGTCGAGAGAACCGCGACCGAGGCGATCAGGGTTCCCCTCCCGAAGGAGTATCAGGAGACGATCTCGCGGATTCGCGAGATCTTCAACGAGAAGATAACCCGGCTACGGAACGCCGGCTTCTTGAGAGGAGATAGGGTCTCGAAGAAGATGCTGCTCGAGGCCAGGATCACGATCTCGGGGAGGCTGAGGGAGGCGCAGGCGAAGGGAGGACAGAGGGGGTACATCTTCGGCTCAATAATCAACCAGGCCCAGGCCGTCATTATACTCCATGCCCTCGAGGTGCTCGAGACCCAGGGGGCATCGTCTCTCTCGAAGTACCTCGAGAGGCTGAGGGGGAAGACTGAGCGGGGGAGGGCGACGGTATACCTGTTGAAAGACCCCCGATGGACGAGAATCGAGGAGGAGGCGAAGAAGATAAGAGGAGTCACTCATCCAAAGCTCGAGAGGCTCGTCTCGGTCATCATCGACCAGCTCGGGAAGAAGAAGGACTCGAAGGTGATAGTCTTTACACAGTACAGGGACACGATCGATAGCATCATCGAGAGGCTTGATGCGGCGAACCTCGATGCGCGCCGCTTCGTCGGTCAAGCCGACAGAGCCGGAGACAAGGGGATGGACCAGCGCCTCCAGACGGAGAGGCTCGAGATGTTCAGGGAGGGCAGATTCCCCATACTGGTAAGCAGTAGCATCGGGGAGGAGGGGCTGCACGTCCCGGATGTCGACCTTGTCGTCTTCTACGAAGCGGTCCCCTCCGAAATCAGGTCCATACAGAGACGCGGAAGGACCGGGAGGACGGCGGAGGGCAGGGTCGTGATACTCCTAGCGGAAGGGACCATCGATGAGTCGTACTACTACAGCAGCATCTTCAAGGAGAACAGGATGAGGAGGTTGGTCTCCGCTCCGGGCGAGGAAGGGAAGAAGCCTCGAAGGAGACCGACTCGCAACCCGACACTTCTTGATTTCGTCGACTGAATGAATCTCGTGCCCTACTGATTCAGGAGAGGGTGCTGCCTCGGTGCGAGTCTTCAGACTAGCCGCTCGTGAGGAGGAACTCCTTGACGCGAGCCCCCTCAAGATTCAGGAGAGCGCCTCTCAGGATCCCGTCTGAATACTCGCTCCCCGGGTTCAGGCAGAGCGTCCTCCCGATCTTGACGAACCCCTTCGACTCGTGTATGTGACCGTGTAACCCCACGAGGGGCTGGTGCTTCTCGATCGAAGACCTGACGGCTGCGCTCCCAGCCGAGATCATCTTCACTGCGCCCACCCCCTGCTTGACATAACGGAATTCCTCGTCGACGGCCGGCGCCCTGTCGATCTCTGTCCCGTGGGGCGGAACGTGGAGGTTGAAGATGCTTCTGCCCGGATCCTCCAGCTGACCCGCCAGGGATTCTATCATCTGGCCTAGCTCATCATCGGGAACCTCCCTGGGAGACCTCCAGGGTGTCGGGTTGGCGAAGCCGAGCGTTATCATCTCGTAGTCCCCTATCTCGACAACCCTGTTTTCGGGGTTGATTACCGTCGGCCCATCGTCTTTGAGGACGCCGTCTATCTCGAACCTGTCGTCGTTGCCGGGAGAGATGTAGCATTTCACCTCCATTCCTCGGAGGCGCTCGTTGGCGAGGGAGACCCAGCCACTCAGCACAGACAACATGCACTCGCAGAATATCTTCTCGACTTTCGTCTTGTCGGCGGTCAGCTCGGTCATCTGGGCTTCGGTTGCGATGAAGCAGTACTGGCCTGCGTCTCTAAGCATCTTCTGGTATTCTCCCAGCGAGTCCTTCGTCGCCGTGGTCTCCTTGCCGAAGAGCGAGAGGGAGAAGGTTCCGTCATTCTTCTCAACGATGGGCACCAGCACCTTTCCCGTGATGTCCCCGCCCAGAATCAGGGTGTCCGCCTTGTAGAACTTGGCTGCGTTGATGAACTTACGGAAGCACTTCTCTGACCCGTGAAGGTCGCTAACGAAGAAGACTCTCTTGCTCATGTGTTCCTCCCAACCTGTGTGGACGGGAAATCCCCAGACTCGATTCTTGGCGACCGCTCTCGCGGGAGAGAGAGCGAGAGGAGCCCTCCCGCATCACGGATTCACGAACCTGAAGGGGTCCTTCCCATTCGAAGAGAGGTAGGCGGCGATGTAGGTCCCGGCGCTCCAGGATTGCCCGATCTGGCCGAGGGGTTCGCCAGACTTTCCGTTCAACCATTCGTTGAAGCCGGTGCTCTCGTTTGGTCGAAAGACGCTGTTTGCCCTGGCGAGGTTTAGCAACTCCGAGGTCGCGGCATCGTCCCCGGACCTCTGGAGGGAGACTACGTAGAAACCTCCGACGAACGGCCAGACCGCGCCGTTGTGGTAATCGTAGGGGTTGCTCCTATGCTGCGGTGGAATCTTCTTGTTGAACTCGACGTCGAAGGCGTCGTCGCCTTCCTGGTAAGGGGGGTCGAGTACCCTTACGGGATACGGCGTGGCCAGCCCCCTGGACTTGATGGTCTGGATTAAGGAGCCTCTGAGCTTCACGGAGGCGACTTCTGCAAGGACGCATAGAAGGTTCGAGAGAGTGTCGAAGCGCCTGTCGATCTTCGAGAAAGAGACGAAATGCGCGTAATAGCCGACCTGTGGCTCTGTTGGATCTTCCCTAACTCTGGAAGCGAGGTAGGGCCAATACTTCTCGATCTCCCTCCAATTCTCCTTCGAGGGGAGGAAGACCTCCGAAAGACGCCGACTGAGCGCCTCCTCGTCCAAGCGGAGAGGACGACCGACTTTCTTTCCCGAGAGATCGCAGAGATGGTTTACGGCTCGCGTCGCCATCAGGAAGAGTATGTTGTTGTAGAGCGTCTTTCCCGTCCTTCTTATCGCTGCGTCCATCCAGTCGGCGCCTGGGGGACTATCAATCAGCCAGGTATTGTTCGCGTCCTGATACCTGAGCCACCGGTACGCATCGAGGGCAGCATCCAGCGGTTCTCCCAGGAGGCTCCGAGACTCGGTGTAGTGGAAGAGGTTCAGAAGACCGATTATGTACCAGCTTGACGAGTCCGTCGCCCCCGAGAAGCCAAACTCCGCTCGCTCCTCATCGGGATTGTAAAAGTCGGCAATCTGCCCCAGAGGCGACCTGGTCTTAGCCAGGGTATCGATTGTCTTCCTGCAGGTACCCAGGAGAAGTACATCCTCGAGCATGTTCGAGCCTAGAAATGAGATGAACGAGTCTCTCGCCCAGACCTGGTTGTAGTAGGAGGCTGAGGCCTTGATACCCCACTTCGAGGAGTTGGATTTCAAAACCTCGATGGCCCTCTCGAAGGTAGCGTCGGTCAGATTGGTCATTACCGGCCTGCCCCTTCGATGCCCTTCGTAATCCCGGCGAAGATCTCACCCACCTTCTTCTCCGCAAACCCTCTGAGGACGAGCGAGCCAAGCCCCGCCATCAAGCCGGTTATCTCGGCGTCCGCGACCCAGCTCAGCCTCGTGGTCGTGCCGTCTCCCTCCAAGCTGAACGTGCTGATAATCTTCACGTTGCTTCCGCTTCCCGACCCCTCGGCCAGGAGCTTAGCGCTGGAAGGCGGCACCCTGTCTGTGACTTTAAGCCGGACTTTGATACTGCTCGAGATGAGGGCCACCTTCACCTTCATCTTCGCCTCGAGGTTCTCCTTGTCGAGGACAGCGACCTCCACGGCGTCGGGGAGGGTGGTAGCGATGAAGTTGGGGTCGGTCAGCAGCTGAAAGACTCTCTCCCTCTTCGCGTTGATAGTGGTCGAACCAGTGAGATGGAGCTGCACCTCTTCCCCCTCCTTCACCCGTAAGCCTCGAATTCCTTCCCGAGGATGCTGGAGGCGATCTTCAGCTCCATTATTTCGTCCGTACCCTCGTAGATCCTCGCGACTCTGGTGTCAACCAGATGCTTGGCGACGGGCGAGACCGTCGAATACCCGAAGCCTCCGAAGACCTGCACCGCTCTATCGGCCGAGTCGAACGCGAGCCTGGAAGAGACATACTTAGCAATCGCTGTCTGTCTGTCTGCTTCGAGGCGGAGCCCCAGGTCGGATGGGCTCTTCTCCGCCTCACTCTTCTTCAGTGCGGCACGATACACGAGCCAACGAGAAGACTCGAGGTTCGAGGCGATGGTCGCGATGTGCCTCTGGATCAGCTGGTGTTTCCCGATCAGCTTCCCGTGCTGTATCCTGGTGGTGGCCCTCTCCTTCACCTGATTCAAGCAGTCCTCCATCACTCCTAAGCATCCTGAGGCGACCCCGAGTCGCCCGTTAAGGAGGGCAGAGTAGGCGACGTGCAGTCCTTTCCCCTCCTGCCCCAGCATGTCTTCCTTCGGAATGCGGACACCGTCGAACGAGAGGAGCGCCGTATCCGATGTGAAGAGACCCATCTTTTCTTCGAGTTTCATGTCGACGGAGAAACCAGCTTCTTTGCTGTCGACAATGAAGGCGGTGAGTCCTCTCGGGATTCCCTGCGGATAAGCGAAGACGATAAGGTTGCTCGCGACGGACCCATTGGAGATGAGATACTTCTCGCCGCTTATCCTGAATCCGCTCCCGTCCCTGGTGTATGTCGTCTTGATGGAGACGGGGTCGCTTCCGGCCTCAGGCTCTGTCAGAGCGTAAGCGAGGATGGCGTCGCCACTGGCCGCTCTGGTGAGGTAACGCTTCTTCTGCTCCTCGTTCCCCCAATCCTGGATCGTGAGGCTCCCCAGGCATTGATGCACGTCGGCGAAGGTGATGACACCCAGACCTAACTGCCCCAGCCTCTCCATGAAGAGGGACTGAAGCAGCTGCCTCGCACCTCGCCCCCCGTACCTCTCGGAGATCGGGACCCCCATCAGGTCGTGCTTCCTCAGGACCTCCGGAACCTTGGCGTTGAACTTCCTCTCGATGTACTTCTCGAACTCAGAGACCACGAGTTCATTCGCCGCGCGGTCTGCGACCTCAAGCAGCGCGAGTTCCTTCTCTTGCAGTCCTACGAGCCGGGAGACCTCCTTCACGGAACTCTCGAATAGCGGTTCCAAGCCAAAGACAGGGCCATTATCACCCGTCTTTAACTGTCGCGCACGCCAGCGGAGGCACACTTTTCTACCGGGATCGAATTCTCCCAATTCGAGTTGAGAATAGACAGGGCGGGAGATCTCATGTTCTGGACATACTACATGATGGATTGGGAGAAGGTCAGGCAGGGCAGCTCCACCAAGCCTTGCATGCAATGCGGCAGGACGATGAATACCGTCGAGACGGTCACAGATCGCAGGGGACTCGCTTACGAGGGTCTCGTATGTCACAGCTGCAAGAGGCTTCTGTGGGTCAAGAGGGACTGGTCAGAGGACGGCTAGCCGCCCTACGAGGGACAACAACCCGATTGAGTAAACAGCATACCTGTACAGGGTCAAAAGGTACATGGCATTCTGCCAATCGCTCGATTCCCTCGTCATTATAGCCAGATGGTGCATCATGAGGGTGCTCAGGCCTACGAAGATGGAGGTCGCCAGGACGACCAGGCCGAGAGTTCCTGCCTGGATGAAGTATGAGGCAAGGAAGGGGATGGCGCCCCATGTGACGGCGAAGGCCGTGTACGAATGGGCAAACCTTGGTTTCTCTCTCGGGTAAGCGATGGCCGCGAAAGTCTCAATCCCTACGAATATGAGAAAGAGGGCGTTCCATCTCGAGGAGATGTAGACTCCCACCAATGCGCCCAGCACAACGAAGGCGGCTCCGGTGTAGAGCATTCGTCGCCCCGGGACCTTGAAGTATGGGGAGAATTTCTTCTCGCTAGTCGCGACGTCGATATAGTGCGCACCTATGACGAGGCCGAAGAAAGAGGCTAGAAGCGTGTAGAGATAGATTTCAAGGCTGAAGCTCGGGGCGAGGGCTTGGGCGAACGTTATCCAACCGAGTAGGACGAAGCTGAAAGGAAGTCTCAAACCGTAGAGCCAGACGCTATGCCTCCAGGGGTCAGAGAGGTCCGGCTCGACGGGAGGCTCCTCCGACAATGAAAGCCGATGTGGGTCATCAGTTATTAACGTATGCGGAGGACGCGAATCGTTTGAACCGAGGCGACGGCGGCCTCCAGTCGACTGCGCAGCATCTCTTCCATGGCCTCGCCCCTTCATACGACTCGGTGCTGGAATACGTGACACTGTATCAGGACAGGTATTGGAAGAAATTCCTTCTCGAGGAGGCAGACCTGAAGAGGGGTTTCAAAATCCTCGACCTCGCCTGCGGGACCGGCGTTCTTCAGGATTACATCGCGGAGGGGGACTGCGAGGTGGTCGGTCTTGACGTGACGGAGAGGATGATCAGGATAGGCAAGGAGAAGAGAAGGAGGGGGGAGGCGAATTCCCTGGTCGTGGGGGATGCTGAGAGCATCCCATTCGGCGACAAATCCTTTGACGTCGTACTCTCCTGTTACCTCCCCAAGTATTGCCGGACTGATCGGATGGCGGATGAGATCCAGCGTGTCCTGAAGCCGGGAGGGAGGCTCCTACTCTACGATTTCACGCGCCCGAGAGGATTCCTTGCGCCTTTTCACGCGTTCTACGTCTACGGCGTCTTGAAGCTTCTGGGGGTGATCGCGGGGCGTACATCGAGAGAGCTGGAATTCACCTTCAAGAAGTTACCGGAAATCATCCGGGAGAGTACCTGGGACCAGACGCTACCCGAGGTCATGCTCAGCCGCGGATTCCGGCGGGTCGGGAAGAGGGTGCTCTCGGGAGGCGTCGTGACCGCCTTCTGGGGGACCAAGAGCCCAACTTCTCCCTGAAGGCCTCTCCGTACCTCGGCGGTCTCGTAAGGTTCTTCGCGAGTTTCTTCTCGAAGACCTCGTCGAGATTCGCTGTGGGGTCGATAAGACGAGAGGCGTCCAGGACGTAGAAGATCACGTCGATCAGCTCCTCGATCGTCTCGCCTCTCGGCTTGCCCTTCTTCCACGAATCTCCTGCCTCCCCGAGCTCGACGAACGCAAAGAGGAGTTTGTTTGGGATCTCCCGTGCCGTGTTCCCGAATCCCTTCGCGACTACAAGCTCTGCGACCTTCCTCTTAGCCTCCTCGAATGTTGGCACGGCTGACGCCGCCCAGTTTTGGCTTATCTAATTTGCCTCTCTTGGGAGATACCACCTCCCGGTAGTACTTGCAGACGCCTCTCAGGGTGCACACCTCGCAGCGGGGGCCGAGGGGCTTGCATGTGGTCTGCCCAAATCTGACGAAGACGTCGTTTAATTCAAGCCAGTAACGGCGCGGGACTTTCTTCGTAAGCTCCTCCTCCGTCTCTTCAGGCCGCCTCGTCTCCACAAGTCCGAGCCTATTGGAGATTCGGTGCACGTGGGTATCGACGGGTATGGCCGGGATGCCGTACCCGTACACCAGGACGCAGTTTGCGGTCTTCCTTCCGACAGAGTGGAGCTTCAGTAGGTCATCGACCTTGTCGGGAACCCTGCCGTTGAACTCCTCGAGGATCTGTCTCGAAACCCTGATAATGCTCTTCGCCTTGACGTTGTAAAAACCGGCGGGCCGGATGAGTTCTCTTACCTCCCCCTCGTCTGCCCCCGCCAGCTCCTTCGCGCTGCAGTAGCGGGCGAAGAGGTTCGCGACTGCCTTCGTCGTGTTCTCGTCTCGCGTTCGCTGCGAGAGTATGGTTCCGATGAGAATCCTGAACGGGTCTCCACCTTCCTGCTCCTTGAGCTGGGCGAGGGCCGTCGCGCGAGCGTCGCTCGAGCCGTAGACCATCCTTCCCATCTTGGAGAGGATGGACTCTATGCCTACTCTTCCGTGACCCAAGGCTCCCTTCTGTACCAGTCGGCTACATCCTCACCGAGCTTTCTGATGTCGTAAGACGGAGAGTAACCAAGATCGGGCAAGGTGCCCTCCCCCTGTATTCTGAGGGAAGCCTTGATCTGCTCTTCGGCGTAGCCGGGGAGTAGGGTCTTCCCCGTCCTGAAACCCTGTCTCTTGATCACGGCGTGCCTCCCAGAGGCGGTGAGTATCGCAGCCGACACATCATCGATGATCGAGTCGAATGACTTTACAAGGTAGATTCTACCTCGAAGAGAATTGCTCGTGGCCGACTTGTGCATCGCCTGCGCTACGTCCTTGGGGTGGCTGAAGGACATCAACTCTCCGGGAGGAAGGACGACAGCACCCGCCTCGGCCATCTTCAGTATCGGGAGTGTCACCGTGCGGTCGCGGGGACCGATGGCGCGGGCCGACCTAACAATAACGACCTTGATGCTTGGATTCTTCTCCGCAAAGTCAAGGAGCAGTCTATCCGCTTCAAGCTTGGCCCTCTGATAGGGGTGGTCGGGTTGGGGCTCTGACGACTCTGATATCGTACGATTCTTTTTTTTGAAGCCGTAGACATCGAGGGTGCTCAGGTGCACGAAGGTCATTACGCCAGCCTCCCGCGCTGCCTCGAGGAGGTTGCGAATCCCCTCCCTGTTGAGGGCTTCGTAACCCTTGGCGCCTGTGTCGGGCATCGGGGAGGCCAAGCTGTAGACCGTGTCGACCCCCTCCAGCGCCTCGTGAAGCGAATGATGGTCTAGAAGGTCAGCCTCGACTCCCTGGACTCCCGAGCTGTCCAATATCTTGAGGTGCGAGCCCGCACGGAAGGTGCCCCTTGAGATCTCCCCCTGCTTGAAAAGGTACTCGACCAAATGTCCACCCATGAAACCCGTCGCACCGAGAAGGAGGTTCGTCATCTTACCTGACCAAGAGCAGGACGACGAGGACGATCAAGACAGCAACGATCCCCAGCAGGGCAGCGTTTCTCCTCCTGCGGCTCGGCCTTCCTTCTTGGTCGAGCAGGGGGGGAATCATGATTCTAGCTGGGGAGCTCATTACCCACTCCCCCCGACCTTCGGCGCATTACCTTCCTTCGGCTTGATCTCGAACTCGCCGTTCACCAGCCTGAGCTGCAAATCCTCTTCGAATCCCTCGAGGTCACCGAAGAGTTCCCTCACCTTCTTCTGTGCCGCGGGGGATAGTCTCGGGGAGACATTCTGACCCCCGAAGCGACCGTATGCGACACCAGAAAATCTGACCTTCTTGCCTTCAGCGAGGATGTACCCCTTCAGCAAGTTTGCTACCTCACCGCCGCTCACGAAGTCGACAACCACCTGATACTCATACCGAGACGTCCTCCCTGGCAACCGAAACGCCGTCGAGCTCGAGGGTTTATATTCGATTGTAAGTGCGAGGCGATTGAGAAGTTTGGCAGAAGCGGATGAGGGGAGGATGGCCGAGGTTCAGACGGAGGTCTTCGGCAACAGACAGAGGTTCAGGATCTATTGGTACATGCTGAGCAAGAAGGAGCCGGTCGGGGTGAGGGAGATACAGAGAGGATTGGGAATATCCTCCCCGAGCGTCGTTTCTCATCATCTGGACAGGCTGAAGGGGGCAGGGATCGTGAGTGCTGACGAGTATGGCAAGTACACCCTCGAGTCGAAGGTGGAAGTGGGGGTCATGCAGGCCTTTACAAGGGTCGGTAGCTTCATGCTCCCTAGGTTCGCGTTCTACGCCGTATTCTTCACCACCTCCCTCATCCTCTACCTGTTTCTCTTTGGAGGCAACGCGAACGTCTACGCAGCGGTCTTTGGGGCCGCTGGGAGCCTCTTTTCCTGGTACGAAACTTACAGGGTCTGGAGGAGGAAGCCCTTCTAAGCTGTTCCAAATGGTAGGATAATATGCAAGCGCTGAGAGATGTAGAAGGGAAGCCCAAGAAATGAACTCACTCCTTCTAAGTTCCCTCCTCGCGGTAGTTCTGGGCGCGACCCTCATCGGAGGAGTCGCCTACCTCTACCCCTCCCAGGGTCAGCTCCGCTCGACGATGGCTGGGCCTGCGCCTGCCGAGTTTGCCGCACAGGGGTCTGCCCAGGGGTCTGCCCAGGCCGTCAATCAACAGACGATTGGTTCTCTAGGTGGGAATCAGTCGTCTCTGACCCAGTTACTGGCCATCATCGGGGGCTCCGCAATCATCGGTGGAGTTGTCTCGCTCGCATCGAGACGGGCGAGCTAGAAGACCCACTCCCGCAAGAAAGGATCGTAATGGTTCTCGTGTCTGCTCGTAGCGGCCGCGACTAGCGGTACATCTCTTGCTGAATAATCTCTGAGAGTTTCTGAAAGTAGAGGCGGGTCGCCGTGGGCATCGAGGGCAGGTTCCGCTCAATCGCCTCGAGGACATACTTCACAGCTCTCCTTGAAGTCTTGAACTCGAACTTCATGGGAAGAATGGGGTCCTGCATCACTTCGATTGAACCAGAAAGGTGTGAGGGAGCTTCAGCCTTCGCGTCGCTCTCTATCTTGTTGTACCAGCCCGAGAGTACGACTGGGTCGAGGCCCAGCTTGAGGTTCTCAATCTCCTCCAGCATTCTTTCAAGAACTCGCATCTCCTCTCCCGGCAATACTTCTAACTGCACCTCATCAGGAAGATCTCAGTTTTCTCGTACTCCGCCTCCCAGACGTGCGTGCTGTTACGGGCGCGCCTGACGGCCAGGAGGGTGTACCCTTCCGGGCCCTCTTTCCGGGCCTTATCGAAGATCAACGAAGCGGGCTCCAGCTCCTCATCGAAGGTCTTGACTATGTGTTGCTTGTACTTCTCCACCTCCTTCATGTGGTCGTTAAGGCACAGGATTCTTCCCTGGAACTTCGACGAGGTTAGTCTCTTCACATCGGAGCCGCACACTTCGCAGCGAACCTTGGCCATTCCGCAGTTCATGCAGACCCTCCCCACCCCGATCACCATGGGGAAGGTACCGGGGCTAGACTCAGTATCCCCGCAGACGGCGCATTTAGCGGGGGTCTTGGAAGTGAGATGCTGCATCGTTTGCGAAGTGCTCGCTTCCCTTAATAGACTTTCGATTCGAGTGGCAGAGGCAAGAGGAATGCGGGTCGATTCGGTCGAGTCCTTCCCCATCAGAGTGAGGAGGAAGGAGAAGCTAGTCGCCGCCTCCTTCACTTACCCTGACTATCAGGCCGTCTTGGTGCGCGTCGCGTGCGACGGTGTGGCCGGGTGGGGAGAGGCGATGACGAGGTCCGGGCCGAAGATAACCGCCCTGCTCGTGGAGGAGTACCTCGGACCAATGATAGTTGGAAAGAAATTCGACTCACCCGAGAGCGTGTGGCACGCGATCTGGAGGGAGCTTAGGGTGAGGGGGCATACGAGGGGGGTTGAGGTGGAGGGATTGAGCGGAATTGAGATTGCTGTCCAGGATGCTTGCGGCAGACTCCGGGGTTCTCCGGTCTCGAACCTCCTCGGTAGAAGGAGAGCTTCAGAAGTTCCAGCGTACGCGGGGTCCCTCTTCACCTCGAGAGGGCCCCTCAAGAGTCAGGTCGAGGTCGCCAAATCGCTCGGACTCATGGGGGCCAAGGTGAAGATTGGGTTCGGGGCAGAGAGGGACTTCGCCTCACTGAGCGAGGTCAGGAGAAGCTGGGAAGAGTGCGAGTTGATAGCAGACGCGAACGGCGCATACGAACCCGACGAGGCCTTGAAGGTGGCCGGCAAGATCAAAGGTCTGGACTTGGCGTGGTTCGAGGAACCCGTCCCCCCCGACGACCTCGAGGGCTATCGGAAGTTTGCGCGGGAAGACCCCCTCCCCGTGGGGGCAGGGGAAACCTGGTTCGTGTCGGACTTCTCCGAACCGATCGAGGAGAAACTGATCGATGTGGTCGAACCGAGCGTCAGCAGGTGCGGTGGGATCGGGGTGGCTTGGGGAGTATCGCAAGATGCCGCGAGGCGAGGAATCGGGTTCTCGCCTATGCTCGGAATGAATTCGGCCCTATCTCTTGCCGCCTCCCTTCAACTTGCCGCGG
>WNEQ01000308.1_pt1 | contig 25363 bp, 22 predicted proteins | sample 5399971 | NCBI WGS metagenome assembly WNEQ01 (sample SAMN13153330, study PRJNA577476) | soil metagenome | isolation source: 20 cm grassland meadow soil 2 days after 1st rain plot 5 | place: USA:California | collected 2015-09-18
ACCACTATTCGCCCCAGTCCTCTTCGACCGTCTCCGCGGGTTTCAATAGTGCAACACCACCTCTTATCTCGGATACTTCGTATTCGACCCCGCAATCCCTGCACGAAACGATCTCCCCGACTATTACATCGTTGGGGACGTTTATCGGGCCGTCGCATTCAGCACACTTGGTATTCACTAGTTTCTCACCTCCTCGAGCAATGAGTTTGCGCTCCTGAGGAGCGACCGCTCCGCCAGCTTCAGGCCGCCTTCGAGCTTGGCGAGCCGCGAGCGGTTCCTGTGAATGAGTCGGAGGCGCCTTTCAACGCTTCCCGGGATGAACTGCGGGTTGGCACCTCCAGCCGTCACTATGCTCTTCAGCGAGCCGGCCGGGTCGAGGATGCTCAACAGGGTCTCGTCTTCGAGGGGTGGAATTCTCTTTGAGAGCTTCGGGAGCTCTCTCGCTGCTTGGGAGAAGGGAATCGCCTCCTCGACTGACCTCCGAACGACCTCCCCGACGAGAGAGTGTGCTTCTCTGAATGAGAGGCCGCTCGATTTTACGAGGTAGTTCGCGAGAGAGGTGGCCGTGGAGTAATCTCCCTCCATCGACTTGGAGAAAGCTTGGGGGTTGAACTTCAGAGTCGAGATTGTCGCACCAATGATCTCAACGGACTTCTGGGTGTTTGCGAGGCCCGCCCAGAGGTGAGGGGTGACCTCTTGTAGGTCGAGGTTGTAGGAGTACGGGAGTCCTTTCAGGATGGCGCAGACGGCCTGAAGCGACCCGAGGACCGAGCCGCACTTCGCCCTTACGAGTTCGGCCGTGACGGGGTTCTTCTTCTGGGGCATGATACTACTGGAAGCGGCGTAGTCGTCGGCGACCTCTACGAATCCAAACTCCTTGGAAGACCAGAGGATGATCTCTTCCGCGATCCTGCTCAGCTCGATCATCAGCATCTCGCAGGAGGAGAGAGCCTCAACCGCGAAGTCACGCGAGGAGACAGCATCCATCGAGTTATCGATTATTCCCGTAAAGCCGAGGAGGGAGGCGATCAGCCTCCTGTCGATGTTTACCGAAGTCCCCGCGAGTGCTGCGGCCCCCATGGGCGAGAGGTTGACCCTCTCGTACAATTGGAAGAACCTCTCACAGTCGCGCTGAATCGAGTCGAAGTAGGCGATATAGTGGTGCGCCACGGTAACGGGCTGAGCGTGCTGGAGATGGGTGAATCCCGGGATGACGGTTCGTCCGTCACGTTTGACCACGCCCAGGAGCGATTCCTGAAGCAGGTTCACGCTCGTCAGCAGGAGGATGATGCGCTCTCTCAGCTCCATCCTAATCGCAGATGCAACCTGGTCGTTCCTGCTCTTTCCGAGGTTGAGGAAACCGGCCTTCTCGACACCCAAGCGGTCGACGGCGGACTGCTCTATCGCCTGATGGATATCCTCGAACTGCCCGGTTGTTGTCTCTTGGGCCCCCTCGAGGAGGAACTTCAGGCATTCCGCTCCGATGCCTTTCTTGACCTCTCCGGCGCGAATCAGCGTTAGCATGTGCGCTGTGTTGATCCTGATGACGTGCCTAGCGATGGGTGCGTCGAATCCGATGGATGAGATGAACCCCGTCGCACTTTCATTGGATCTCTTCAGGCGTTTCCCTCTGATATCCAGCGGTTCTCCCCTCACTCATCCCGGCGACCTTGGCAGCGACCTTGGCAGCAACGCGGGCTTGGAGCCCCCAGAGCTCTATGAAACCAACCGCATTCCTCTGGTCGAAGGTCGAACCCTTGTTGTAGGTCGACAGCTCCAGCTTGTAGAGCGCGTTCTTCGATGACCTTCCCACCACCCTCACGTTGCCCTTGTAGAGCTTCAGCCTGACCTTTCCGGTCACCCGCTTCTGGGTCGTCTCAATGAAGCTGTCGAGTGCCGCCCGTAGAGGCTCCATCCATAGGCCCGAGTAGACTAGCCAGGCCCACTCTCTCTCGACGGAGGACTTGAACTCAAGTTCGTTCCTCGTCAGCACGAGCTTCTCGAGGTCCTTGTGCGCTTCTATGATGGTCAGGGCCGCGGGACACTCGTAGACCTCCCTCGATTTTATCCCGACGAGCCTGTCCTCCATGTGGTCGATGATCCCCACGCCGTGCGAGCCACCGAGTTGATTTACGAACTGAATCAGTTCGACTGGGTTCAGCTCCTGACCATTCACCTTTGTTGGGACACCCTCGAGGAATTCAAGGTCCAGGTAGCCCGGGGTATCGGGGGCCTCCTCGGGGAGGGTTGCCCATTCGAAGGCATCAGGGAGGGGCTCCTGATCCGGATGCTCGAGGGGGCCGCTCTCGATGGACCTCCCCCAGAGATTCTGGTCGACGCTGTAGATCGACTTCGAGGGTTTTATGGGGATCCCCTGATTCTGCGCGTAGGTCATCTCCTCGTCCCTCGTCATGTTCCACTCTCTGACCGGGGCGATCACCTTCAGGGAGGGGTCGAGCGACCTGACTGTAACGTCTATCCTCACCTGGTCATTCCCCTTCCCAGTGCAACCGTGGGCGACCGCATCAGCGCCTTCCTTCTGGGCCACCTCCACGAGTTTCTCCGCTATCAGAGGTCTGCCGAGCGCGGTGCTGAGCGGGTACTTGCCTTCATAGAGTCCGTTCGCCTTTATCGCTGGGTAGACGTAGCCGGTGACAAACTCGTGGCGAGCATCGACCTCGTAGTGGTTTCGTGCTCCCAGGAGGTAGGCCCTCTTCCCTATCTCCCTGAGGTTATCCCTCTGGCCGAGGTCGAGCGTTACCGTAATGACTTCAGCCTTGTACTTCTCCTGCAGCCACTTGATGCAGACGGAGGTGTCGAGGCCGCCAGAATATGCGAGAGCTACGGTGAGTCCCAAAGTGATGAAGCGAGTCAATGGTGAAACGCTTTTATAGATTTTGGCCGTCGGTAGCCTTTCTTGGCTCGGAGTGACCACTTTCGGTCATCGAACTCGCGAAGCGGCCCTTCATTAATCGGTGCGGTGAGGAATGAGGTCAACTTCGACTTCTCATTCCAAGACGCCATTGCCAGGGATTATGCCAATCTGAGTGGACTGGCCAGGGTGATCAGACCGAAGGTCGCCGCCAGGATGGGAAAGAAGGTCAAAGACGTCAACGAGGAAGGAATCATAAGCTCCCTGAAGCGGATCAGGGATGATTATGCTCCAGGGTCGAGTCGAGTAGCCAGTGTCGTGGCGAACAGCGTCGTGAACGTGAGGACAGGCATCTCGAGGCTTTCGGTCGAGAAGACGAGGAAGACCCTCCAGACCGTAAGCACTCTTCTATCGAGCTACCAAGAGGACTTCATGCAAGTCTCTGAATCGCTGTCGTCGATTACCCTAATTTTTGACCAGAGATTGCACAAGGAAGTAAGGAAGGCCTTATCGAGCGTGGAATTCCTAGATGAAGGAGAAGAACGTGCAGCGATAACAGTTCACAGTCCAAAGGAAATCATAACTACGACGGGTTGCATCAGCTCTTTCTACGACCAGCTTTCCAGAAAGCACGTCAACATCGAAGACACGGTAAGCTGCTACACGGATACCATGATGGTGGTGACGATGAAGGACGCTGGAAAGGCATTCGAGGCGCTGACAGAGCTGATAGACGAAGAGAAGAGGAAACTGGGCGAAACCTCAGTTGACTGAACGGCAACCTGTTACCCATTCGATTCTCCGATTCCTTTAGACTTGCCTACTACAGGAGGGCAAATCGCTTCAATCATCGGCTCTGGACTGGGGACCCTCGGTGTGGCCACTCGCGGGTAGCCTAGCCACAACAGCAGCGGCCAAGAACAATAACAGGCCGGCGGAGATGAAGGTGACGTGGAAGCCGGCAAAGATGGAGATGAAACCGGACGCCAGAGAGCCCGCCAGGGTCGCTACCCCGATGACTGCGCTGTACACGCCGAGGGCGGAGCCCGCGTTCCCCCTCTGGATTGCGTTGAACATCATGGCGTACGTCGAGATGTAGTATGCTGCGAACGCCACACCTGAAGCCAGAGGGTAAAGTATCAGGGCCGGAACCACGTACGCTGGGCCTGCGGCGACCAGTGCGAAGACCCCGAAGAGCACGTAACACCCGCCCCTCAGGAGAAGGCCCTGAATGGAGCCGGACGCCAGGGAGCGTCCCTCGAAGTACCTTCCCGCGTACTGAAACGCGAGTGTCTGGACGACCATTCCCGACAGGATGACGGCGAAGACCTCGCCCGTCGAGAGCGAGAAGGTGGAGAGTGCCGGGACTAGCGAGGTGTTGAAGACCCCGCTTGACAAGTAGAAGCAGACCGTCGAGATGTAGAAGAGAGGGAGGTAGCTGGTGAGGCTGAAGCGGAGGCCCCTGAACAGCCGCCTGAAGTCCAAGAGCCCGGGCGTGGTGAGAAACATCAGCGGCAGTGCCAAGAAACGGGTGAAGAAGCTGGCTCTCCGCCGGACGATGGTTTCCCTCTCAAGTATGAAGGCGGGCTCTCTGATCGTCGCGAAGGCAAGAACGGCCGATGCAAGAGAGAAACTCCCGAGTGGTATCGAGAGTAGGACGAGGGGCAACCGCTGGACACCCCAGAGCGTGCTGAGGACTAGTCCTCCGACGCTTCCCAAGCTCGACATCATGGAGAGTCTGGCGAAGGCCCTCGTCCACCTCCCCTTCTGCTCGGTCTCCATGATCAACAGGTTCAGCGGCGTGGCTGCGGCTGCAGAGATGAAGGAGAAGACAGAGTAGACCAGAATGGTTCCCGGTGTGTTCCTGAGGAAGAAGAAGGCGAAGAGTACGAAGGCCGTCAGCGCGTAGCTGACCGCCACGATGGTCTTGCGATTGTGCAGCCTGTCCGTAGCGTATCCCCAGAACATCGAGGCTGGGATGCTCACGCCGTTGAAGAAAGCGACCGCAAGGCTCGCGTAGATGGTGCCCAGGGTCGGACCGTTGAGCTGAAACAGGTAAAGCTGGACGAGCGTCCCCAGAGGGCCCGTCGCCAGCGACACGGGGAGCACAGAGTAGACCCACCCGACCCTCCGCTTCTTTTTCCTACCCGCGCTGACGCCCTTGTCGTTCTGCTGCTGCAAGGCTCGTGGGCTCGGAGGAGTCGTTCATCTACTTATTGAAGCGGCTCGAGGATTCGTCCGAAACGGTCACTCTCTCGCGGAGGGGTTCCCGGAAATCGGTCACGAGACGATTACCTAGCCCGCCTTCAGCCGCCCCCTGACCTCCTCTGGGCTGAGCCGCTCTTCATTTCGTTCATTCATGTCCCTGAGAGTGAGTTCGCCCGAAGCGAGTTCTCTCTTCCCTATGATTACGGTCCACTTCGCTCCGAGATCGCTCGCGTCCTCAAGCTGTTTTCCGAGGCTCTTTGGGTCGAGTGCAGTCTCCGCCTTGACTCCCTCGCTTCTCAGTTCACTCGCAAGTTTCACCGCATTCTTGCGCAACGAAGAATCTGTGTACGCCACAAAGACGACCCCTCTGGGTTCGGCCCTCCCTTTCATCAAGAGAGCGACTCTTTCGATCCCGCCGGCAGCGCCCGTCGCCGAGAGGTCGGGTCTGCCGAAGACCTTGGGCAGGAGGTCGTACCTCCCCCCGCCGCAGAGGGAGCCGAGCTGTGGATTCCTAGTGTCGACAGTCTCGAAGACTAGACCCGTGTAGTAGTCTATCCCCCTCACGACACTCATGTTGTACTCAACGTTCGCGATACCCCTGCTTTTCAGAGAGTCCCAGACCCGTCCCAGGCCTTCAGATGACTTCAGTTGAAGCTCGTCGACGACCTGTATCATCTTCTCGGGGGGGCCGTGTAGCCTCCCGAACTCGAGCAGCTTGCTGACATCGTCCTTGCCTACTCCCCTCGCCTCGTACTCCTTGATCAGTTCCTCCTCCGTCTTCCTCTGAACTTTGTCGAGAGCCCTCATCAACTCGATGAGCTTCTCCTCCGACGAGACACGAAGCGACTTTCTGATGTACTCCTCGACGACGCTCCTCTCTCCAATTTGGATGAGTAGGTTGTCAAGTTCGAGCCTGCGCAGGATCTTGTCACAGACGTCAATTACCTCCACATCGGCTTCAGCGCTCGCACTCCCGAAGATCTCAACATCCCACTGGTGAAACCACCTGTACCTACCGTACTGGGGCTCCTCGTATCTCCAGGCGCCTCCGTAGCAGGCGAGTTTTATCGGTGGCTTCAGGTCTCTCCTGGATGATACGTACCGAGTCAGACCCACGGTGAGGTCGAATCGCAGCCCAACGTCGCGCCCCCGCTTGTCCTTGAAGGAGTAGATCTGCTTCGCAACCTCCTCCCCACTCTTCGCGCTTAGAGTGGAGAGGTACTCGATTGGGGCGGGCTCCATCATCTTGAAGTTGAAGAGGTCTGCGACCTCGTAGAACGCCTCCCGTATCCTCTCGTAGAGAAGATGCTCCTGCGGCTCGATGTCCCTGATCCCTCTTGGGAGAGTGAGGTCCACCCGCGGCTCACTCGCCTTTTCTGCCCTTCAGCGCGGAGAGCTCGGCGAGCATCGCCGTCAGTTGTAGTTCTGGCTGGGCTCCCATGACGAGCCTGTAATCGTACTCGGCGAGTATCTTGATTGCATCCCCCAACCCATCACCCTTCTGGTTGGTCAACTCTTCGTTCGCGAACTTCAGGAAATCCCTCTCCGGTATCCCGTAGACCCGTGTGAGCTCGACCATCTTCAAGCGAGCATTCTCGAACTCGCCGTCGAGGGCGAGTCTTACAATATCCCCGACCCTCCCCTTCACCGTCGCGCCAGTCACGGCCTTGACTTTCTCGAGGGAGAGCTCACCCGACGCCGAGGCTGCCTGGAACAGGTTGATGGCCTGCCTCAGGTCACCGTTCGTCGACTCGTAGATGGACGAGAGGACTCTGGGCTCGAGGGGCTTGATCTTCTCCTTCTTCGCAATCTCCTTGAGGTGCGTCGTAACCGAACCCTCGTCCAGCCGCTGGAACCTGAAGATCGCGCACCGACTCTGCAGGGGCTCGATGATTCCCGACGAATAGTTGCAGATGAGGATGAATCTGGTGAATTGGGAACTCTCCTCCATTATCCTGCGAAGGGCCGTCTGGGCGTCGGCCGTCATCGAGTCCGCTTCATCTAGTATGATCAGCCTGAAGGGCACACCGTCCCTTCTGTCTGAGTACCTTGCGAAGTTTTTCACTCGCTCACGGACCATGTCGATCCCCCTTTCATCGCTCGCGTTGAGTGAGAGCGTGTAATCGCTCGATAGGTCTCCCAGGATCTCCTTGACGATGATTAGGGCAGTCGTCGTCTTCCCTGAGCCAGGCGGTCCAGCAAAGAGGAGATGCGGCAGCTCACCCTTCTTCTCGAGAAGGGAAGTGAGCCTCTCCTTCATGCTAGCTTGGTTCGCCAAATCCTCGAGCTTCTTCGGCCTGTATTTCTCGACCCACATCATCTCCTCAAGTGGCATCGTTCAGTACTCCTGTTTGCCTGCTCTCACTTACATTCATGAAGAGCGGCGAAGCGGTATTGTATTTATTCCTTGAAGGGGGGGATGGCCTTGCGACATGCCCCAGGCGAGTATGGCGGCGAAGGTGTTACGAGATTTGTACAAGCCCATGAGCATCCCGGCGACAGATGTCGGCTTCGACCGCGTCGTCGTAGACTCGTGCCTTCCTCCCCCAGGACTCACTCGAACCTGTCTCGGTCTCACCAGAAAGGCTTTGTCCGTCCCCATCCTCTGACTCCTCGCTCCTGGCAGAATTATTCTCGAGAGCGAGTCTGATACCCCTAGCGTCTCTTGATCTAGTATCGGGTACGCCTTATCCTTGAAGGTCTAGTGTGAGACAGCAGCTGCACCCTTCTCGCTCACCAGCCTGTCCTCCCGGAATCTCGAGAGTCTGAACGGTCTGATGATGTCAGGAGTCCTCTTTGTTGCGATCAGTTCGGCGATCCTCTTCCCCGACACTGGTCCTGCCTTGAAACCGTAAGTCCCCCAGCCCACATCGAGGACAAACCCCTTCAGGCCATCTACCTCCCCAAGTATCGGGCTGTAGTCAGGGGTCATATCGCACAACCCTCCCCACTGCCTCAGCACCCTCACGTGCCTCAGTCCTGGAAAGAGCTCGAGCGCATGAGCTACGATACTCTCCAGAGTCTCGAGCGTGGATCCCTGGCTATACGACGAGTACGGGTCAATCTCTGACCCCATGACGAGCTCACCCCTGTCAGTCTGGTATACATAGACGTGAAGGTTAGCAGAGACGACCACCTTGTCCAAGAAGGGTTTGAGTGGCTCTGTGACACACGCCTGGAGGGGGTGGGTCACCACCGGAAGGTCGACGCCCACCATCTTCGAGACGGTGGTGCAGTACCCTGAGGTTGCGTTGACCACGCAGTCTGCCCTTATCACTTCTCCCTTGTCGGTCCTCACACCGGTGACCTGGTGGTCTGTCACGTCTATGGTGATAACCTCGGTGCGGGGGTGAACCTCTCCCCCATGCCTCTCAACCCCCCTTGCATACCCCCAGACGACCGCGTCATGCCTGATCACCCCTCCGGGGGCGTGGTAGAGTGCCGCCTTCACAGGATATCGAGGTCTGTCACTGGTGTCGAGCGCGGGAACCATCCTCTTGATCTCGTCGGGCCATATGACCCGGCTGTTGACTCCAAGAGCCTTGTTGACCTCCGCCCTCCTCCAGAGGCCATTTACCGCCGAGTCCGTGTGGGCAAGGCTTAGGTGGCCAATCTGCGAGAAGAGAAGGTTGAAGTTGAGCTCCTTCGAGAGCTCTTCGTAGAGCTTCAGACTCTCGCTGTAGAAATGTACCCCCTCCACGGTCATGTAGTTGGCCCTGATGATGGCGGTATTCCTACCGCTGTTCCCACCGCCCAAGTAGACCTTGTCCAGGACTGCTACGTTAGTGATCTTGTGATTCTTTGCAAGATAGTAAGCAATCGAGAGGCCGTGAACTCCCGCACCGATAACTACAACGTCGTATCTCGGTTTCAGTTTATGTCTCTGCCACATCTTCTCCTTTCTGAACAAGGCTCGCAACTCGATCGCCCTAACCTGACGACCTCGAACCGCCCAACCTATCGTGAGCGTCGAGCCCGAACGGGGCGATTCCATAGTCATGTCCAGCCTCGATGATAGCATCCCACACATACTCCGCGTAGTCCCTCCCACAGTAGACGTCGAAGGCAGTTGTGCCTCCTGAGGACTTTCCATCGAATCGCACTATTGTTGAGTGGACCTTTGCGAGGCCGGCCTCCAGGCAGAAAGGTCCGCCCGTCTCTCTAGCCGACAAGTCCACTTGAACCAGCTTCCTGAGAACCGCCTCGCTGGACGGCCCCCCAACTGTGAACCCAGCAAGGATCGAGGAGACGTTGGTGAGATTTGCTCCGTCCTCCAATTTCAGCATACCCTCAACGTCAAGGACGGAGGTGGACTTGAACGGTTGCGTGAGGAGGAGCGCGCGCTCCTTCGTCAGCCTGCAAGCGTAAATCAAGGAGAAGCGCTTACTCCTCACATCTCGCTCTGATACCTGACTCGAAAGCTTGACCTCTCCCGCCTTCCTTGGGATGACTACAGAGGACAGGTTCTTCTCCATGAACTTGTCGATCTCGGTCCCCTTGACGTCAACCTTCCCGTAATGGCTGATGTCGCATATTCCGACGGAGCGGAGAACATTCCTGAACTCGTCTTCCGCCCCTCTGTAGAATCTCGGAAGAATCCATCCATCAAGGTCTGCCATCTTGGCACCCAACTCCACGTGCCTGCGATGGAGGGCTGTTCTCCTACTTGGCATCTCGCTCACTCATCCTGATGCTACCCCACTGCTTCGTCATGCCCTCAATCTCTTCCCCTCTGGGTCGTAGAAGGGCGCCAATGTGACCTCCGCACCATTCAGCGCATCGTCGGACTTTACCCTTATCAGTGAACCTTCCTTGTAATACTCTGGACTGACGAGAGCCATACCCACGCATCTGCCAACTTTTGGACTGAACCTTGAGCTTGTCACGAAACCGATATGCCGGCTCCCGTCCTGCGAGAAGACTTGGTCGCCGTCATGCGCAACCATTGAGTCCTTCATGACGAAACCCACAAGCATCCGCTCGGGTTCCTTCTTCTCGGCTGCGACCAGCGCAGCTTTACCGACAAAGTCCTCCTTCTCGAACTTCACGGTCCACGCCATGTCCGCCTCGAACGGATTTGACAGGGCGTCTGTATCTTGCCCTACGATAACGTGCTTCTTCTCCAGCCTCAGGACCCGTTGTGTCTCGACCCCGAATGGCTTAACTCCGAACTCCTTTCCGGCTTCAAGAAGGGTGTCCCAGAAATACTCGCCGAACTCGGCAGGGAAGTGTATCTCCCAACCGGTCTCGCCCACGAATCCAATTCTGAGCAGGATGCATGGAACCCCGGCCACCTCCCCTTCGGCGGAGTTCATGTAGGGGAACGCCCCACTGGAGAGGTCGACGGTCGTTAATTTTCGAAGGAGGTCTCTGGCTTTCGGACCAGCAACGTTCACCGCACCCAGACCAGCGGTCACGTTGGTGATGTAGGCGTCCAGCCTTAGTGCGGTAGCCCACCAGACGAGCCACTCTTCGACGAACTCTACGTTCCCAGTCGTCGTCGTGATAAAGTAGTGAGTCTCGGAGAGCCTTGTCACAGTCCCGTCGTCCAAGACTATTCCAGCGTCGTCGCAGATGACTCCGTAGCGGCTCTTTCCGACCTTGAGTGTCGAGAATATGTGCGTATAGACAAAGTCCAGAAGCTTCCCGGCATCTCTTCCCTTAACATCAAGCCTCCCCAACGTGCTGACGTCGATTACCCCAACGCTTTCCCTGACTGCCTTGTACTCCTCTTCCACAGAGGTGTAGACGTGAGGCCTCTTCCACTCCCCCATGTCCATGATTCGCGCCCCGAGTTCGATGTGCTTGTAATGTATGCCTGTGAGTTTCGCTGGATGAAGCTCGGCTCCCGCGAGTGCTCCCATGGCGACGGGCACGAAGGGTGGGCGGGAGACCGTCCTCCCCGTCTGAGCTATCGAGCGCCCCGTAACTCTGCTGCAGAGATGGAGCGAAGGCATGGAGCACATCTTCCCCTGGCAAGGACCCATCGTCACCGTACTGTATCGCTTGAGGGTCTCTATGTCGTCGAACCCCTCGAAGGTCGCGAGCGAGATATCCTTCGCCACGACATCTTCGCAGACGCACACGAACCTCTTCCGCATCTTGTCGGATCCAGGATATTCAACGACCAGCACCTCGGGACCTCTCGTGTGTTTCATCCCCTCCCGGTACTTGCCCTCATACTGAGAGACTAGCCTGGAGTAGGTCTCGAGCGACTTTCTTTGATACTCGACCTTCAGTTCCGAACTTCGCTCCATCGCGGGGAGATCGGCGGCAGCGCTCAGCCCCGCAACCTTCCCTTGCATTATTGCGATGTTGAGATCATGAATCCCGGTCAGGTCGCCACAGACATAGACGGTGGGTTTGAGTTCTCGAGGGATAAACTCCCTCAAGAGCTCGTCATAGATCGTTCGAGAACCAGTCTGATTCAACAACCAAGCTTCGGTCTCAAAGCCTGTCGAGAGGCTTACCAGGTCGCAGCTCACAACCCTCTCCGTACCATGTACCAACTCGCCCTCGTTGTCAACTTCGCATATCACGATGGAGCTCACGTGCTTCGACCCTCGCGCCTCTTTCACCGCCCATCCCAGAAAGGTCTGAACCTTGGCGTCCTCAATCTCGGCCAGTGTTTCAGGCGCTCCGACCGCCTTCCTGGAGTCGATGTACGCTTCCAGCTTGACGCCTGCATCCATAAGCGTGCGAGCGACGCCGAGACCTGAATCGTTGTTCGATACGACTACTGCCCTCTTTCCTGGGATGACACCGTACAGATTGATCAGACGCTGCATCCCCCTCCCCAAGAAGACCTCGGGAAGGTCGTTATTCTGGAAGACCGACGGGAATTCGTGAGCTCCGGTTGCGAAGACGAGTCGTTCGGCGCGTAGCCTGATCACACTGTTTCCCCGTACGATGCCAATCAGGTTCGACTCGTATATTCCGAATGCTGTCGAGTTGTCGAGGACTGTCATGTTAGGGCGGTCTCTAACAGCCTTCTCGAGTGTTGAGGCCACGGCGGAGGACTTGAGCCCAGAGTACGCCCCCTCGCCGGTCGCAACGTCTATGCTCAAGGTCTCGCCGGAGTACCGGAGGTGCCCTCCGAGAGCGGGTTGGTCATCAACCAGTACAACCCTCGCCCCGGCGTTGCCGGCCTCCAGCGCCGCGAAGATGCCACTAGGTCCGCCCCCAATCACTGCCACGTCAGCCTGGAGATTGAGGTGCTCGAAGCTGCTGGAGTGAATAGATCGACCATCCTTCGGACCCTTACCGGTCGCAGAGGCGATCTCCTCCTCGATGTCGCCGAGCCCGGTGAGCCGGCGGATAATCCACTCAACCCTAGACCATTCGATTGGTGGGTTGATGAAAGTCTTGTAGTAGAACCCGACGGGGAGGAACCGGCCGATCTTGTCGATAACGGAAAAGATGTCATGCTCGAGTGAAGGCCAGCAATTCTGAGATTTGACCTTCATCCCCGCCCTGACTCTCTCGGTGCATGCCTTGACGTTTGGGACCCCATTCACGCTCATCAGGCAGTTGGGGCATCTTCCCGAGACGCAGAGTAGGCCTCTCGGCCGGTGATACTTGAAACTCCTGCTGAAGATTCTGACCCCGGATGCGTACAGGGCAGACGCAACAGTATCACCCTCAAATGCACTCATTCTTCTACCGTTGAATTCGAAGTTCAGCATCTTCGACCTGTCGAGGAGTTCAGATGGAGAAGGCTCCTTACTCCTTCCATCCCTTTCTTCGCTATTAGTGGGGCGGGCACCCTCCATCGTTAGACCAGCTCTTCTCCCATCCAGAAGGTCCTCATCACGGAGTTGTCCCGAGTATCTCTTATCGCGAGAAACCACTTATGACAGCCAAGCCTGTGAAACCACCACTCCTGTTGAACGCCTGCGACGTTCTCCCTCATGTATACATACTTCATCCACTCCTCGGAAGAGGAGTTGACTCTCGGCCTCCTGTGAGCCTCCCCCCCAAATCTGAATTCGTATACGTCTCTCTTGCCGCAATTCGGACACTCAAGCAGGAATCCCATGGTATCTAGCTCACTTCATCCCTCCCAGGTGATAGTTTTTGTACAGTGAAACCATCAGAGGTACGTCAGGTATCGGTCAACTTCCCACTGACTGACTGTGCTGTGATACTCGTTCCATTCCCTCATCTTCATCTTGGCATAATACTCCGCAAACTCCTTCCCGAGCGCATCAAGACTCACTCTGTCCCTCTGGAGCTCGTCGACAGCTTCCTTTAGTGATCCGGGGAGTACTTCGATCCCGCGCTCCTCCAAGTCCTTCTCAGTCGTCCTGTACATGTTCCCCTTATTCATCGGTCCCGGGTCGAGCTTTCTGTCTATCCCGTCGAGGCCTGCCGCGAGCATCGCCGTGGTTGCGAGGTAGGGATTGCAGGCTGAATCGGGAGTCCTGTTCTCGATATGCTCACCCGAAGCTACCCTAATCATCTGCGTCCGGTTGTTCCCGCCATAGGAGATGTAGACGGGTGCCCAAGTTGCCCCCGAGGCCGAGCCGCCGGCCACCAGACGCTTATACGAGTTAACGGTTGGAGCGGTCAGCGCGATATACGCCTTGGCATGTTCGAGTAATCCACCGATGAAATGGTACGCGGTCTTCGAGAGACCTAGCTTCTGCGGGTCCCTCTCGTCGTGGAAGAGGTTCTTTGTCCCCTCCCATAGGCTCATGTGGAAGTGAGCTCCGTTACCTGTCCTGTTGGTGAAGGGCTTGGGCATGAAAGACGCTACTGCGCCCATTGTACCAGCAAGATAGGAGACCGCGAACTTGAAGAAGGTATACTTGTCGCATGTGGCCAGGGCGTCATCGTACCTGATGTTGACCTCATACTGTGCGGGTCCGTCCTCATGGTCCGTGGCCTCGCTGTGCCATCCAAGTTCATCGAGATAGTTGTTCAAGGTCTGGAGGAAATCGAGATTCCTCCCGAGAAGCTTGAGGTCGTAGCATGGCTTTGCAATGTTCTCTATGTCGTCGTACGTCCGAATGCGTCCGGCCTCCCTTTTCACGAGGTAGAATTCGGGTTCAATCCCTGTCTTGAAGGAAAGCCCCCTCTCCTTCTTCACTCTCTTCAGGAACCTGTCGAGTATCGTCCTGGTGCAGTAAGGCCAAGACTTTCCCTCGGTGTACAGGTTCGCCGCAAACCAGACGGTGTTCTTCTTCCAGGGGAGGACCGTCATTGTGTTGAGGTCGGGTATCGTTATGAGGTCTGGTTGGTGTGGCTGCTGCCCCATCTCGGTGCTTACGGCGAACCCGGCGAAACCCACCCCGTTGGTGACCAAGTTCTGGAACTCAGAGACAGGAACCATCTTCGCCTTTGGCACCCCGTTGATGTCGACGAACTGAGAGAGCACGAACTGGATCCCCTTGCTCTTCAGGGCTTTCACCACTGAGGCAATCTCCTTCGTGCTTGCGCCATTCAAGTTCAGTTATTCACCTGCAAGCCTGACCCCGCTCATCAGAGAAGCTTCGAGCGTGAGGGCGGAGAGGTCTTCGTATTCCAGACTGTGTACATCCCCTTTACCCAATGATCTGGCCAATAGAGCAATCTCCATCGTCATCGAATTTATGAATTTTGCAACTCTTATCCCTGTCCCCGGCTCAATCTTCCGGTTCGGGCGGCCCTCCTCTGCTATTTCGTTTGATGAGTTGTAGTATCCGAGAGCAATCAGCGCCGCTTCATCGATTCTCACAGCGTCTGCACCCAGAGCGAGAGCCTTCGACGCATCAGCACCGTTTCTTGTCCCTGTCGCCGAGATGAGGCTCACTTCTCCGAGTACCCTCCTCTCGCGCAGTGCCTCCCTTGCCCTCGGGATTCCCGCGATGATCGGAACCCTGCAATAGTCGAAGAGGCCCTCTGGCCTCGTGATAGTCGAAGTCTTCAGGCCTTGGAGGACCAGACCGTCGGCCCCGACGCCTACCGCGGCTTTGACCTCGTCCTCAACCCGTGCCCCTGGGCAGCTCACAAAGATGGGGACCTTAACAGCCCCCCTTCTTCTGAGATCCCTTATGAGGCCGTGCAGCGCATCGAGAGTCGTCCCAAGCTCGAGGTTGAGCTGAATTGCGTCTGCCTTGAGGGAGGAGACGAGCCTCGATGCTCCCTTTCGGACTGGCACCTCGTAGATCATTCGGCGAGCGAGCTTCCTCTCGTCGCGATTCACCTTGCCTTCCAGGGAGATCGCAGAGTTTGCCAAACTACTCCCCCGGGCAAGTTCCAGCCGCACCCTGTTCTCCAGAGCCGATGACGCGCCGACGTAGATGGGAGTCTCGAGAACGAGCGGGGTTGAGGCGGTTCTGAACCCGAGGGTGGTCTCTGTCTTGCATTTCTCCTTGTATCCCTCAAGCGGAAACCTGGTCAAGCCGGACGCCAAGAAGACGAGTTCGTCGAATGTGGGCAGGTCGCGGAGAGGCCTGAAACCGCTCAGCCGGTATTGGCCTTGGGCCCTGCTGTGAATATCCGCGATTGTCTGGGGTGTCCAGATCTGACTATGAGGATAGATCAATGCCTTCACTTTCCCTTTCCTGCACTCTTCAGCAGAGTCCCACCACTTCCGACCATCGGAACCTTCGCCATCATCGACGCCTCGACGTTGAGCGCCGAGAGATCGTCTACCGTCAGGTCGTGGACATTCCGTTTACCAAGTGCACAGGTGATCAGCTTCATCTCGAGTGTCATCGAACTCAGCAGGCTCGCGACCCTGACGGCCGCTTCATCGATAGCCAATCGCTTCTCGAGGCGCGGGTCCTGGGTGGTTATCCCGACGGGGCACTTCCCCGTGTGGCACTTGGTGCAGTATCCTGCGGGTACCCCTACCTCTCGAACAAAATCGGTGATTCCAGGAAGTTCCCGGTTGCAGTTCAACGCGATGATTGCCGCCTGTCCTATCGCGACGGCGTCCGCACCAAGTGCGATGGCCTTCGCCGCGTCTATACCGTTCCTTATTCCACCGGATGCTACAAGGTAGACCTTCTTGAGAAGACCTAGCTCTTCGAGTGCCTCTCTTGCGAGCACGATTCCCGGAAGCGTCGGTATGCCGGAATGGTCGAGGACCACCTCGCTCGATGCTCCCGTCCCAGCCTGCATGCCGTCTATCACGATTCCGTCGGCGCCGGCTTTTGCGGCGAGCTTCACGTCGTCCTTCACCCTACAGGCTGGAATCTTCACCTGCACCGGGACCCTCCAGTCTGTCACCTCCCTCAGCATCTCGATGAAGATCCCAAGGTCGTCTGGACCGAGCCAGTCCGGATGCCGGGTGGGAGACCTCTGATCTATCCCTGGCGGCAGCTCCCTCTTCTTTGCGATGATCGCGCTCACCTTCTGACCCATCAGTAGGCCGCCCGTGGCTGGCTTGGCACCTTGGCCTACGACAACCTCGACAGCGTCACCGCTGATCATGTCCTGTGGTGTGACGCCGTACCTGCTCGCGTTCACCTGATAGATCATCGTCGTCGAGTACTTTCGCTCCTCGGTCAGCATCCCGCCATCGCCCGTGCAGGTGGCAGTCCCGACCTTGGCAGCTCCCTTGGCAAGAGCAGTCTTCGCGCTCCTTGAGAGTGCACCGTAGCTCATTCCGGTGATGTAGACGGGAGTGGAGATACTTATCGCGTTCCTTGCGTAGCGGGTCCCCAGAACTGTCTCTGTGCTGACGTCAGCCGGCCGCAACTCAACCCCCTTCCCAGATATGTACCTCGGAATGAAGATAATGTCGTCGAAATGGGCTATCCGCTGGAACGTGCTAAAACCCCTTATTCTGTAGCGCCCGAGGTCTGCCTTCACCTGGAGGTCCTGGAAGACTTCATTGGTCCAGCCCTCGCGCCGAGAGACTTCATCGGACACAATCATTCGGTTGTTATCACTTCAGCGCTGGCGGCTCCAGTGAATTATACTTTCTTGGAGCGTTAGGGCGGCTAGATGACCAGTCTTTCTCTCTCCAATGGTTCGAGAGAGTCGTACTGGTAGAGCCTCTTGGCCGAGACTATCTTCTTGAATCTCCTTGGAAGAATGTCGTCCCGGAATTTAAGGGCCTTCAGAAAAGCCCTCAATTCTACCTCCTCACTTCGGGTCGCGGACTCGGTCTTCGCATCTACGCCGAGTGAGCCTATCTCCCCGCCGACGTACACGATTCCCTCGTACATCGAGTCACCTGCAGCGTCTCCCACACCCCCCATGACGATTATCCTGCCTCTCTGCATCATGAATCCAGTCAGGAATCCGCTGTTGCCGGCGATCACCAGCGTCCCTCCCTTCATCGATATGCCGGCCCTCGCACCCGCGTTCCCCCAGACGAGAATCTGACCGCCCCTCATCGATGCGCCCACGGAGGCGCCAGCATCTTCCCTGATGACTATGCTCCCTGACATCAGATTGTCTCCTAGGCCCCAACCGGAGTTGCCCTCGATTGTGGCGCTGATACCGTCACAGAAGGCACAGCAGTAGTATCCCACGCTCCCGGCGAAGGATAAGCTGCATCTCTTGACTATCCCGACCGCGAGATTATGCCTCGCGTCGGGGTTGAGGATTGTGATGTGCCTTCCCTTCGAGACTCCCGACTTTATTGAAGCGTTCAGCAGTCTCGTCGTAAGCTTGCGTGCGTCGATAGAGTACCCCTGTGAGACTGGGGCGGAGAGAGCTTTGGGCACGTTACCTGCCAGCCTCTTGGTCAAGATCGGTGCATAGTTAATTGAGGCGGACTTTTATCCGAGGTGCGAGAGAAACATTCCAAGTAAGGACCTCGTGCTCTTGCGGCTCGACCCTCCTCACGTCGTCAGGGAAGATTCGCCGGAGCGCAACCTCTTCTGAGGCGACCCCGACGATTTCGTCGGTCTCCAGTATTACGAACGGCTTTGCGGACCAGCGGTCCTTCGCCATGCCAATCCCCGAGTCGGTGGAGACCACGTACGTGAAGGTCCCGTCCAGGTCGTCCAAACTCTCCTCGAGGGCGTCTCCGAGCTTCCGTCTCCTGCTCAGTTTGTCAGCGATGTACACAGCGATAACTTCAGAGTCGTTATGTGTCTGGAACCTAAAGCCTCGCTGCTGAAACTCTCTTTTCAGCTTGTGGTAGTTGGTCAATTGGCCATTGTGGACGACGGTAATGTCCGGAAAGGGATACGCCCAGAAAGGATGAGAGTGTGTGATATCGACCTGGCTCTCGGTCGCAAGTCTTACATGTCCAAGCCCGTGTGTCCCGTTGACCTTTGAGAAATGATGCTTCTTATCCAGCTCGTAAGCATCTCCCACGTCCTTGATAACCTCTGAGGATCTACCTATACTGTGAATCTCGGCTCCCTTGACAGAGAGGATTGAGTCTGACAACTTTCCCAGGTCCCCTGAGTAGTTCAATCCAATCCTGCGAAACCTGCCAAAGTCGTTAATGAAGACGATGGATCCCCCGAGCGCTGCGACGGCGTTCCTCACGCCCTCAATTACATGCGAAGCTCCTTGGTCCTCTGAGACCACCACGCGGACGACATAGTCAGTCCCAAAGTGCTGGCCGGCAATGTTCACACCCGTCGAGTCAACGCCCCTGTGTCGCATAGAATAGAGCATCTCCCTTAGCTGAAGACCAACGGGTTGTGACCTGGTGCTTTCGCCCGTCTTATACAGGATCGCGGCTATTCCGCACATTACTTCTTCCCATGGGCGATGGTGGAAATAAGCTTTAGCCGTCATTGTTCTGATACCGGCAAGATGCGCTGAATGGAGTCTCTCCATTCAGCGTCTCATGAGGCCTCATGCGATTTGTACAAGAATGCGAACAGATGGACGAACCTTTCGACCCTCTTGATTGCCTTGTTCCCCTCCCTCCCTGACGCCGAAGATTTGGTAGAATCGCTTGGTCCTCTCCTTGAAGGTCCGATACCACCGTTCGATGTAGTTCCTGATGCTGAACGTCAGGGGCACCCAGTCCACGTCCAGCCACTCGAAGGCGCGTGCGTACCATGGGGCGTGGTCGACTATGAACAACGGCTTCCTCCTGCACGACTCCAGGGCCAGCTTCACGGTGTCTATGGTTGACGATGCTCACCGACCTTTGTGTAGGATTTGGCGGATACGATCTCCCTCCTCGTAAGGTGCGCGGAGACGCAAGCAATCTTGCCGTTCCTCTTCACCTTAGTCTCGTCGAGGAGGATTACCGACCTCTCCTTCCTCCTGGAGAGTGGTCTTGGGGGGAAGTGTGACTCGAACTTGAGGATCCACTGTCTCACAGCCTCCTTCGTGACGCCCAACCGTCTCCCGATGACTGCTAGGGAGAGGACTTCCATAGAGACGGGCCGCTTCAGCCTTGCTTCGACTGGAAACATTATGCCTCTGGAAATATCCTTCTGTCCTTCGTGGCTAGGAGGAACTCATCCTTCGTCTTTTCATCACCCAATGAATGCGGAGGATGTCTCCTCGCCATATCTGTTCCGTTATCTTGACGGATTCACTGATATGAACCTGCTCGACCTAGCATCACTTTCGAATCCTCGGCGCCGGCGAACCGAGAACGGTAATGCGCGCCATGTTCCACATCGACTCTAGGCAGTTTCTCACGACCCTGGACGAAGGACCGAGAACCCGTGCCACCAGCCCTAGAGTCATGGCCGTTGGGCTAACGCCGAGAAGCGTGTCCTCATTGTGAGAGGCCGCCTGGATCATGTCGACAAGTTGCTGATTAACGCGTTCACTTATTACGTAGAAGTTGCCGAGGACATCATAGCCTCCCATCAATCCTTTTCGAGTCGGAATTGATGTCTTTGGCTCCAAGACCAGCGTGTCCGACAACAATGGGTTCCCAGCCTCGTCCTCGACCTTGAGCTTCGAGTAGAAGATGTCGAACTCAAAGTGCTCACGCCCCTTCCTGCCGGGGGTCAGTACCTCCCAGTAAATGAACGAAGAATCTCGGCCCATCACCACGTTTACCTCTTGGTAGTATCGGGAATTCCTGTACGGGATCGTTTGGTCTGGAAGGTATTCGAGGTACGAGCCTTCTCTAAGACTCACGTTGACGACTTGGGTGGCAAAGTCAGAGTTCATCCTGTAGATCTTCGTGGCCGCCTGTGTGGTCAGGTGCGCCCTCGCTGCGGTTCCCATGTCGATGTCAATGCGGATGCGGTCTCCCTGGAGCGTTCCCCCCGTTGGGTTGAGGATGTAGACGATGGCTAGATCTGGCTCATTCTGGTCATAGTAAAACGGCCTCAACACCTGCACTGGAATCTGCTTCCACACATCCTTGATGATGGTCTTTCCTGACTCGTCTTTTGCCAGCGCGAGTCTGAGACCGCCGAGCTTGCCTGGACTGCCCACGGATAGCTGTCTTACTCTTCCACCGTAGGTCTGGACCTCTGGAGGTATTGCCGCCGGCTGGTAGTAAGCAAGATCCAACTGGCTCACATGAGCAGAACATTCTTCATTATCAGGTCCTCGAGCTGGTCGAGCCCCTCCCCGGTCTTACAGTTCGTGAAGACGAAGGGCTTTCCCTTGCGTATCGCTCTGGCATCTCTCTCCATCACCGCAAGGTCCGCTCCGACGTATGGAGCCAAGTCCTTCTTGTTGATCACGAGGAAGTCCGACTGTATTATTCCCAACCCGTTCTTTCGAGGATACTTCTCTCCTCCCGCGGTATCAATGACGTAGATGAAGAAGTCCGCAACCGCCGGGCTGAAGGTGATGGTGATGTTATCGCCGCCCCCCTCGATCATCACAAGATCAAGTTCGGGGTGCCTCGTCTCGATCTGCTGCAGCGCGTCGATGTTGATGGAAGGGTCCTCTCTGACGGCTGTGTGTGGACAGCCGCCCGTCTCAATCCCGACGACGAGGTCGTCCGGGAGGAGCTTGAGCTCATGGCACAGCTTGTCGTGCAGCCGCATCGCGTCCTCCTTGGTAACCACGTCGTTGCTGATTATTGCCAACTTGATCCCTCTCCTGCTCAGGTCCACGGTCAGCTTCTCGATCAGCGTGGTCTTTCCAGAGCCGACCGGTCCACCAATGCCGAGGCGGATTATCTTCTTTGCCAAGCCTTGTGCCTAGCAGTAGAACATCCTTGATTGGAGATAAACGTGTTGCATCCCCATCACGTCAAGCATGGGAGAGAAAGCACGCATGCTCCTCCAGGCGATGGCGGAGCTCCTTCTTGCACATTTCATCAATTCATCTTTCGTCGAATGCAAGATCTGCTGTGCCTGTACATGAGTCACCAATCCGAGACGGACTGATGCCCCGAGTAGGCTTACGGCAGAAGTGTACAACAGCAGGATGACTGCGCGTTCCTCGCCGATGCCTAGAGTACTGCAAGCAATTGCCAGACAGACGGCATAGTTGCCAGGCGCCTTCCCGGACTCGACCAAATTCCAGAATGAGGAAAGAATCCCGGTCTTCTTCAAGGCCCTCACTGTACGAAGCAATGCGCGTCCCGTTCTCCTACTGGCCTCGCTGAACTCCTTCACATTCTTGAATGAGGCGAGCTTCCTGTCTATCGCCACCAGAAGCCGGAGATCGTTCTCTCCCGCAGCAGAGAAGCTGCCTCTGAGTGCAACGCAATCCAGGGTCGAGAGTTGTTCCAAGAAGACTGAGAGGATGGATGATACGTCATCAGTACCCTTCACTAGCCCGAGTTGCGAGAGCGTCTCAATTCCGAATGACAGAGAGTAGCTTCCGAGCGGAAAGAAAGAGTCTGAGAACTGCAGAGTGGAGACGAGATCGTCATCAGTGTGTGTGCTCATATCCGAGTATCTCGGGCTCAACATCGAGAATCCTCTTTTCAACCTTCAAGGATACCCCACCGAAGCTAGAAAGCACCTTCGAGAGGTCTTCCTTAGACCCTTCAATCGGGATCACAATCTCATTTCCCTTGGGGAAGAGCGGGAAGTGCTTGATACCAAGCATGTAACCAATCCTCGCCGCGGTCTCGACCCCCTCCCTCCAATCCTCATGAGGGGAAAGGGTCACGACCATCGTCTCTTCTGGCAGCCACTCCACCGTAAGAATCTCGTCCTCGCCTAGATGGAGTACATCGCCGTGCTTTAGGGTTGTACCTCTCGGCACGTCTATCAGCACGTCGGTCCCTCGTTGACTGGTAACGCGCAGCCTGTTCTTCGCTGCGTCCCTCCGCGGCAGTCGGATTCGGTCCGCCCTGTCCTTGGACAAGAGGTCGTGAAACCGGCGACCCAATCTTTCGTCCCTGTACACGTTCCCCATCACGGCCTCGACCCTCAGGCTCAAGGCCACCATCGCTCAACGGAGCGTGTAGAGCTGTGACAGAGGTAGGATCTTGGCCGGCTTTGAAGTGGCAAGTTTTCCATCGACCGTCACCTCATATGTCTCAGGATCCACCTCGATCTTGGGCAAGGCTTCGTTGTGCAGCATGTCCTTCTTCTTCAGTTTCCTAGTACCCTTCACAGGTAGAATCATCCTGCTCAGACCCAGCTTCTTTTGCAGCCTCTCCCGTACGGCGCTCGCCGCGACGAAGTTCGCGCAGAGGGCACCCACCGCCTTGCCAAATCCTCCGTACTGTGGCTTGTAAATGATCGGCTCGCACGTCATGAGGGAGGCGCTCGACTCCCCGGCCGCTGCCCACACGGGAAAACCACCCTTAACAATGACCTCCGGCTTGATTCCGAAGAACCCGGGCTTCCACAGGACTATGTCGGCCATCTTGCCTCGTTCGAGAGAACCGACGTACTCGTCAATCCCGAAGGAGATTGCATTGTTTATTGTATACTTCGCGATGTATCGCTTCACGCGGAAGTTGTCATTCTGCTCCCCGTCTTCGGCCAGCTGGCCTCTCTCGAGCTTCATCTTGTGAGCCGTCTGCCATGTGCGCACTATGGTCTCTCCGATTCTTCCCATTCCCTGCGAGTCGGACCCAATCATGCTTATCGCTCCCAGATCATGAAGGACATCCTCGGCGGCTATCGTCTCCGCCCGTATTCTTGACTCGGCAAAGGCCACGTCCTCCGGAATCTTAGCTTTCAAGTTGTGGCAGGTCATGATCATGTCAAGGTGCTCGTCGACGGTGTTGAAAGTGTAGGGTCTAGTGGGATTGGTGGATGATGGGAGGAAATTCGATTCCCCCGCTACCCTGATAATGTCAGGTGCGTGCCCCCCGCCAGCACCCTCCGTGTGGTAGGAGTGAATCGTCCTCCCCCCGACGGCTTCAATCGTGTCCTCGACGAACCCTGACTCGTTGAGTGTATCCGTGTGGAGGCACACACAGACATCGTGCTCGTCGGCCACATCCAGACAAGGCCCGATTACTGCAGGCATTGCGCCCCAGTCCTCGTGTATCTTGAAACCTATGCACCCGCCCCTCAACTGCTCATCCAAGGATTCTGGCTTGCTGCTGCTGCCCTTTGCCAAGAAACCGAAGTTCACGGGCATCGCCTCGGCGTGTTGAAGCATCCTGCCAACATTCCATTGGCCGCCTGAGCATATCCCGACGGTCACCGGGCCGAGGCCACCGCCTATCATTGTGGTTATCCCATTGCTGAGGGCCTCGTAGGCAAGTTGCGGGCTGTCGTGGTGGACATGAATGTCGATGCCCCCGGGAGTGGCGATTAGCCCCTCTGCGGAGATCACGTCGGTATTGGCACTGACGACAAGCTTCCTACCCACTCCATCCATCGTGTCCGGGTTGCCTGCCTTGCCCACACCTGCGATGAGACCGTTCTTGATTCCTAGGTCAGCCTTGACTATACCAAGTACTGGGTCGATTATCAGCACATTGGTGATGACAAAATCGAGGGCGCCCATCTCCGAAGTAAAACCTGGGGCCAGGCCTAGACCATCCCTGAGAGTCTTCCCGCCGCCAAAGACGCATTCGTCTCCGTGTACGAGGAGGTCCTTCTCTACCTCGACCATCAGGGCAGTGTCGGCCAGCCTAACCTTGTCCCCTGTAGTGGGGCCGAAGAGCTCTGAATATTCCTTTCTAGGGATCTCTTTCATCGTCCGGTATCCCTGTAGCCTTGCTTCCTCGCCAGCTTGAATGCCCTGCTGCGCACCGCCCTTGAGCGGATATCGCCCCGCGTCAGGTCGTTGAAACCCCATAGCTTCTTCCTCCCCCCGAACTCCACGAGCGAGACCTCCTTCTCGTCCCCAGGCTCGAACCTGACGCACGTCCCAGCCTGAATGTCCAGATGCATCCCGAAGGCCTCTTGTCTGTCGAATTCGAGCGCCTTGTTCACCTCGAAGAAGTGGAAGTGGGACCCTACCTGAACGGGACGGTCACCAGTGTTCTTGACAACGAGCCTCTCAGACCTGCGTCCGCGGTTCGTCACAACGGGCTCGTTTCCGTAGATGACCTCACCAGGAAGAAATACTTGAGATTCGCCAACTGACATCTCTTCTACCCCCTGATTGGGTCGTGAACTGAGACGAGTTTCGTCCCGTCTGGGAAGAGACACTCGACCTGCACGAGGCTGAGGAGCTCGGGAACCCCGGGCATGACCTCAGACCTCCGCAGAATCTTCGTCCCGAACTCCATGCACTCGGCAACCGACTTCCCATCTCGCGCGGCCTCAGCGATCTCGTCGCAGATGAGGGCCACCGATTCGGGGTGGTTGAGCTTTAGTCCTTTTGACTTCCTCTTTCTCGCAAGCTCGGCAGCGGAGAAGAGGACGAGCCTTTCAACCTCTTTCGGAGTTAGTCTCGTATCCTCTCAGCTCCATTGGTGTCCGCAGCTCGCAAGGAATTGTTTGAAATTGTCGCTCCAGTTATCATTCACTCCAGTTTTTTGCTGAACGAATTAAAGTTTTGTGTCGCTCGCGGCTTTGGCACGCTACCCGAATTTGTGAGCTGGTCTGGCGATTATCGAGAGGTTGTACGTCAGCACCTTGAGCCTGAGCTCATTTTTCTGAGCCCTCCTCTTCTTCGAGTAGAGCATGTACGGGTAAATAAGGCATAATCACAACATCAGACCTGCGCATTCAATCGAAATAATCCGAAGACAGGGTCTACAGAACACGCTCATTCGGGGCTAGTGTAGAAGCGCTTAATTTTGTCGAATGACGAGGGCGGGGTGAGTCACAGATGGCGTCGAGGCCGGGTGCACCGGGGCGTTGAAGCGGTTCGAGACAATCGTCGTAGGCTGCGGAGGAATGGGCTCGTCCATCTCTTATCACCTCTCTAGGAGGGGGGCGAAGACCCTCGTCTTGGAGAGGTTCAAGCTCAACCACGAAAATGGGTCTTCGCACGGCAGGACGAGGATAATTCGAACGGCATACTTCGAGGACCCGAGGTACGTCAGACTGGCGAAGCGGGCCTTTCAGCTCTGGTCGGCGT
>WNEQ01001656.1_pt1 | contig 25265 bp, 20 predicted proteins | sample 5399971 | NCBI WGS metagenome assembly WNEQ01 (sample SAMN13153330, study PRJNA577476) | soil metagenome | isolation source: 20 cm grassland meadow soil 2 days after 1st rain plot 5 | place: USA:California | collected 2015-09-18
CCACCGACCACTTCCACGCGATGGTTCAAGCGGGCGTGGCGCAGCAGGTCGCCGACCGAGCCCGCCATTCCGGCCTTGGGGTCGTAGGCCCCAAACACCACCCGCCCCACTTTCGCCAGCACGACGGCCCCCGCGCACTGCGCGCACGGCTCGAGCGTCACGTACAGGATGCAGTCGGTGAGACGGTCGGTCGCGAGGGCCCGCAGCGCTTGCTGGATCGCCAGCAGCTCGGCGTGGGCCGTGGGGTCGCGGCGGGAGACCGACTCGTTGTGGGTTCGCGCGACGACCACGCCGTCCCGAAACACCGCGGCGCCCACCGGGACTTCCCCGGCGGACGCCGCGCGACGGGCCTCCTCGAGCGCCGCCGCCATGCCCGCAAGGTCGGCGGCCGACGGCTTAGGCACGCACCGGCTCGGGGGCCGCCGCCGGGACGCGCTGGAACGTCAGGTGGGTCCCGTCCTTGGCCCGCTCGACCCGAACTCTGTCCCCCTCGGCGTACTGGCCTTCGAGCACGGCGAGCGCGAGCGGGTTCTGGAGCAGCCGCTGGATGGCGCGCTTCAACGGCCGCGCCCCGTACACCGGGTCGTATCCGTCGGCGACGATCAGCTGCTTCGCGGCCGGCGTCACTTCCAGGCCGAGCTTGCGATCAGCCATGAGCTGCGCGAACCGCGCAATCTGCAGGTCCACGATCTTCCCGATGTCGTCGCTCGAAAGCGGCCGGAAAATGATCGTATCGTCCACGCGGTTCAGGAACTCGGGGCGGAACGTCTGGCGCAGCAGCTCGAGCACCTTGGTCTCCACCTGCTCCCAGTTCTCGGTGCCCATCTCGAGGATGTACGGCGACCCGATGTTCGACGTCATGATGAGCACGGTGTTCCGGAAATCGACCGTGCGACCCTGGGAGTCGGTGAGGCGCCCCTCGTCGAGGATCTGCAGCAGCACGTTGAAGACATCGGGGTGCGCCTTCTCGATCTCGTCGAACAGCACCACGGCGTACGGCCGGCGGCGGATCGCCTCCGTCAGCTGGCCGCCCTCCTCGTAGCCGACGTAGCCGGGAGGCGCGCCGATCATCCGCGCCACCGCGTGCTTTTCCATGTACTCCGACATGTCGAGCCGCACCAGTGCCTTCTCGTCGTCGAACAGGAACTCGGCGAGGGCGCGCGCGGTCTCGGTCTTGCCCACGCCGGTGGGGCCGAGGAAGATGAACGAGCCGGTGGGCCGGTTGGGATCCTGCAGCCCCGCGCGGGCGCGGCGCACGGCGTTCGACACCGCCGCCAGCGCTTCGGGCTGGCCGATGACGCGCCGGCCCAGCTCCGCCTCCAGCCGCGTGAGCCGCTCGCGCTCCGACTCGAGCATCCGCGACACGGGAATCCCCGTCCACTTGGCCACGATCTCGGCGATGTCCTCGGCGTCCACTTCTTCCTTCAGGTACTTGCCCTTCTTCTGCACGTCGGCGAGGCGCTTTTCGGTCTCGCCGATCTCTCGCTCGATGGCGGGGATCTTGCCGTAGGTGATCTCGGCCGCGCGCTGCAGGTCGCCGCGGCGGGTCGCCTGGTCGGCCTCCGTGCGCAGCTGCTCGAGCTGCGCCTTCTTGGCCTGCAGCCCGCCGATCGTCTCCTTCTCGGCCTGCCACTGCGCCTTCATCACTTTGGACCGCTCGCGCAGGTCGGCCAGCTCTTCCTCGACGCGCGCGCGCCGCTCCTTCGACGCCTTGTCCTTCTCCTTGGCGAGCGCCGCCAGCTCGATCTCGTGCTGTACGATCTTGCGCTCCACCTCGTCGATCTCCTGCGGCAGCGAGTCGATCTCGATCCGCAGCCGGCTCGCGGCCTCGTCCACCAGATCGATCGCCTTGTCGGGGAGGAACCGGTCGCCGATGTAGCGGTGCGACAGGGTCGCGGCCGCGACGAGCGCGTTATCCGTGATCCGGACTCCGTGGTGCACTTCATACCGTTCCTTGAGACCACGGAGAATGGCGATCGTGGCTTCGACCGACGGCTCGCCCACGTACACGGGCTGGAAGCGCCGTTCCAGCGCCGCGTCCTTCTCGATGTGCTTGCGGTACTCGTCCAGCGTCGTCGCGCCCACGACGTGCAGCTCGCCCCGCGCCAGCGCCGGCTTGAGCATGTTGGAGGCGTCCACCGCCCCCTCCGCCGCGCCCGCGCCCACCAGCGTGTGCAGCTCGTCGATGAAGACGATGTACCTCCCCTCGGCGCCCACGATCTCCTTCAGGACGGCCTTGAGACGCTCCTCGAACTCGCCGCGGTACTTCGTGCCGGCGATCAAGGCGCCCAGATCGAGCGCGACCAAGTGCTTGTTCCTGAGCGAATCGGGCACGTCGCCGTTGACGATCCGCTGCGCCAGCCCTTCCACGATCGCCGTCTTGCCGACGCCGGGCTCGCCGATCAGCACCGGGTTGTTCTTGGTGCGTCGTGACAGCACCTGCATCACGCGACGGATCTCCTCGTCCCGGCCGATCACCGGGTCGAGTTTCCCCTTGCGTGCCTGCTCCGTGAGATCGCGGGTGAACCGCTCGAGCGCCTGGTACTTCTGCTCGGGCTCCTGGTCGGTCACGCGCTGCGAGCCGCGCACTCCCTGCAGCGCCGCCATGATGTCGTTGCGGTCCACGCCGGCGGCGGAGAGCAGCTGCTTCGCGGTGGTCCCCTTCTCCTCGAGCAGCGCGAGCAGGATATGCTCGGTCGACACGTAGGCGTCGCCCAACGCCTTGGCTTCCTCGTCGGCGCGGTCGAGCGCCCGGGAGAGTTCGCGCGACAGCGTGGGCTCGGCGGCGGTTCCGGACTGTTTGGGGAAGCGGTCGAGCTCCCTCTCTGTCTCGGCCTTGAGCTGGGTGACGTTGAGCCCCGCCTTCTGGAGCAGCGGGACCACGATGCCGTCGTCCTGGGCGAGCAGGGCGGCAAAGAGATGGGCGTCGTTGATGACGGGGTTGCCCCGCGCGCGGGCCAGCACCCCCGCCTGCTGCAGGGCTTCCGCGGCTTTCACGGTCAAACGTTCGGGTCTGATCATAGCGCCGGCTCCCAAGGCAACGTCTATGCCGGAGAAAAATGCCGATTTGGCAGCAGGAAAGTCAAAGGAACGAGGGCGGGAGTAGCGCTCCCGCCCTCGCTGCGCAGCGTTTCGGTCCGGAGCCTCGATCTATGGGCGCAGTTGATCCAACGCTCCGACGGCGCGGGCGACGTTGATGCGGCCCTTGCCGTAGTACGGGTCGGTTCCCGGTTCGCCCAGGTCATCGGCTGACTTCTCGATCGCGGCCCGGATCTGGTCCGGCTGCCCCTTACCCATCGTGCTGATCAGCAGCGCCGCGAGGCCGGACGTCACGGCCGCGCCGAAGGTGTTCCCACTGCTCTGCCAGCGAAGCGCACCCTGGCTGCAGGGCCGCGGGTTTCCGATGGTGACCAGGCCTGCTGTCGAGCATGTCACCCAAACGGCCGTGTTCGGGGCGGCACCGCCACCAGGTCCCGCGCCACCCGGCCCCGCCACGCTGATCGCCGAGCGACCGAAGTTGGTGGTCGGCGCCACCGCGTCGACGTTCTCCCACGGCCCGTTTACGCCCGCTGCGGCCGTCGGCGCCGTCGCAGAGACGCAGATCACGTGCACGCCATTGCAGAACCTCCACCGGTCCTGGTCGTGGTCGAGGTCGGACGACATATTGCCGGCCGCCGCCACCAGAACGGCGCCCTTGCGGTGGGCGTAGTTGAGCGCCCGATTGATCGCCGCGATCAGGCCGGGGAGGGAGTCCTTCTTGAAGTCGATGAACGGGATGCTCAAGTGGATGACGTCCGCGCCGTGATCCGCGGCGTACTTGATGCCCCGGATGTAGTTGTCGACCGGCCCCGTTCGCGTGCGGTCGTGCACCTTCACCCCGACGAGCGTGGTCTGCTGCGTGACGCCGGCGAGACTGTCCGCGTTGCTCGCAATCAGGGCTGCCACGGCGGTGCCGTGGGAGTGCAGGTCCGTGATCGGGTGCCTGCCGGGGAACTTCGACGCCACGAGCGCGTCCTCGGAAGGCACGAACGAGACGGAGCGAGACAGGTCCACGCGCCCGACGAGATCGGGCTGCAGATAGTCGATGCCGGTGTCCAAGATGAACACGGTCACGTCCGATGAGCCCAGATAGCCGGCGTCCCACGCCGCATTCGCCTTGATAGCCCGGAGGTTCCACTGCCTAGCGTAGTACCTGGCCCCGGCCGGTGAGGCGTGGCTCTCGGTTAATGCAACGGATGAAGCATCTGCGGCCTCGGCTTCGGCGGCGTCCGCACCCGCAGGCTCCTCGGGAGAGTCGGAACCAATCGTGATGTCGGGCTCGACGGCGTTGATGTCCTGCGTGGAAGCCAGATCCCCCGCGGCTGCATGAGTCAGTCCGCTGACGACGGCTACGCCCACGCCGTCGAGGACCGTCTCGACGGTACCGCCGCGCGCAGACACGCGCGCTGCGAAATCGGCGGGTGCGTTGTCGCCGGTGAACACGACGATGTACTTCCCATTCTCCGACGCCGAAACGGAGCCTATCGACATGGTTGGCCTTGTGCCCGGCGGGGCCGCGGGATCCTTGCAGCGCGCGAGCGCGAGGGTGATCGAGACAGCGGCGATTGCATAGCGTGTGACGCATAACATGGGACACCTCCTGAGGAGTCTCCGCACCGTTGCGGAGCGATTATCGACGCCGTACGTTCGGGTCGACGCCACACGGTAGCGGCGCCGAGTGAGCGGCTCGTTACGCCGGCCGTAACGGGGCGATGACGCTGACGGCTCAGCTTGCGGCATCCGCGGTGCCGGAGGCGTCGTGAGGGCTTCCCTTGGTCGAGTTTCGGATTCTCGGGGCGCTGAACCTCCTCGGGGTCGACGGGCACGCGCTCACGTCGGTGCTGGCCCAGCCCAAGCGCGTCGCCCTGCTCGCCTATCTCGCCGCCGCCACACCGCGACGGTTGCACCGGCGCGATTCCCTCATCGCACTGTTCTGGCCCGAGCTCGACCAAGAGCATGCGCGCGCCGCGCTGCGCCAGGCGCTGCACGGCCTGCGCCATGCGCTCGGTGACGGCGTGCTCGTGAGCCGCGGGGACGAGGACATCGGCCTCGACCCCGAGCGGATTCGCTGCGACGTCGTCGAGTTCGAGCGTGCGGCGGACGCGGGACGCCTAGCCGACGCCCTCGACCTCTACCGGGGTGATCTGCTCGAGGGGTTCTTCATCCGCGGCGCGCCGGCGTTTGAGCAGTGGCTCGAGGACGAGCGTGTCCGGCTGAAGGCCGTGGCCCTGCGGAACGCGACCTTGCTGGCGGAGCGCGGCGGCCTCGCCGAATCGTTGCAGTGGGGGCGGCGGGCGCTGCGGATTGCGCCGCTCGACGAGCCGACGTTGCGGCGGCTGATGCAGACGCTCGACCGGCTCGGCGACCGGGCGGGAGCGCTGGAAGCGTACGAAGCATTCGCGAAGCGCCTCGCGGCGGAGCTCGAGGCCGAACCCGCACCGGAGACCCGGGCGCTCTCAGATGCTGTCCGCGCGCGCGCGGCTACACTCTCGTCGGCCGTCACGGAGCTGTCGCCCCTCGAGACTCCCGCGGAGCTGCCCGAAGCCAGCGGTGTCCCCCGTCCTCACCGCCGCTGGCTCGGCTTCGCGGCCGCGGTGTTCAGTCTGGCCGTCGTGGTCGCAGGGGTCAGGCTGCGCGCGCGCCCGCCCACGCTTCTGAATGCGCAGCGCGTACTGGTCGTCCCTTTCGCGAACCGCACCGGCGACAGTACGCTCGATCCCCTCGGGAATCTGGCCGCCGACTGGATCACGTATGGGCTGGGGTTGACCGGGGTGCTCGAGATCGCCGACCCTGGGGCGATGGTGCTGGGAGGCAGGACCGGTAGCGCACTTCGACCCGGGCAGGCCGGCCACGAGGCCGCAGATGTGCGGGCGCTGTCCCTTGCTAGCAGTTCGGGCCTCGCCGTGTGGGGCTCCATGTACCGCCGCGATCACCGGATCGAGTTCGACGCGCAGATCACCGACGAGGCGAGCGGGAAAATCCTGCACCCCCTCGAACCGGTGCTGGGCGATCCGCGGGAGCCGCGTCCGGCGATCAGAATTCTCCGAGACCGCATCATGACGGTCCTCGCCGAAGCGGTGGACCCGCGGCTCGGCACGTTGCGCTCCCCCGGCGGCCTGCCCCCGCGCTACGACGCGTACCTCGCGTTCAGCGCCGGCGTCGAGAATTTCTATCCCGGACGCGACGCACGCGCCGCGTTACCGTATTTCCAACGCGCCGCCGCCCTGGACTCGACCTACACGCTGCCGCTGATCTGGGCGGCCTGGGCCTACTCCGGGACCGCCCTCGATCAGTGCGACTCGACGGTGGTCATCGCGGGGCGCCTGGCCGGCATGCGGCTCACGAGTCTCGAGCAGATGCAGATCGACCGCGTGATGGCCCGATGCCGTGGCGATCTCTCTGCCGCCTATGCGCTGGGAAGCGCGTTGACCGAGGCGTTCCCCCGCTCGGAGCTGATGTGGGAGCAGCGCGCCCGCGACGCGCTCGACGTCGATCGTCCGCGCGAGGCGGTCACGATTCTCGAGCGGCTGCACCCCGACAGCGGCGCCCTCGACGGGCGCGCGGGTTATTACAACTGGCTGACCAACGCCTACCATTTGCTCGGCCAGCACGAAACCGAGCTGGAGGCCGCCCAGCGTGCCCGGCGGCGGTTTCCGAGGAACCTCGCCACGCTCCGCATGGAGCTGCTGGCGCTGGCCGCCCTGGGGCGCGGGCGGGAGGTAAACCAGCACTTTGATGAGATAGAGGCACTCCCGCCCGACCCGATCCGCCTGCCGGCCCCGGTGATGCGCGAGATCGCGCTCGATCTCGCGGCCCACGGCGACAGCGCCGCCGCGCGCGTCGCGCTGGGCCGCTTGCTCGCCTGGCATGCGAGCCGGCCCGCGCCGGAGCAAGCGGAGGAAGCCCTGCGGTTCGAACGGGCCCAGACCTACTACGCGGCCGGACACGCGGACTCCGCCCGCGTGATTGCCGCAGACCTGGCCCGCGCGCACCCGCACAACGAGCAGTACGCGGGGCTGCTCGGCGTGCTGGCCGCGCAGCGCGGCGACCGCGCGGAGGCCGCCCGCTTCGACCGGCTGCTGGTCGCTCTCGAGCGACCCCTCGGCCGTGGACAAGCCACCTACTGGCGCGCGTGCATCGCGGCGCTCTCGGGCGAGCGCGACACGGCCGTGGACCTGCTCGCACGGGCCCTCGACGCGGGCTACGTGTACCAGGTTCGCTTCCTTAATGCGCATGTGGAGCCCAGCTTCGCGGCGCTGCGCCAATACCCCCGGTTCCAAGAGCTGCTGCGCCCCAAGGGATGAGCGCACGCGCTCGTCCACCGTTACTTCATCACGATCATCTTCTTCGTAAACCGCCGCCCGTCCACCACCAGCTGATAGATGTACACGCCCGACGCGGCAGCCTGGCCCGTGTCCCGCACGTTGCCGTCCCAGTACGCGCTGTAGGAGCAGCCCGCCGGACCCGCGCAGCTGACCGCCAGATTGTCGAGCGTCTCGCCCGTGCCCTGGAGGATCGGCACGGCCACCAATTGGGCGAGCACGTTGTAGATCTTCAGCGAGACCACCGGCCGGTGACCACTGGCAAAGAGATCGCCGCTCAGCGAGAACGGGATCGTGGTCGCCGGGTTGAAAGGGTTCGGATAGTTCTGTTTGAGCTCAACCGTGGGTTGGGGAGTCTGTCCCCACGCCGCCTGCATACCTGCCACCCCAAGCCCGAGCCCCAGGACCGCCCAGGCGTACCGCTTCATCCACCGCTCCTCTGCGAACGAGAAAGTGACTTTAGACCGCTCTCCTTGTGTCGCGTGTGATACGGTACTGCGAGGGCGCTGAATGAAACTAGGGACCGCCTTTCCCTGCTGTCAACCGGGCGAGCACCCGGGCGTCGCCCGAGCGACGCGTTACGCCGCGGCGGTCGGCCCACTCGAGCAACGGAATCAAGTACTTGCGCGTGAGACCGAAGCGGTCCCGCAACACGGCGGGGGTCGCCGAGCCGAGCTCGCCCAGCGCCGCCTCGAGGGCGGCGCGAAACTCGGCGAGCGCGGCCCGGGCGGCGTAGCGCTCCTGGTCGATCTGCTCCACTGCACCCTCACGCACCAGGTGCGGCAGCAGGGCCCGCACCGGTGCGCCCGGGAGCTCGCGCTCCAGGTCGGCCACCGTAGGGATCTGCCACCGGGCCTCCGCGAGCCGGCGCTCCAGCTTCGCCCGGGCGTCGCTGGCACGGGCATCGAGCGCCGGGCGCCAGCCGGCGGCGCGGACGATGCTTCCCGCGATCTCGAACCGCCCCTCCCGGGTGCCCAGGTCCAGCACCGCGTCGACGACGGCGGCCGGAGGTGCCGGGGCGCCCCCCCCGCCCCCCCCGCCCCCCCCAGCCGCTGCCCGGAGGGCCTGCAGCGACATCCCTGGGTCCAGCGGATGCTCCCCGTGGTAGCGCCGGAGCACCTCCGCGAGCCGCGTCGCCTCGGCCGCCACCGCGTCCCGCGCCACGACCGTGTCGCCCAAGACTAGAAGCGCCGTTCCCGCCTCGGCGATGACCGTGGTCACACGGGCCGGCGGCACGCCGAGCCGCACGGCGAGGGCGTCCCCGTCGAGCCCGCCGAGTCCGGCCTCCGCCGCAAACGCAGCGAGGCGGCCGGCGGGCGCCTGCTCAGCGGCGATCCGCCGCTGGCGCAGCCGCGGGCGGGGCGCCGGGAAGGGGTCGAGCACCACGCCTCCCCCGATCGTGGTGACCGGCGAGAATGACCGCAGCACGAAACGGTCCCCGCCGCGCGCCACGAGCGGGCGTTCCAGCACGAGCCGCACCAGGCCGCGCTCCCCCGGCCCGATGGAGCGCACCTGAACGACGCGCGCCAGCACTTCGGCCGTACCGAGGTGGACGCGAACCCGGGTCCGCGCGGTGATCGGCCTCCGGGCGGTCGGGAGCAGCTCGACGGCGGCGTCCAGCATACCGCTGGTGTGCCAGCCCCGGCCCACCACCGCCACATCCCCGCGGGCGAGCTCGCTCTTGTCCACGCCCACGAGCGCGAGCGCGGTGCGACGACCGGGCACGGCGCGCTCGGCCGCCTGGCCATGCACTTCGATCGAGCGGACGCGCGCCTCGCGGTCGAGCGGCAAGAGATGCACCGCGCCGTCCACCCCCACCGTACCGCTCCAGGTGGAGCCCGTGACCACGGTTCCCGCCCCTGCGACGGCGAACACGCGGTCGATGGGAAGGCGGAAGAGGTCGTCCGCCGGGCGCTCCGGCAGGTCGTCGGCGATGCGGCGCAGCGCCGCTACCAGCTGGTCGAGACCGGCTCCCGTCACGGCCGAGGTCGCCACGGGGACCTCCCAACGCACCCGGCTCGCCGCCAGTCGCTGGGTCACTTCCCCGCGGACGAGGTCGAGCCACTCTGCCTCCACGAGGTCGCACTTGGTGATCACGGGGATGCCGCGGCGCACCCCCAGCAGCTCGACGATCGCGAGGTGCTCCTCGGTCTGCGGCATGATCCCTTCGTCGGCCGCGATCACGAGCAGGGCGACGTCGATCCCGGTCGCGCCCGCGAGCATGTTGCGCACGAATCCTTCGTGCCCGGGCACGTCCACGACGCTCGCCTGCATCGCGTCGCCGAGCGGCAGCGGCGCGAAGCCCAGGTCGATGGTGATGCCGCGGCGCTTCTCCTCCTCCCAGCGGTCGGTGTCGACGCCGGTCAGGGCCTTGACCAGGGCCGTCTTGCCGTGGTCGATGTGCCCGGCTGTGCCGATTACGAAGCGGCGGACGGGAGGGGGGAGGTCGCCCATGCGTGGCGCTCCCAGAAATCGAGCGCGGAGAGGACGCCCGTGTCGTCCAGGTGATGCCGGACGAACCGGGCGAGGAGGCGGCGGTGCGCCGCGGCGTGCGGGGCATCGAACGCCGGCAGCACCGCCTGGGGATTATTCAGGGCCACCAAGTCGCGGTACGCCTGGGGCGGGAGCCGCGTAGGCGGCTGCGCCGGGGGCGTCGGAGTACAGCGCGGGCAGAGCACCCCGCCTTCACCCACGCTGAAGGCCACCGGCGCGTCGCCCTCGGGCGCGACGGCGGTTCCGTCGCGCACACACGTCGCGAGCGACGGCTCGAAGCCCAGCACGCCGAGCAGCAGCCAGATCGCCCGCAGCGCGGTCGCATCGGCACGCTCGGGGGCCGCCGCTTCGAGCGCGTCGAGCGCGGTGGTGAGCGTCTCGTACGCCGCGGGAAGGGGCGCCGGCGGCGCCATCCTGAGCATGACTTCGGCGAGCGCCGCGGCGCCCGCGAACCGGCTCACGTCGGCGGCCAGCCCGCGCCGCAGGTTGACGAGATCGAACCCACCCAGGGTGTGGAGCTCGCGCGTCTCGCGGAAGTACAACTGCGCCGTCCCCTCGCTCAGCAGCTCGAGCCCCGCCCCGAACGGGCTCTTGGGACGGAGGGCGCCCTTCGCGATGGCGCTCTGCACCCCCAGCTCGCGCGTCGCGAGGCGGACCACCTTCGACGTTTCGCTGTAGCGGTAGGTCTGGAGCACGACCGCGGGTGTGGTGACGAGGGCCATGGCTAGGGGGTCGCGGCGACCGCGGCGGTCGCCGGACAGACGCCCACGGTGACCGTTTGAAACTCGTGATAGTCAGGTGGTGCGCTCAGCACGTGGACCGTCCCCGCCGCGGCACACGCGCCCTGATCGACCGCATAGACGCGGCCGCGCAAATCGACCGCGACGCCGGACACTCCGTGCCCGCCGGGCTTGACGCCGTTCCCGGGGCCGAGGGTGAGCGACCTGGTGGGCGTATACACCTCCAGGATGCCTTCTGTGAGCGAGGAGATCAGCAGACGTCCGGACGGATGGAACGCCGCAGCGCCAGGTGATTCGCCCAGCCCGTTGATGACGACGATTTCACTTTTTGCCGCCGGATCCACGATCGACAGCTTACCGTCCGCCGCACCTGGCGTTCCCCGATCCACGACGTAGAGGAGACTGTCATCTCCGACGACGGCGAACTGTGCGTTCGTCCCGGTTAGGGGGATGGTCGGAAGCGGGTTCGGGCTGACACCTCCTATCACCAGCCAGGTGATCGAACTCGCGCCGGCAGGCGTGGACCCATTGAGGTTCGCGTTCATCACGTAGAGAACGCCACCGATGATGGCGACTGCACGAGGCGTGGGCCCCACGACGACGCTCGAGGTATTGCCGGTCTGGTAGTTGATGCGCGTGACCGTATTGAGATTGGGGTTGGCGATCCACGCGATGGAGTCGTCCTGGATGGCGACGCCCGTGGCGCCCGAGCCGCTGGCGAGGGGAAGCACGACCACCGGGTTCACACACAGTCCCGTGCACAGGCCGGCGTTGCGGACCACGGCCACCGAATCCGCGGGGCCGAGCGGCACGATCACGGTGGTGCCGCGACCCGCCGCGGTCGTCGGGACGCCCGTGGTCGAGAGCAGGCCCACCGGGCGGACCGAAAAATCGGTGGCCGACACGAACGACACGGTGTTGTCGGCCGAATTGACGACCGCGATCACCTGCCCCGCCGAGCTCGTCTGCTCGAGCGCGTCGCTGCACCCGGCCGTGAGGGCCAGCCCCACCAACAGCCATCGCTTCACGATCTTCCTTCGTTAGGGTCCGAACGCCAGCCGCCCCCCGAATAATAGAGTGCGGCCGCGCGCAGGGAAGTTCTTGACGTCCTGGTAGCGGGCGTCGAGCAGATTCTCGATCCGGGCATCGAGCGCCAGGCCGGGCGCGCCGCCGTGGTTCTCGATCCGGGCATCGAGCGCCAGGCCGGGCGCGCCGCCGTGGGCGCGAATCACCTCATAGGTCCCGGCACAATCCACCCGCGTGTGCGGCGGCAGAGGGACGCGCAGGGCGGGATAGCTCGCGTAATCGTAGTCGTCGCGGTCTCCGGTAAACTCCGCGGCGAGCGAGGCCGTGCCGCGCGCCGCGATCGCGTAGCCGAGCCGCAGGCTGGCGGCGTTATCGGGCCGGCGCAGCAGCCGCTGATTCGTGGCGAAATCGCGCGAGTCAAGATAGGTGTAGGTCGCCGCGACTGAGAGCCCGGCGCCGAGCGCCGCCTGGATGACGAGCTCCACGCCCCGCGCGGACGCCTGGGCCACGTTGACGTAATTCACCGAGTCAGGACCGATGGCGGTGTCACTGTACTGGATCAGGTCGCGAAAACGCTGATCGAAGTACGTGACGCGCGCGGTCACGCCGCTCCGCGGGATGGTGTACTCGAGCCCCGCCTCCCAGCTCAAGGAATGCTCCGGTGCGAGAGCCGGATTCCCCCGCACGAAGCCGGTGGCGAAGTTCTGATAGAGACTCGGCTCTTTGAATCCGGTCCCTACGGACACGATGGCCCGCGCGCGCTGGTCGAACCGGAGGGACAGTCCGGCTCGGTAGGTGGCATAGGTGCCGAAGCGCTCGTTGTCATCGAGCCGGGCGCCGACGGTGAAGTTGGCGGCCCGCTCACGCACCGTGGCCAGCTGCAGATAGACGGCGCCGCCGTTGCGTGACCGCGCCGCAGCGAGGGTGGTCCCCTGCATCGCCTCCCGCTCGAACGCCGTCCCGACCGTGAGCACGTCACTCTGCGCGAGCCGCACGTTGGCCCGTGCGTCCAGCCCCTCGCGCGTGACCCAATCGGAGCTGCTGTACGGAAAGGTGGTCGTGTCGGCCGGACCGTTCGGGCCGATGGCGTACTGGTAGTTGTCGCGGCGCCAGGCGGCGGTGAAGCGGCCTTCGACGCGAGCCGAAACAACGCGGCCGACGTCGAGCCCCAGCGACGGGCCGCGATCGAGCTGGTGCTGATTGTTGCTCACCAGGTTGCCGCCGCCGTCGGTTGGGAAATGGTAGAGCGCATCGCCGTAGCGGAGCGACAGCGCGGCGTCCGTGCGGTCGTCGGGGCGTAGCCGCACCCGGCCGCTCAGCACGGCATTGCGATACTGGTTGTCGACAGGATAGACGCCGTCGCTCGCAAAGCGCGACACGCTGAAGGCGTATCCGGCCCGCTCCGCTCCCCCCACCACGGTCGCGTCGACCGCGCGACTGCCGTATGTCCCGCCGCCCACGCCGACGCTCCCGTGGGCCGCGCCGCGGCCGTCGCGGGTGTAGACCTGCACTACTCCCGTCACCGCGTCGGAGCCGTAGAGCACGCTCACCGGCCCCCGCACCACCTCGATCCGGTCGACGTTATCGGTCGTGAGATTGGCGAAGTCGTAGGCCCCGCCGGGCGCGTTCTGGGGCACTCCGTCGATCAGCACCTTGACGTAGTCGGCATCGCCGCCGCGCAGGAAGAGCGACGTCTGACTCCCGTAGGCATTGGTCGTGACCACGCTCGCGGCTGGAACGGTTCGCAACGCCTCGGCCACCGTGCGGATCCCCTGCGCCCGCAGCTCGGCGCCGCTGATCACGGTCACGGCCGCGGGCACCGCGCTGGCCGGGGTGGGGATCCGAGTCGCGGTCACGACCACCGGGTCGAGCACAACGGTGTCGCGGGACTGCTGCGCGGCGAGGGCAGCCGGCACCAGGGCGAGCAGGCGGAACAGGGCTTTCATGAGGGGTCCTTGCGAAGGGGGATCACTTGCGGTCGGCCTTCGAACGGCGCGATCGACACCGGCCACGCGAACACGCGCTCGACCGTCTCGCGGGTCAGCACGTCGCCCGGCGTGCCGTGCCCCGCCGGCCGCCCGCCGGAGAGGAGCAGCACGCGGTCGGCGAAACGCGCGGCGAGGTTGACATGGTGGGTGATCAGCACGACCGCGAGGCCGTCACGGTCCGCGAGCGCGCGGACCAGCTGGAACAGCTCCATCTCGTGGCGCACGTCGAGGCTGGCGGTGGGCTCGTCCAGCACGAGCAGGCGCGGCTCCTGCGCCAGCGCGCGAGCGAGCCGCACGCGCTGGTACTCGCCGCCCGACAGGGCCCAGATCCAGCGGTCGGCGAGCGGCAGTACGTCGCACCGTTCCAGCGCGCGCGTGACGGCGGCGCGGTCCTCCGGCCGCTCGGCGCCCCACAGCGACAGCCGCGCGTACCGGCCGAGCAGCACCGTCTCGCGCACCCGCTGGGGAAACAGGTTTTCCTCCCGCTGCGTCACGACGCCGACCAGCCGGGCCAGCTCGCGTCGCGACCACGCGGAGGCGGGACGGCCGAGGATCGCGGAGCCGCCGGTCGAGGCCGCGAGCACGCCAAGGGCCACGCGCACGAGCGTCGTCTTGCCGCTGCCGTTGGGCCCGAGCACCGCGTGCACCTCGCCCGCCCGCGCCGCCAAGCTCACACCGGCGAGCGCGTCCGCGCCCGCTCCGGCGTAGCGGTACGAGACGTCCCGCACGTCGAGGATCAGTTCGCGGTCCATCGGCGGAGCAGCAGGGCGAAGACCGGGACACCCACGAGCGCCGTGACGATCCCGACGGGCAGCTCGCGCGGCGCCACGGCCACCCGGGCCACGGTGTCCGACAGCGCGAGCAGCGCACCGCCGCCCAGGAACGCCGCGGGCAGGAGCGGGCGGTGCCGGTGCCCCCACAGCGTGCGCATCGCGTGCGGCACGACCAGGCCCACGAACCCGATCACGCCGGACACCGCGACGCACGCGGCCGTGAGCAGCGACGCGGCGAGGAAGACGCGGCGCTTCAGGGGCTCCACGTCGGCGCCGAGATGGCGCGCCGGCTCCTCGCCCAGGGCGAGGAGATCGAGCGGCCGGGCCGCGGCGAAGAGGACGGCAAGCGGGAGCGGCAGGTAGACGCCGAGCAGCAGCACCGTGTCCCACGACGCGCCCGACAGCCCGCCCCACAGCCACAGGAAGGTGTTTCGCAGCTCCGCGGCGTCCGACAGCGACACGATCGCGGTCGTCACGGCCGCCGCGAACGCCCCCACCGCCACTCCCGCGAGGATCAGCACGCGCGGGTCGAGCTCGGCGCCGCCCACGAGCCCGAGGCGGTACACGAGCGCCGTCGCGCCCAGCGCGCCGACGAACGCCGCGAGCGGCAGCGCCCACGGGCTCGCGAGATGGAGCGCGATCGCCACGACCGCACCGAGCCCGGCCCCGCCCGATAGCCCGAGCAGGAAGGGATCGGCGAGGGGATTGCGGACGAGCGCTTGGAGCCCCGCTCCCGAGAGCGCGAGCGAGCCGCCCACGAGGAACGCCAGCAGCGCCCGTGGCAGCCGCAGTGTCCGGACGATGTCGGACGCCGCGAGGCCGGCGAGCGGCACGTGCGCGGGCCCCAGCACCACGGCGCCGAGGAACGCCGCGACCGCGACCAGTCCCAGCCCGAGCCACTTCATCGCTTCACCTGCCCGAGCAGGCGACGTAGCTCGGCCGCCGCAACGCCGGCGCGGGGACCCGGCCGGCCGAACAGCGATCCCACGACGTAAACGAAGCGCCGCTCCCGAACCGCGCGGATCACCCGCCACTCGCGGCGGCGCGCGAACGCTGGCGGCCTGGGTTCGGCGCTGTCGGACACGACGGCGATGACGTCCGGGTCACGCGTCGCGATCGTCTCGAGCGCCACCGTGGCCGAAGCGGCGCCGATGTCGTGGAACACGTTCGCCGCACCGGCGAGCGTCGCCAGCTGGTCCAGATAGCTGCCGCCCCCGATGACCATGGGGGGATTGTCCCACACGACGAACGCGAGACCGGTGTGCGCAGCAGGCACGCCTGTCTCGAGCAGTCGGGTGAGTGAGTCGGCCAGCGAATCGCCGGCCGCCGCGCGGCCGGTCAGCCGGCCCAGCAGCCGCGCCGCGCGCGCCACGTCCTCGAGCCGGTCCTGGCGCAGCACGGCCGCCGGGATCCCCAGCCGGCCGAGCTGCGCCGCCGCCGTCTCGTTGAGCGGCGAGCGGTACAGCACCACGAGATCGGGCCGGCGTGCGGCGACGGCCTGGGATTGAGCCCGTCTCCCACGCTCGGCACGAGGCGGGCGGGGGGCGGGTAATCGCACCACGTGGTGCGGCCCACCACCCGGTCCCCCACACCCAGCGCGAACAACAGCTCGGTGACGGCGGGGGAGAGCGACACGATCCGACGCGCGGGCTGCGCCAGGGCGACCGTGCGCCCGGCGTCGTCCCTGACGGTGTAGCCCGCGTCCCGGGGGGGGCGGGACGCGCGATCAGCCGGCCGGCACGCCAGAGCGGCGGCCAGCGCGACGAGACGGATTGTGTGCGAGCGAAGTGAGTGGCGGCGCTCCACCGTCCCTCCCGCGAGGGATCTCGAGGTGGCGCGAACGGAGAGGTCTCCTGACTTCGGGCGTGCGGCCGGCCTTCCCGGTTTCCCAGTGGCGTCGAGCCGCTACGACTTGCCCGTTACAGTGGCGGGGCCGCGCCGGACTTGCACCGGCTTCCGTGGATCCCCGTTCGCATATGACTACGAGAGCTAGTCTAGCAAACCTACGTCGACGAAGCAAGTCGTCATCCGTCGTCCGTCATCCGTCATCCGTATTGGGACGACGGACAACGGATGACGGATGACGTCTCATGGCGACCACGAACCCCACCCCGAGCACCAACGCCGCCAGCGCTACGACGACCGGCACGAGCCCCTGAGCCTGCAGCCCGCCTTGCGGCAGGGCGATCGCGAGCGGCGCCCCGGTGACCACGGCGCGCGCGCGGTAACGGGCGAAGCGCCGCCCTTCGATCTCCTCGACCCCGAGGGAGTCGAGCTGCGCCCCGGTCACGACTGCCGCGGTGTCCTCGAGCAGCAGGTCGACTTCGCCCGTCGGCTGGTCGATAGGCACGTGCACTGCGCGAACGTCCGCCGGGAGCACGTACGCGTAACTCAGTTGCTTGCGCTCGCCGGGCGGAATGGGACCGAACACGGCGACCGAGTCGCCGCGCCGTGTCACGGCTTGCGGGGAGACGTCCCCCTGCCCCACCCGAAATTGGATCGCGACGGTCGGCAGGGCGCCGGCCCACGTGGGTCGCAGCGTGTCAGGTGCGATGCGCGTCTTCGCACCCGGATTCTCGAGCTCGAGCAGCTCGAGCACGTCCCGTGTGCCGTCCTTCTTGCGCCCGGCAATCGTGACCAGCCGGCGCAACAGCGCGACACCCTGACCGGTCGAGCTCGTGTCGTAGACGTAGATGGGGTGCAGCGCGGAGCGCCGGTGCGTACCCGCGGCCGGCTCGGAGAAGTAGGCGATGCCCGCGTACCAGCTCGACACCACGTAGATCGCCGTGCTGTCGGACCGCCGGACCGCGAGAGTGAATGCGCCGCGGGCGTCGGTGCGCGTCGAGTCCACCGGCTTGCCCCCGCCGTCCATCGAGACCTGGTGCATCACGACCCAGGCGCCCACGAGCGGCCGCTCGGCGGCTCCGCCACGCAGCACGCGGCCTGAGACGACCAGTCCCTGCGCCGCCAAGTCCCCGCTCCCCCGCCCCACAAAGGCGGTAAGGACGGCAAAGGCGGCAAGGCTACGCCACATTGCCGCCCTTGCCGTCTTTGCCGCCCGTGCCGCTACGGCGTGAACTTCCCGAAGTCTTCAGGATCGAGGTTCTGCAGGTAGGTCTTCAGCGCATCCGGGTCGAGCGTTTGACCGGGCGCCAACCCTCCTGGCCCTCCCGCGCCCGCCTCACCGCCCTCCCCCGTCTCGACGGAGGTGAGCCCGAGCAGGTTCTCGCTCGTGAAGATGGGGGCCTTGAGGCGCAGCGCCACGGCGATGGAGTCCGAGGGGCGGGCGTCGATCTGGATCACGGCGTCGCCCCGATAGATGTGCAGCTCGGCGTAGTACGTGTTGTCCTTCACCTGGGTGATGATGACCTTGCGCAGGTCCGCGCCCAGGCCGAGGATGACCTGTTTCAGGAGGTCGTGGGTGAGCGGCCGCGCGAATTTGACACCGGCGAGTTCCATCGCGATCGCGCTCGCCTCAGCCGGGCCGATCCAGATGGGGAGCACGCGCTCCCCTTCCTGCTCCTGCAGGATCACGACCGGTGTGTTGGTCGTGCGGTCCAACCCCAGATGCGCGACGCGGACTTGGATCACGTTGTCGCTCAGGTCCCCATCTCCCACGATCCGAGATACTTCTGCTGCTCCGGGGTGAGGGCGTCGATCGCGACCCCCATCGCGGCGAGCTTCAAGCGGGCGATCTCCGCGTCCAGCTCGCGCGGGAGGCGGTGCACGTCCTTCGCCAGTTGCTTCGCCTGCTTGACCACATGCTCCGCCGCCAGCGCCTGATTCGCAAACGACATGTCCATCACGCTCGCCGGGTGACCCTCCGCAGCCGCCAGATTGATGAGCCGGCCGTCCGCCAGCACGAAGAGCCGCTTGCCGTCGAGCCGCCATTCGTCCACGAACTCGCGGACGCGGGTGGGCCCCCCCTCGGCGGCCTGCTTCAACCCGTCGAGATCGATCTCGACGTTGAAGTGACCCGAGTTCGCGAGCACCGCGCCGTCTTTCATTGCGCGCATGTGCTCGACCCGGATCACGCCGATGTTGCCGGTGAGCGTCACGAACACGTCGCCCACCCGCGCCGCCTCGGCCATCGGCGCCACCCGGTACCCGTCCATCTGCGCCTCGAGCGCCTTGAGCGGATCGATCTCGGTGACCAGCACGTTCGCCCCGGCGCCGCGCGCCCGCAGCGCGAAGCCGCGCCCGCACCACCCATACCCCGCCACCACCACCGTGCTCCCCGCGATCAGCAGGTTGGTGGCGCGCAGGATGCCGTCGAGCGTCGACTGCCCGGTGCCGTAGCGATTGTCGAACAGGTGCTTGGTGTCGGAGTCGTTCACGGCGATCACGGGGAACTGCAGCACCCCGTCCCGCGCCATCGCCTTGAGGCGGATCACGCCCGTCGTGGTCTCCTCCGTCGAGCCGGCCACGCCCGCGACGAGCGCCTTGCGCTCCGCCGGCGACAGCGTCTCCACCCACCGGCGCACGGGGGGCGCCAGATCGTCGAGCCGGTTCAGGGCGATCATGTGCAGCGCGCCGACCAGATCCGCGCCGTCGTCCATCGTCACGTCGGGCCGGTGCGCCAGCGCCGCGCGGATGTGCTCGTAATAGGTCGCGTGGTCCTCGCCCTTGATCGCGAACACCTTGATCCCGTGATCCTTCACGAGGTGGGCCGCGACGTCGTCCTGCGTCGAGAGCGGGTTGGAGGCGCACAGCGTCACGTCGGCTCCGCCGGCCTTGAGGGTGACGGCGAGGTTCGCCGTCTCCGTGGTAACGTGCAGGCAAGCCGATAGCCGACGCGCGGCGAGGGGGCGTTCCCGGGCAAACCGTTCCCGGATGAGGCGGAGGACGGGCATCGAGCGCTCCGCCCACTCGGTGCGGCGCCGCCCCTCGGCCGCGAGGTTCAGGTCCTTGATGTCCGAGGGGGCGCTCGGGGCCGTCGTCGTCATGCGGTCACTTGCTTCGCCTGATAGTGCTTGGAGCGCTGCACCGCGAGCCGCAGATCCTCCACGCGGTTCGCGTGCTCCCAGGTGAACAGCTCGACTTCCTTATCCACGTCCTTGTCCACGAAGCGCCGCCGCTCGGGCGCCCGGCCGAAGTGGCCGTACGCCGCCGTCGCCCGGTAGATCGGCTGGCGCAGGTCCAGCGCCTTGATGATCCCGAGCGGCGTCAGGTCGAACACCTCGCGCACCGCCGCCTCGATCGCCTCGTCGGGCACGACGCCGGTGTGGAACGTGTCGATCATCACGGAGACCGGCTGGGCGACGCCGATCGCGTAGGCCACCTGCGCCTCGCAGCGCTGCGCGAGCTTCGCCGCCACGATGTTCTTGGCCACCCAGCGCATCGCGTAGCAGGCGGAGCGGTCGACCTTGGAAGGGTCCTTGCCGCTGAAGGCGCCGCCGCCATGGCGCGCCATCCCGCCGTAGGTGTCGACGATGATCTTCCGGCCGGTGAGGCCGGCGTCCCCTTGCGGGCCGCCCACCACGAAGCGACCGGTCGGGTTGATGAGGACGTCCCGGTCCACCACGTCGAACGCCACGTCCGCCAGCACGGGCCGCACGACGAGCGCGATCACGCCCTCGCGCAACTCGGCGTTGTCGATCTTGTCCGAGTGCTGCGTCGAGACCACCAGCTTACTGACGCCGACGGGACGCCCCCCCTCGTACACGACGCTCACCTGGGTCTTGCCGTCCGGGCGGAGCCAGGGCAAATCGCCCGCCTTCCGCACCGCGGCCAGCCGCTCGGCGAGGCGATGGGCCAGCACGATCGGCAGCGGCATGAGCGACGGTGTCTCGTCCGACGCGTAGCCGAACATCATCCCTTGATCGCCCGCGCCTCCCCGGTCCACGCCCATGGCGATGTCGCCCGACTGGCGGTCGATCGTGGTGAGAATGGCGCAGGTCTGCGCGTCGAAGCCGAAGCTCGCGTCCGTGTAGCCGATGGCGCTGATGGTGCCGCGGACGATGTCGGGAATGTGGACGTAGGTGGTGGTGGTGATCTCGCCGGCCACCACCGCCATGCCGGTCGTGACCAGGGTCTCGCACGCCACCCGCGCCGCCGGGTCCTTGGCGATGATGGCGTCGAGGACGGCGTCGGAGATCTGGTCGGCGATCTTGTCCGGGTGCCCCTCGGTCACCGACTCGGACGTGAAGACGTGGCGCTGCGCTGGCATATGTGTCGGTCCCGCCGCGGTTTAGACGTTCAAACTAGCGGAGCGCCGTCCCGCGGGCAACCGGGCGTCGGGGTCGAGCAGCTTCAGATCGACGGCTTCGGCGAGGGCGAGTCGCAACAGGTCGAGCGCGTCGTCCGCGGTGCGCGCGGCGAGGGCCTGCTCCGCCGCGGCGCGCGCGCGCGCCGCGCTCACTTGACGCACGGTCCACTTCACGAGCGGCAGCGCGGGCGGCGCGACCGACAGCGTTTCGTAGCCGAGCCCGATGAGCAGGAACGCCGAGAGCGGCTCCGACGCCATCTCGCCGCACACGCTCGCGGGCTTGCCGGCCGCGCGCGCCGCGTCCGCCACCATCTTGAGCAGCCGCAGCACGCTGGGATCGTGCGGGGTGAAGCGGTCGGCGAGCCGGGCGTTGCCGCGATCCACCACGAGCGTGTACTGCGTGAGATCGTTCGTGCCCACGGAGAGGAACTCCGCCGACTCGGCGAAGCGGTCGGCGTTGATGGCGGCCGCCGGGGTCTCGACCATCACGCCCACCGGGATCGACGCCGCGGCCTCGACGCCCTCGGCCGCGAGCCGCGCCGCCTCCTCCGCGACGATCGCCCGGGTGCGGTCCAGCTCATCGAGCCGCGTGACGAGCGGGATCATCAGCCAGATGTCCGCGTGCTTCGCGGCACGCAGCGCCGCACGCACCTGCGTGCGGAAGATGTCGGGGCGGTCGAGGCACACCCGGATCGCGCGCCAGCCGAGCTGCGGGTTGGTTTCCGACGGGGCGCGGAACGGTGCCGGCAGCTTGTCTCCGCCGAGATCGTAGGTGCGGACCACCACGGGGTGCCCCGGGAACGCCTCGCCGACGCGCCGGAAGTACTCGGCCTGCTCGTCCTCGGTGGGCAGCGCGGAGTGGCCCGTGATCAGGAACTCGGTCCGCAACAGGCCCACCCCTTCCGCACGGTGTTGCTGCGCCGCCCGGATCTCGTCCGGGAGATCCACGTTGCCGCGCAACACGATGCGCACGCCATCGGTCGTGACCGCCGGCTGGTCCACCACCTCTTCCAGCTGGGCGGCGAGCGCGCGGCGGCGCTGCTCCCGGGACCTGGCCTCCGCGATCTCCGACGGCGTGGGATGGAGCAGCACGGTGCCACGGGTGCCGTCCATGACCAGCATAGTGCCGGGCCCGATCCGCTCCAGCGCGCCCGCGACGCCGAACACGGCGGGAATGCCGATCGAATGGGCCAGGATCGCGGCGTGCGAGGTGCGGGTGCCCTCTTCGCTGACGAGGCCGGTCACGTGCTCGCGGTCCAGCTGCACCGTGAGCCCCGGCCCGAGCTCGCGCGCCACGACCACCGACGGCTGCGTGATCCCCTCCCACAGCTCGTCCGCGCCGCGGTGCATCAGGTGCTCGATCACCCGCACCGCCACGCCGGTGAAATCGGCGAGCCGGTCCTTCAAGCGCGGGCTGCCGCTGGCGGCCCACATGTCGCGCACCTCCAGCGCTTTGAACTCGAATGCCTTCTCGGCGGTGAGGTGGTTCTCCCGAATCAAGTCCGCGACACCCGCGAGGAATTGCTTGTCCTCGAGCATCAGCACCTGGGCGTCGAAGATGCGCGCCTCGTCGACGCCCGCGCGGTCCTCGGCCTTCGCCTTCAGCGCTTGGATGTAGCGCCTGACGTCGCGCACCGCGGCGCGCAAGCGGCGCACTTCCTTCTCCACCTGGGAGCGCGGCACCACGCGGTGCGGCACGTCGGGCATGGTCCAGCGCACCACGACCGCGGGACCGACCGCGATCCCAGGGGAGACCCCGATGCCCTTCAGCAAGCGCTCGCTCATGCCGGTCCCTGCCCCTCCTCTTCGGCGCGCTCCGCTTCCCGCAGCTCCGCCGTCAGGTGCATCTCGTGGAACCCGTCGGCCACGAGGGCGAGCAGCGCTTCCATCGCGGCCTCCGCGTCCTCGCCGTCCGTCTTGATGATGAGCGACGAGCCGCACTCGGCCGCCAGCATCATCACCCCCATGATGCTCTTGCCGTTCACCGCCAGGTCGTCCTTGCGGACCTCGACCGCGGCCTTGAACCGGTTCGCCACCTTCACGAACTCGGCCGCCGGGCGCGCGTGCATCCCCAGCGGGTTGACGATCTTTGCGGCGCGCTCGATCACCGCCACAGCCCCCCCGCGAGGGCGGCCACCGCGAGGAGCCCAAGGCCGAACCGCACACCCGTAAGCTTGCCCCGCCGCCACCACAAGAGCGCGAAGCCGCCGGCCGCCACGACCGCCAGGGCGCCGCGCGACCACCCCGCGAACGCCCCGCTCAGGTACTGCGCAGCGAGCGGCAGGGCCGCCCCCACGGCCAGCGCCATGGCGGGCCCCGACAGCGCCGCCGCCCGTTGCAGTACCGGCTGGTGCAGGGCCGCCGCCACCCCGATCCCGTAGGTCCACCCGGCGCGCAGCGCCCACCAGCGCAACGTTACGTGGCCGGCGTTGTACAGCGCCAGGAAGCCGATGATCGCCCACCAGCCAGCGCCCAGGGCTACCCCGATGAGGGCGAGCGCCGACAAGAGCGGCAGCCACCCGATCCACACCAGCCGGTCGCCGAGGGAGCCGAGCGGGCCGCACAGCGCGGCGCGCAGCCGCTCCACCTGCTCCGGGGCGGCGCGCTCGTGCTCCGCGCGCGCGGCCGCGCCCACCACGAGGCCGCACAGGTAGGGGTGCGCGTTGAAAAAGTGCGCCCCGCGCGCCACGGCGGCGCGATAAGCCGTCTGGTCGCCGTTCCGCACCAGGGGGCGCAGCAGGGGCTCTTCGGCCACGCCCACGCCGATCCCTTGCATCCGCTCGTAGTTCCACGAGCCCTGCACGGTGAACAGCCGCAGCAGGCTCTGCCCGAGCGCCGGCGTCACGAGAGCCACGCCACCACCGTACCGCCGGCGAGCCCGGCTACGAACCAGCGGAGACCCGGCCCCCGTCCCACGCGGCGCAGCGTGCCGGCCGTGCCCACGGCGAGCGCCCCTGCCACGCCCGCGACGGCGAGCCCCGCGACGCCGCGCAGCGTGTAGGCGCCCGCGAGGAACAGGCGCGTGAGCTGCGCCAAGACGAGCCCGACCCCCGTCACGAGCGCGGCGCGCGCCGCGTCCCGCAGGATCCCGGCGACGTGCAGCCGCAGCAGCACCCGCGGGTCGCCCGCCTCGAGCGCCGCAGCGGACGCGTCAACGGCGCGGGCATTGAGCCGATGCACGAGATGGAGGCTCACGCCGCCCAGCAACCCCGTGGTGAGACCCACCAGCACGCCGAACCCGAGGCCGAAGGTCCCTGCTCCCGCCTGCGCGGCGCTCACCGCCGCCACCGTGGCGGGGCCGTACTCGGGATAGCGCGCCGCGCCCACGGGCAGGATGTCGTACTGGAACAGCTCGAACACCACTCCCAGCGCGAGCCCCGTCGCGACGTCGCCGAGGATCGCCCCGGCCACGGGCCCCGCGACGATGGGGCGCGCGATCATCATCTGCGGCACGCTGATGAGATCGAGCCCCACCAGCGTTCCCCAGGCGAGCAGCACGAGCTGCAGCTCGAGGCTCACGTGAACTCCGCGACCGGCACCGGACGGGCGGTGGGCACGTCCTGGGCCGTGATCTCAATGCCGCGCGCCGCGAGCTCCCGCAGCTGCGCGGCCTCGGCGTCCGTCAGGTACACGTAGCGCAGCCGCTCCCTCCGGCCGGTGCGATGGTGGATCCCGCCAACGTTGATGCGCTTGATCTGGTGAGAATTCGCACCCAGCGCGGCGAGCGTTGCGATATCGCCCGCGAGCAGGATGCCGGTTCGCGAGTCGGCCTCCCATTGGGGCAGCCCGCGCGCCGCCTCCGCCACCGAGGCGAACACGACCTCGATGTGCGGCGGGACGCCCATGCGGTAGAGGTCCTGCTCCCACGGGCTGTCGCGCACGGCGTCGTCCACGAGCACGATGAACCCCAGGTTGAGCGGCTGGCCCCAGCCGACCACGACCTGCCCATGAATGAGACGGTCGTCGATGCGGTAGAGCGCAATGGTCATGCCGCCGGCGTGCGAATCGCCTTGCCCCCGGCCTCTGCGGCGCGGCGCGCCGCTTCGGCCGGCGACAGATCGCGATGGAACACGAAGTCGAGCAGCATCGCGAGATTCACCCCCGTGACGACGGCTACGTCGGTCTTGCCCCGGGCGAGCCGGATCGAGGTCGTGAGGCACGAGCCGCCCGGGAGATCGACGAACAGCACGGCCGGGCGTCCGGCGATCGCCTCCGCCAGCCGCGTGGTGAGCGCGCCCGAATCGCAGCCGTCGTTGCTCACGGGGACGAGCGCGTCGTCGAGGCCGGTGATGGCGGCCACGGCCACCCGCAGCGCCTGGGCGACGGCCGCGTGCGAGACGATCACGCCGCGCAGGGGCTCACTCATAGTCCTCCTCGAGGTACTCCTGCAGCTGGCGCTTCTCGGCCATGCGGCGGATGAGCCGCTCGTTGAAGGCCTGGGCCGAGTCCACCCCGCCGTAGCGCAGCAGGTGGTTCATGGCCACGACCTCGCAGATCACCGTGAGGTTCTTGCCCGGGTTGAGCGGCACGGTGACGAGCGGCAGCGCCACCTCCAGCACCTTCGTCTCCTGGCCCTCGATGCCGGTGCGGTCGTACTCGCGCCCAGCGTCCCAGTCCTCGAGCTGGACGACGACCTCGATGCGCTTCTGCTGCCGCACCGCCCGGATCCCGAACAG
>WNEQ01001220.1_pt1 | contig 25094 bp, 26 predicted proteins | sample 5399971 | NCBI WGS metagenome assembly WNEQ01 (sample SAMN13153330, study PRJNA577476) | soil metagenome | isolation source: 20 cm grassland meadow soil 2 days after 1st rain plot 5 | place: USA:California | collected 2015-09-18
CGCCGCTACCGCGCTCGCTGTACGTGGAGACGACGAGCCGTTGCAACTCGAAGTGTCAGACCTGCATCCTCACCTTCGGAGGACGCGCGCCGGCCGAGGATCTGACGTGGCCCCGCTTCCGGCAGATCGTCGATCAGTTTCCGGTGCTCGAGAGGGTGCTGCTGCACGGCATCGGCGAGCCGCTCCTCAATCCCGATCTCCCGCGCATGATCGAGCATCTCGTGGCGAGGGGCGCCCACGTCGTCTTCAACTCGAACGCGATCAGCCTGTCGCGCGCGCGGGCGACCGCCCTGATCGACGCCGGCTTGCACGAGCTTCGTGTCTCGCTCGACGCGAGCACGCCCGAGACCTATGCGCGGGTGCGGGGCGCCGACGCCTTCGACAAGGTGCTCGCCAACCTCGAGCGGCTGCGGGAGATCAAACAGGAGCGCCAGGCCGTCAGGCCGCGCGTGTCGCTCTGGTTCACGGTGATGAGGGACAACATCGAGGAGATCGCCGGCCTCGTCGGCCTGGCCACGCGGGTCGGCGCGAGCGGCATCTACCTGCAGCGCCTCGTCTACAACGGCCTGGGCCTCGCGACCGCCGAGCAGTCGCTCCATGCGCGCCTGGGACGCCGCGAGGCGCAGCTGATCGCCGATGCCCACGCGGCGGCGACGGCCGCGAGCCTCGACTTCAGCGCGTCGGGCGCGACTGCGCCGGAGATCAGTCTCAGCGCCTCGGCGGACGCGAAGCCGTGGAGCGCCTGCCGCCGGCCCTGGACGCTCGCCTACGTGACGGTGCACGGCAACGTGTTGCCGTGCTGCATCGCGCCCTGGATCACCACGCACTACGACGGCATCGTGCTGGGAAACATTTTTCGGGAATCGATCGAGGAGATCTGGTGGGGGCGCCGCTACCAGGACTTTCGCCAGGCGATCCAGACCGACACGCCTCCCGAGCCCTGTGTGGGGTGTGGTGTGCGGTGGAGCCTGTGACGCCGAGCCGCAAACCTGCCGTGGCGGTGATGGCCAAGGTTCCCGGCGCGGCCGCCGTGAAGTCGCGGCTGCATCCCGCCCTGGGCGCGGCGCTGGCCACGCGGCTCTACGAATGTTTCCTGCGCGACCGTCTCGACGCGCTGGCCGCGGTCGACGGCATCGATCGCGTGATCGCATTCACGCCCGAAGAGGCGGCCGGTGCGGTGGCCGAGCTCGCGCCGCGGAGCTTCACGCTCGTCGCCCAGCGCGGGAGCGACCTGGGTGCGCGGCTCGACAATCTCCTGACCGATCTGCTCGTGGCCGGTCATCCCGCCGCCATCGCCATCGACAGCGACAGCCCGACGTTGCCCATGACCTACGTGTCGCGAGCCGTCGGGGTGTTGACCTCGGGAGAGACGGACGCGGTGGTGGGCCCCTGTGACGATGGTGGCTATTACTTGATCGGGTCGAGGCGGCCATGCGCCGAGCTGTTCACGTCGATGCCGTGGAGCACCGAGCGCGTGCTGCGTCTCACGCTCGAGCGCGCCCACCGCAGCGGCCTCAGGATGCACGTGCTTCCCGCGTGGTTCGACATCGACACCGAGGCCGATCTCTACCGCCTTCAGCGAGAGACCGCGGGGCAGCACACGGGGCCGCTTCGCACCATCGCGCTCGTTCAGGAACTGTCCGCGGCCGGGGTTCTCGCGCAGCACTGAACGTTCTCGGACCGCCTTGTCCTCGATGCCACGATGGCGCCGGCCACCTCCCGGAAGATACCGACCGTAGTCGATGACAGTTTTCGGGACACGCCGGCACCGCGGGGCAACAGACGGGCCCCCGCTCGCGCAGTAATGCCAAGACGCCACGGTGCGAGGACGCTGCCGATATAGTGCGATCTCATCATTGACGCGCCCGACTGATCACGGCAAAGATCGAACTCCCTGAGAGGAGGGCGTCAATGCTACGAATCCAGTGGGTCCGTCTTGCCCTGGTTGCTCTTGTCGTCGCCGTCCCGGCTACCGCGTTCGCTCAGCCCACGAAGGCTGGCGTGGTCACCACGGTGCTCGGAACCGCGACGGTGTCGCGTGCATCGCTCTCGCAGCCGGTGCCGCTGAAGTTCAAGGATGACGTCTTCGCGCAGGATCGAGTCTCCACCGGCGACGATTCCGTCGCCCGCATCCTGCTCGGCGGCAGGGCAATCGTCACCGTGCGTGAGCGGTCGTCGCTGACGATTACCGAAGTACCACACGTATCCACAATCGACGTCGGCGTCGGGCGGGCCGCGATCGCCGTCGCCAAGGAGCGCATGAAGCCCGGCGAAACGATCGAGATTCGTACCCCTAACGCGGTGGCCGGAATCCGGGGCACGATCGTCGTCGTCGAGGTCGATCGGACCACGGCCCCGGCAGCCCAGGACCCGGCGACGTTCACGACCCGGTTCACGGTCATCACCGGCGAGGTGCTGGTGCGCCAGCTCCAGGGCGGCCAGCCGTTCGGTAGCGGCGTGACGCTCGGGGCCAACCAGCAAGCGCAGCTCACGGGACACACACCTCCCGTCACCCGTTCGCTGTCCCCGTCGGAGGCGGGCCAACTCTCGAAAAGCTTCAAGACGACGAAGCCCGCCCCGCCAGCAGAGGTGAGCGCGTTGCTCGTCACCCAGTCTCAGACGCTGGCGTCGAACGTCGTCACGAGTGGGGTCCCGACCCCCGGTCCGTCATCGTCTGACAGTGTTACGAACGTGAACGAGAACTCGAACGGCAAGAGCAGCTCCGCCAAACGTCAGGACTCGACCGTACAGCAATTGACGATACTGACTCCGAAGATCGGCCGTGACGACATTCAAGTCACCGCGGATGACCGGCATGTCGTTCAACAGATCAATTCCAGTGGCACGGAGAGCACCAGCAACGGGGGCAGCAACAGTCTGTTGAGCAACAGCCTCGTGGGCAAACAGCGGGGCAGGCGGTAACGGGTCGGCCAGCAGCGAATTGGGCAAGAGCGCGACTATGAGGCTCGACGAGGACGTGCTGCGCCTGCGCCGGCACATTGACTTCCTCCAAGAAGAAAACAGAGATCTGCGCCGCTGCTTCGCGTTCCTGGCGCAGGATTTCGAGCAGGCTCGGGCGAAGGTTACGATGGCGCTCCATAACCTTCAGGGGCTTCTCGACCGCGTCAAGGCGATGGAGACGAGGATGCGCGAGGATTCGTCGATGTCCACGCGTTGACAAGCGACGCGCTCTCGCCCTCGAGCTCAGTCCGCGAAATCAGGCAGAACGGGCCGTCGACGCGTTCTCCGGAGCCGGCCGGCCATCACGACGAGCACGCATCTCCCACCGGGTCGGTCGAGGGTCAGAGTCGGACGAGGTGCTGCCGAAATAGTTGATAACAGTATCGATCCGCCGCGGCTGATCGGCGAGAAGTAACGTCAGGTATCGGATGGAGCCTACGACATCGAGCGGTGTGGCGGTCATGACTTCCTCCCGACGTTTTAGATACGGGGTCGCCGGAAAAGGATTCAGAGCCGTCGCAGCGCCGCAATCGTCTCGCTCGGCTCGGGCCGCGTCGTGTAGTCGGGGTCGGCCTCGGCGTAGCGGATGACCCCCGTGCGATCGATCACGAACCGGGCCGGGATCGGCAGTGTAAACGACGTGTCGCCGTTGAACTTCGCGAGATCGAGCGGGAACGTCGCGTAGAGATCGCGCAAGTACTGGGGCAAGGCGAACCGCAAGCCGAACTTCGCCGCCACCTCGTTGCCACGGTCGGTCAGGATCTCGAAGCTGAGCTGGCGATGCTTGATCAGCTCACAGTTGTGCTCGGGGAGCTGGGGCGAGATCGCCACGAGCGTGGCGCCGAGCGCCGTGATCTCGGGGAGCGCTTGCTGTAGAGCTACCAGCTCTACGTTGCAGTACGGTCACCAGCGTCCGCGATAGAACGTCACGACCAGCGGACGCTGGGCGAGCAGCCGGCTGGAGTCGACCATCTCCTCGTTCGCGTTTGGTAACACGAACGCGGGCACGCGCTGGCCGGGCTTCAAGATCCTGGCCGGCGCTCCTGACTCACGGAGCTCGGCGACAGCCCGGTGCATCGTCTTGACCACGTCGGGCGAGCGATTGCCTTCGAGCCGCGTCCGCAGTGCTGCGAGATCTTCCTTGAGGCTCATGAGCTCCTCACTGTAATCGTTTGATCACCCACGGTCATCGTCGCGTCCCAGGCCACCGCGATAGCGCCCTTGACGCTCTCGTGCGCCGGACAGCCCTGGGGATGAGCGGCCAGGGCACGCTCGGCGGCCTCACGCGCCTCCGGGGGCACGCTCAACCGATAGTGGACCGTCATCGATTCGATCTTGATCGTCTTGCCGATGCCCACGATACGGCCATCCACCGTGGCGGTGAACGTCGTGCGATCGAACGGAATCTTGCGCCCTGCCAGGGCGCCGGCCAGCGTGCCGTACATTCAGCCGGCGACGCCGGCGACGATGTGATCCAGCGTCGACGCGATGGGCGGCCCCTCCTTCGCGCCATAGTACTGGCGAAGGGCGCCCTGGACGCCGTAGGTCACCGGCTCCGGAACGTCGCCGAGATAGGCGCGACGGTACCCGTCACGATACTCGAGCCGGGCGTGGGAGATGTATTCGAAGGGCTCGGTCATGGCCATCACCGTGTGTAGGCCTGGGCGCCGACGGAACGCGCCCGGGCGGTCAAAGCCTTCGTGATCACGTGGTCGAGTGAGATCGATCCCGCCCCCCGCGTCAGCAGGAAGAGCAGAATGGAGGCCCACACCAGATGTTCCGGCCACGCGTGCGGATAGACGAAGAGCTGGATCGTCGCGATCATGCCGAGCAGGGGCAGCGTTGCGATCCGAGTGCCCAGCCCCACCAGGATCAGCGCGGAGCAGCCGACCTCGAACGTCGCGGTCAGCGTCGCCGCGAGCACGGGAGGCAACACCGGCACGCGGTACTCCTCGCGGAAGAGTGCCACGGTCGGCTCCCAGCTCGCGATCTTCGTGAGTCCGGCGTGCAGGAAGACCCCCGCGACGGCGAGCCGGAACAATACGTGATGTAACGACAGCGGGACCCGCCCGAGACGGTCGAACACGCGGCTCATCATGACGCCGACGCCTTCGTCTCGGGGCTGAGCCGAAAGCCTCCTAACACGTTCTCCTCGAACAGCGCACGAAGCGCGTCGGTCACGTCGAACGCGTGGTCCTCGGCGTGCGCCGCCCTCAGCGCGGCGCTCAACGGGAATCCGGTGAGGAGGATGCGGCGGAACGCGAACGTCGCCGGCGCCAGCCGTCGGAACGCCGGGTTGTCGTCCACCCTGCGGATCTCGAGGTTCACCGCCCCGGCGTCCAGGTCGACGGTGCGATCGGGATCGACCTCCGGCTGGTTGGCGTGCCAGATGGCGTCGATCGGCCACGGCGAGGCAAGGAGCGCGAGCGACGGGTCAAGCTGAAACGTTACGCGCTCGGCATCGTCGGGGTCGAGACCGAGCAGGCGGCCAAGGTCCACCGGCACGAAGTCGTCGGCGTGGGCCGCGGCGTTGAGCTTCCACTCGAGCCGCGCCACGTCGGGCAGGTACTCGAGGCTCAGACAGGGTGGAAACGTCGCCAGGAAGCCCGGAAACGCTTCGCCGTACTCGAAGAGGCACGGACCGGCAGGCGGCTCCGCGCGGATGAACTCGTGAGCGGCGTAACGAAAGAATCCGTCACCGACGAGTCGTGCGACGACCGGATACGCCGCTTGCAGCGCCGCCGTCAGGCTGTCGATCGCGTGGTGACGGTAGATCTCGAGCCGCGCCCGGGGGGGCAGGCCGTCACCCTCGACGAGCGCGGCCGCCGGCGCCGTATCCGAGCCGAGCAGCGCGTCGATGAAGCTCGCCTGGACTTCACGGAGCGACGGCATGCGCTTCCATGACGGCATCGGCCCGACGGGCCTCGTCGACGAGGACAGAAAGCTCCGGGATGTTCGCGTCCCACTCGATCAGCGTCGGCCGCGGGCCCGAGCGGGCGAGCACCTGAGCGAAGAGCGCCCACACCTCCGGCGCGACTCGCGCGCCGTGGTCGTCGATCAGAACCGGGACACCATCGGCATCGTTGACGCTGTGCCCGGCCAGGTGGAATTCCTCGATGGCGTCCACGGGAAGCGCGTCGAGATACGCGACCGGGTCGAGCCCGAGATTACACGCGCTCACGTAGACGTTGTTGACGTCGCACAGGAGCCCGCATCCCGTGCGGCGCACGACGTCGGCCAGGAAATCCGGCTCGGGGATCGGGGATTCACGAAAGCGCAGGTAGCTCGACGGATTCTCGACGAGGAGTCGCCGCCCGAGCGCGTTTTGCGCCTGAGCGACGTGGTCGCACACCAGGTGAAGCGCCTCGTCGGTGTAAGGGAGCGGCAGCAGGTGATTCACGTAGCGTCCGCCGAGGCTGCTCCAGGAGAGATGATCGGAGACCAGCGCGGGCTGGATGCGTTCGACCAGAGCGCGCAGGCGGCGGAGATGCCGGGCGTCGAGCGGATCGGCGCTTCCGAGCGACAGGCCGACGGCGTGGATCGCGACCGGGTACGACTCGCGAATTCGCCCGAGCGCGGCCAGCGTGGGGCCGCCCGACGCCATGTAGTTCTCGGCATGGACCTCGAGCCACGCCACCGCGGGACGAGTCGCGATCACGTCGGCCACGTGCACCGATCTCAGGCCGATGCCGACCGCCGCCGCGAGCACGCTGGCCCTCAGCCCTGCCGAGGCTGCAGGCTTCCGCCGACGACCTTCTCGCAGGACCCCTTGGGCAGATACACCCAGGCATCACCCTGGGCGTTGCGCCTGGACGTCCCGGCGCACGAGGAGTTGGCGGTCTGACAGTCGTTCTTTCCGGCCTTCGCGATGCCGTAGCATTTCTCGTAGTCGAACGTCGGCACCGGCGCCGGGCGCCCCTGGGCGCTTGCCTGCAGCGCCATGGACAGCGCCACCGCCATTGCTGAGCCCAGGACTGCGTTGCTCTTCTTCATGAATGTCCCCCTGTCCAGGAAAGAGACCTCACCTCTTCCGCCTTAGACACGCACCTCACCCCCGGCGGTTCGCTGAGTCGCCGGGGGGGGGCAGGGCCCGCTGCGAACCGAAACCGCCCCGGCCGGTGTCTAATCACCGGCATGGCCTCCGAGGACGGTGGCGCCGGGCCGCGCGACGGCTCGCGTCCAGGTCTCCGCTTCTGGAATCGCCTGAGCTTTCGCCTGGCCGGACTCTTCGCGCTCGTCACCGTGCTCGCCGTCGTGCTCGTGGGTGGCGTCGTCTATGGCCGCCAGAAGCGGGAGGTCGAGGACGCCGTCGGCACCCAGCTCCTCAACATCGCCCGCATCGGCTCGCTCCTGGTGGACGCCCAGCTCCACGCCCAGGCCGTGGCCGCCCCCGGGTCGTCCGCCTACACCCGCGTTCAGAAGACGCTCAACGCCATCAGGACCGAGGCCGTGCTGCCGACGCCGATCTACACGCTCGCGCTCGAGAAGGGCATGGCGCGCGTGGCCGTGACGGGCGACGACGGCGCCATCGCGGGAACCGTTTATACCCCGGCTCCCGACGTCGCCGAAAGGCTCGGCTGGACGTTCGAGGACGGCGTCGCCCGTTACACCGGGATCTACCGGAACGCCCGGGGCACGTGGATCAGCGCGTTCGCGCCCGTGGGCGGTGAGGCAGGAAAGCGGCTCGCGGTCCTGGTCGTGGATTATCCCGTCGAGATCTACCTCGACCGTCTGAACGAGCTCCAGTTCTCGATCCTCTACGCGTCGATGGCCGGCGCTCTCGCCGCGCTGATCGTCGGCCTCGTGATGGCCCGCCGCCTCACCCGGCCGATCTCGGCGCTGACTCGCGGCGTGGCCCGGGTCGCCGAGGGCGATCTCTCGCAGGCACTGCCCGTCCGCAGCCGTGACGAGGTCGGCGTGCTGACCCGCGCGTTCAACGGGATGCTCGAAGGCCTGCGCCAGCGCGACTTCATCCGCAACACCTTCGGCCGCTACGTCTCTCCGGAGGTCGTCAAGACGCTGCTCGAGTCGCCGGAGGGCTTGCGGTTCGGCGGCGAGAAGCGCGTGGTCACGATCTTGATGTCGGACCTGCGGGGTTACACGCGCTTCGCCGAGCAGGGCGATCCCGCCCGGGTCATGGAGGTGCTCAACGGCTATCTCGCGCGGATGACGGACATCGTCGTGGAGCACGGCGGGACCATCAACGAGTTCATCGGCGACGCGATCTTCGCCATCTTCGGCGCACCGATCCCGCACGCCGACCACGCCGAGCGTGCGGCGGCGACGGCGCTCGCGATGCAGCGGGCGATGACGGAGATCAACGACACCCACGTCGCGCGCGGGCTGCCCCGGTTCGAGATGGGGATCGGCGTGAACACCGGCGAGGCCGTCGTCGGCAACATCGGCTCGGAGCAGCGCGCGAAGTACGCGGTGGTCGGCAGCGCCGTGAACGTGGCCGCGCGCATCGAGGGCTCGACGGTCGGCGGGCAGGTGTTCCTGAGCGCTGTCACCTACGAGCAGCTCCGCGACAAGGCCGAGGTCCTGCCGCCGGTCTCGGTCGAGCTGAAGGGGCTCGCCGCACCGTTGCTGCTCTACGAGCTGCGCGGTCTGAGCGGGCGGTTCGCACAACGGCTGCCGGAGGCGACGACGGAAGACGAGGAGCAGCGCGATGTCGCGCTCGCCCTGACGTGCTGGGTCATCGACGGCAAGGCGGTGAGCAAGGAGAGTGTGGCGGGTGAGGTCGTCAGGATTGGACGTCGAGGCCTCGCCGCCCGGCTCGCCCGACCGCTGGCCCCGCTCACCAACGTGAGGCTCCGGATGACCTACCCGGCTTCGGGCCACGAGTCGGCCGAGGGTCACGCGTCGGGTGATCTGTACGGCAAGGTGACCGCGGGCGGCACGCCGACGCTGATTCGTCTCACGTCGGTCGACACCGCCGACCAGCACGCGATCGAGATGCTGCTGCATCCCGGCACGGCGCGCGCGGCCGGCTCAGGGTGACCGGAGGACAAGTGCGTGGCCGTCGGCGTCGCGGATGACGACCTCACCGTTCATCGCGGCAGCCCGGGACACGCCGACGACGCCGGGTGAAAGGAGCGTCGCGCCGGCGCTCGTGATTCGTGACGTGAGGGCTGACGGTGACGACACGGTCAGCAGCGTTTGCCACGCGACGAGATCGGTCAGGGCCGCATCCACCGGCAACGCCCGGCCGGTGCGCGGCGCGAGGTATTCGAGCAGCTCGATCCCCGGGGCCGTCAGCAGCGCGCAGCGTCGTGATGCGAAGCCGGGCGCCGGTGACCGCGTTCAACCGCTCCTGCTCGGGGCCGTGGTTCTCGCTGCGCCCGACGACCTGGAGGCCGAGAACGTCGCGGTAGAGCCTGAGGCTCGCGTCCGTGTCGCCGACGACGATCGCGGTGTGGTCGATGCCGAGGAACACCTTGTCGTTCGGGGCCTGCCACCTCGCCGCACCCTTGTCGGGCGGGAACTGGAGGATCTCCAGCGCGTGCCCGTCGGGATCCTTGAAGTAGAACGCCCAGATTCCGCCGGCGTTGGGGTTCCAGTCGGGCAGCCGCTGAGGCTCGGGCGAGGTGCGCTCGACGCCGTGCCGCTTCAGCCACAGATGGGCCTGGTCGATGTCGTTCACGATGATCGCGATGTGCTGGAACCAGCGGTCGTTGCTTCGAGCGTCAGCCGGCAGTGGCCGGCCGCGCGGCGCGACGTGCTCGACGAGGTCGATGGCCTCGCGGCCGAGCCGGAGGCGAGCGATCCGGGATCGCGCGCCCTCGTCGACCACCTCGCTCTGCGAGACGAGCTCGAACGTCAGCACCTTCGTGTAGAAGTCGATCGCGCGCTGGAGGCTCCCGACCGAGATGACGACACCGTCGACCGACCGCGTCGCCGGGACTTCCTGGGCCGGCGTGGCCGGGCGGAGCAGAAGAGGAAGCGCGAGGACCAGCACGGCGACGACGGCGGCTGTCCGGACGACCCTGGGTGTGGCCATGGCGTGACTCAGCATCTCACGAAGGATTACGAACGTACCGGCAGCGGACGATGCATCGCCGGTCGTTGGCGTGATGGAGCTTGGCGCACGGCACGGCAGGCGCCGACGAGCGCTGATGGACCTCGGCCGCCAGCAGCATGCCGAGGAGCGGCGCGGTGAGGTAGATCCAGAAGCCCGTCCAGAGCTGGGCCAGCAGCGCCGACGCGAAGCTCCGAGCCGGGTTGAGGCTCATCCCCGACAGCGGAGCCTCGAGGGTAATGGAGACCGCGACGAGAGCTCCGGCGAGCAGCCCGGTGAAGAGCGCGTACCGGGGCCGTCGGGCCGTCGTGGTGAGGACCATGGTCATCATCACGACGGCGATCGCGAGCTCGGCGAGGAACGCGACGGACATCCCACGCGGCCCCGGGAGCGTCGCCACGTAGTTCACCGACGGCGCTCCGACGAGACTCCCGGCCGCCACCACGGCGACCGCCAATCCCGCGACGCCACCGACGAACTGGGCGCCGACATACAATGCGGCGTCCCACGGCGCCACCCGGCCGAGCCGCAGGAATGTCAGCGTCACGGCTGGGTTGAAGTGAGCGCCGGACTGCTGACCCCACGGCGAGTAGATGAGGCTGATCGCCGTGAGGCCCATGGCCAGGCCCATGAGCGCGCGTCGCAGCAGAGGCCCGAGCACGGCTCCGGGGGCCGCGGGGTGGAAGAGGACGATCGCGAAGCCGGATGCCGAGATCATGAACAGGCCCAGGCCGCAGGCTTCCATCAGATACTCGGGCCAGTGGCGCTTCACCGCGTTGGTCATGACGCGGGATACGACACCGCGAGGCGGCCAGGGGGTTCGCGCACCGTTCGGCGGGTGGAGGTGTCCAATGCCGCACGACAGTTCGAACGGGTCGAAGGAGGCGTCGATGGACGACCAGCCGCTGAGAGGACAGAGAGCCCTGGTCACGGGTGCCAGCTCCGGGATCGGCGAGGGCGTCGCCCGGGCGTTCGGCGCTGCCGGCGCCTCGGTCGTCGTCAACTATGCGGGCAACGCCGACGCCGCCCACCGCGTCGTGGACGAGGTCAAGGCCACCGGGAGCGATGCGCTCGCGATCCGGGCCGACGTGTCCAAGGAAGCGGACGTGGAGATGATGTTCGCCGAGATGAAGCGCGCGTGGGGCGGCATCGACATCCTCGTCAGCAACGCCGGCCTCCAGCGTGACGCGGCGATCACCGACATGACGCTCGAGCAGTGGAACACGGTGATCAGCGTGAACCTCACCGGAGCCTTCCTCTGCGCCCGCGCCGCGGCCCGCGCGATGATCGGACAGGGCGTGCGGCCGCAGGTCTCGCGCGCCGCCGGCAAGATCGTCTGTATCTCGTCGGTCCACGAGATCATCCCGTGGGCGGGCCACGTCAACTACGCGGCGTCGAAGGGCGGGGTGAAGCTCTTCATGCAGTCGCTGGCGCAGGAGCTGGCTCCGCACCGCATTCGCGTGAACTCCATCGCCCCTGGCGCCATCATGACGCCGATCAACCGTCCGGCCTGGGAGACCCCCGACGCGCTGGCCTCGCTGCTGAAGCTCATCCCGTACGGGCGCATCGGCACCCCTGACGACATCGGACGTGCACGGCCAGACCATCGTCGTGGACGGCGGTATGACCCTCTACCCCGAGTTCGCTCAGGGAGGCTAGGACGATGGAGTGTTACGACGTCGCGATCATCGGCACCGGCGCCGGCGGCGGCACACTCGCGTGGGCGCTGGCCCCGACGGGGAAGAAGATCCTGCTCCTCGAGCGCGGCGAGTACGTGCCTCGCGAGCCGGACAACTGGAGCACGCGGGCGGTCAACCTCGAGGGGAAGTATCAGACGAAGGAGACGTGGCGCGACCGCGACGGCGAGCCGCTGCATCCCCACACGAACTACGGGGTTGGCGGCAACACCAAATTCTATGGCGCCGCGCTCTTCCGCCTGCGCCGCGAGGACTTCGGTGAGCTGAAGCACTGGGGCGGTGTCTCACCGGCGTGGCCGATCGGTTACGACGAGATGGAGCCGTACTACACGCGGGCCGAGCGGCTCTACCACGTCCACGGCCAGCGCGGCGTGGACCCGTGCGATCCGCCGGCGAGCGCGCCGTATCCGCATCCCCCGGTGAGTCACGAGCCACGCATCCAGCAGCTCGCCGACGACTTCGCGCGTCAGGGCCTCAGCCCGTTCCCGGTGCCGCTCGGCATCATGCTGAACGAGGCCAGGCCTCACGCCAGCGCCTGCATCCGCTGTGGCACGTGCGACGGCCATCCGTGTCTGGTGCGCGCCAAGGCCGACGCCCAGGTGATCTGCGTCGATCCCGCGCTCGAGCGCCCGAACGTCCGGCTCGTCACCGGCGCGCGCGTGACGCGGCTCGAGACGAGTGCCAGCGGACGCGAGGTGACCCGCATCCTGGTCGAGCGCGGTGGCGCCGAGGAAGCCTACGCCGCGGACGTCGTCGTCGTCTCCGCCGGCGCCATCAACTCGGCGGCGCTGCTGCTCCGCTCGGCGAGCGACCGGCATCCCCACGGCCTGGCCAACGGATCGGGTGTCGTCGGCCGCCATTACATGGGCCACGTCAACTCGGTGCTGATGGCGCTGTCGAAGTGCCCGAACCCGACCGTCTTCCAGAAGACGCTCGCGCTCAACGACTTCTACTTTGGGGCGCCCGAGTGGGACTTCCCGATGGGCCACATCTCCTTCGTGGGAAAGCTGGACGGCGAGACGCTCAAGGCCGGCGCGCCCAGGCTCGCTCCGGGCTTCACGCTCGATCTCATGGCCCGTCACTCGCTCGACTTCTGGCTGACGTCGGAGGACCTGCCCGATCCCGACAACCGCGTGACGCTCGACCGCAACGGCGACATCGTGCTGTCGTACCGGCCGAACAACGACGAGGGCCACCGCCGGCTCATCGCCAGGCTCGAGCGGCTGATGCAGGCCCAGGCCAAGTGCATGGTCCACGGCCACGACTGCCACCAGGGCCTCTTCGCGCGGAACCTCTTCCTCGGCCAGCGCATCCCGCTCGCCGGTGTGGCCCATCAGAACGGCACGATCCGTTTCGGCCACGATCCGCGGGCCTCCGCGCTGGACGTCAACTGCCGCGCTCACGAGGTCGACAACCTCTACGTGGTGGACGCGTCGTTCTTCCCGTCGAGCGCGGCCGTGAACCCGGCGTTGACGATCATGGCCAACGCGCTGCGCGTCGGCGACCGGCTCAAAGATCGGCTGCGCTGATGCTCGACTTCGGGCGCGAGACCACGGGCGACCTCGCGGCCGCCGAGCGGCGCGAGTGGCTCTGCACCAACGGCATCGGGGGCTTCGCCTCCGGAACGGTGGCGGGCACGCTCACCCGCCGCTATCACGGCCTGCTCGTGGCGGCGCTCGAGCCGCCGCTCGGCCGGACGCTGCTGGTCGCGAAGATCGAGGATCGCGTCGAGTACGGCGGCTCCACGCACGAGCTGTCGGTGAACCGCTGGGCTGGCGGCACGATCGCGCCGTCCGGCCATCTCGCGCTCGAGCGCTTCAGCCTCGACGGCACCACGCCGGTGTGGACCTACGCGTGCCACGAGGCGTTCGTCACCCGGCGCGTCTGGATGGAGCCGGGAGCGAACACGACGTACGTCCGCTACACGCTGCTCCGGGGGCCCGAGCCCGCCGTCCTCGACCTCGGCGTGCTCGTGAATCACCGTGACTATCACGGCTCGACGCGAGGGGGATGGACGATGGACGTCGCCCCCGTCGAGCACGGCATGAAGGTCACGGCCTTTCCCGGTGCGCGTTCGTTGCGGCTGCTTTCGGGCGGCGCGACCGCGGCGGCGGCGCACGCCTGGTACCACGGCTTCCATCTCGCCCGCGAGCGCGAGCGCGGCCTGGACGCGCTCGAGGATCATCTCCACGCGGCGACCTTCCGGGCCTCGCTGAGCCCCGGCCAATCGGTGACGCTCGTTCTCTCCACCGAGTCGGAGCCGTCCCTCGACGGCGAGGCGGCGTGGCGTCGTCGCGTCCACTACGACGAAGGCGTCGTGGCGGGCTGGCGGAACGCTCAGCCGCAGAGCAGGACAGCGCCTGCGTGGATCGAGCGGCTGATCCGCGCGGCGGATCAGTTCATCGTGCGCCGGGCGACGGCCGAGGAGCCCGACGGCATGACGATCATCGCCGGCTATCACTGGTTCGGCGACTGGGGCCGCGACACGATGATCGCGCTGCCCGGCTTGACGCTGACGACGGGGCGCGCCGAGATCGCGCGCCGGATCCTGACGACGTATGCCCGCTTCGTCGATCGAGGGATGCTCCCGAACCGGTTTCCCGACGCCGGTAACGCTCCGGAGTACAACACGGTCGATGCCACGCTCTGGTACTTCGAGGCGATCCGCGCCTACCACGCGGCCACCGCCGACGATGGCCTCATCAAGGACGTCTTCGCCGTGCTCGAGAACATCGTTACGTGGCACCGAGCGGGCACGCGCCACGGCATCAAGGTCGATCCCGCCGACGGGCTGCTGATGTCGGGAGAGCCGGGCGTCCAGCTCACGTGGATGGACGCCCGGGTCGGCGACTGGGTGGTGACCCCGCGCATGGGCAAGGCCGTCGAGATCAACGCCCTCTGGTACAACGCCCTGCGCGCGATGGCCGGCTTCGCGCTCCGGATCGGCCGGCCGGCGCGAGAGTGGCAGATGCTGGCGCGTCGGGCGCAGTCCGGGTTCGAGCGGTTCTGGTACGACGCCGGCGGCTACTGCCACGACGTGATCGACACGCCCACCGGCGACGACTCCACGCTTCGCCCGAATCAGATCTTCGCCGTGTCGCTTGCCGAAAGCCCGCTCTCGGCGAGTCGTCAACGGCGCGTCGTCGAGGCCTGCGGCCGGCATCTGCTGACGTCGCACGGGCTGCGCACGCTCGCGCCGAGCCATCCCCAGTACCAGGGCCGCTACGCTGGCGATCAGCGGAGCCGCGACGGCGCGTATCACCAGGGGACCGTCTGGCCCTGGCTCCTCGGGCCGTTCGCGCTCGCTCATCACAAGGTCTACGGTGATGCCGACGCCGCGCGGAGCCTTCTCGCACCGCTCGCTCATCACGTCGCCGACGACGGCCTGGGCTCGATCGCCGAGATCTGCGAGGGCGACGCGCCGTTCGAGCCGCGTGGCTGCATTGCCCAGGCGTGGAGCGTCGCCGAGACGCTGCGGGCCTGGCACGAGCTGGGAGGACGAGACGCATGAAGACGGCGCAACCGACACGCATCCTGATCCTGGGGGGCGGCTTCGGCGGCGTGCACACCGCGCTCGCCCTCGAGAAGCGCCTCGCGCGCGAGCTGCGCGAGGGGACGGTGGAACTGGGGCTGGTCAGCCGCGAGAACTACATGGTCTTCCAGCCCATGCTGCCGGAAGTGATCTCGGGGAGCATCGGCCTCCTCGACACGATCACCCCGATCCGCCGGCTCTGCCCGGCCACGAACCTCTACACGCGCACGATCGAGAAGATCGACCTCGAGCGTCGGTGCGTGTCGGTGGCCGCCGGGTTCGGCTCGCAGCACCGGAATCTGCCCTTCGACCACCTCGTCATCGCGCTGGGCAACGTGACCAGCTTCGCCGGCCAGCACGGCCTCGCCGAGCACGCGCTCCCGTTCAAGTACCTCGGCGACGCGCTCGCCGTACGAAACCGGCTCATCCACACGCTCGAGGAGGCCGACATCGAGCGCGATGCGGAGATGCGCCGCACCCTGCTGACGTTCGTCGTGGCCGGCGGCGGCTTCTCGGGCGTCGAGGCGGTGGCCGAGATCAACGACTTCGTGCGCGCCGCGGCCGGCAGCTACCGGAACCTGCCCAAGGCCGAGATCCGCGTGATCCTGCTGCACGCCGGGCCGCTGATCCTTCCCGAGCTGCCTTCCTCGCTGGCCGAGTTCGCTCAGCGGCTCCTGATGAAGCGCGGCGTGGAGATCCGTCTCAACACGAGGCTGGCCGGGGCGACCGCGGAGGCCGCCCTGCTGGCCGGCGGCGACCGCATCGCGACGCGCACGCTGGTCAGCACGGTGCCCTCCATGCCGAACCCGCTGGTCGCCATGCTCGACTGCAAGAAGGACCGCGGGCGGATCGTCGTCGACGAGTCCCTGGAGCTTCCCGATCATCCGGGCGTGTGGGCCGCGGGCGACTGCGCCTTCATCACCGACGCGAAGAGCAAGGAGCCGGCGCCGCCCACGGCCCAGCACGCGACGCGCGAGGCCCGCTGCGTCGCCGAGAACATCGTGGCGAGCCTGCGTGGCCGGCCCAGGCGCGCGTTCTCGTTCAACGCGCTCGGCAAGATGGGGTCGCTCGGGCACCACTCGGCGGTGGCCGAGGTCTTCGGCCTGAAGATCTCGGGCTTCCTCGCCTGGTGGCTGTGGCGGACCGTATATCTGATGAAGCTCCCCGGGCTCGACAGGAAGATTCGCGTGGCCACGGACTGGACGCTCGATCTGATCCTGCGCCCCGACATCGTGCAGCTCAAGACCGACAAGCCGGTCGGCATCCGCCGCGAGCACTTCGAGCCGGGGCAGGTGGTCTTCCGCGAGGGCGACCGTGGGGACTGGCTCTACGTGGTCGTCGATGGCGAGGTCGAGGTGCTGAAGACGATCCCTGACCGCGGTGAGACGTCTCTGCGCACGCTCGGGCCCGGCGAGTGCTTCGGCGAGATCGCGCTGGTGAGCGATCGCCCGCGATCGGCGACGGTGCGCAGCCTCGGCAACGTCAACTTGCTGGCCGTCGACCGGGAGGCGTTCCAGGCGCTGTTCTCGAATCTGCCTCCGCTGCGCGGCTTCTTCGAGCAGTTGATCGACATGCGGAACAGGTGAGCGTGGAGGGTGCGATGACACGCGAAGAGCTGCGACTCCAGGAAGCTCAGCAACGGAGGGCTCACTGGCGGCGGTGGGGCCCGTATCTCGCCGAGCGGCAGTGGGGCACCGTTCGGGAGGACTACAGCGCCGGCGGCACGGCCTGGGACTCTTTTCCTCACGATCACGCGCGCTCGCGCGCGTACCGCTGGGGCGAGGACGGCATCGCCGGAATCTCCGACAATCACGGCCGGCTGTGCTTCGCGCTGGCGCTGTGGAACGGGCGGGACCCGATCCTCAAGGAGCGCCTGTTCGGCCTGACCGGCAGCGAGGGCAACCACGGCGAGGACGTCAAGGAGTACTACTTCTACCTCGACTCGACGCCGACGCACTCGTACATGAAGTACCTCTACAAGTACCCGCAGGCCGCGTTCCCGTACGGCGATCTGGTGGACACGAACCGGCAGCGCGACCGCCACGCGCCCGAATACGAGCTGAACGACACCGGGGTCTTCGACGACGACCGCTACTTCGACGTGATGGTGGAGTACGCCAAGGCGAGCCCCGACGACGTCCTGATCCAGATCAGCGCGACCAATCGCGGACGGGAGCCCGCCGAGCTCCACCTGCTGCCGACACTCTGGTACCGCAACACGTGGTCGTGGGGAACGAGCGGCGGCGAGCGCCCGGCGCTCCGCGCCGTGCACGGCCGCTCCACCACGATCGAAGCCCATCACGGCAGCCTTGGCACGCGCTGGCTCCATTGCGACGGCGGCCCCGATCTCTTGTTCACGGAGAACGAGACGAACTGCGAGCGCCTGTGGGGTGTGGCGAACGCCGGCCCGTACGTGAAGGACGGCATCAACGATTACGTGGTCAGCGGACGGGCCGACGCCGTGAACCCGAAGCTCGAGGGAACGAAGGCGGCTGCCCGTTACCGGATGGTGATCGCGCCGGGGGCGACGACGACCGTGCGCCTGCGCCTGACCGATGTGTCGCCGACCGGCGACGCATTCACCGACTTCGAGCGCGATGCCGCCCGGCGCCGCGAGGAGGCGGACGAGTTCTACGCGACGATCATTCCGGCGCATCTCTCCGCGGACGCCCGCAACGTCATGCGCCAGGCATTGGCCGGGCTCCTCTGGAGCAAGCAGTTCTACCACTACGACATCGGACGCTGGCTGGATGGTGATCCGGGGGGTCCTCCGCCTGCCGTGCGCCGTGCCGGACGCAACCGCGACTGGCGGCACCTCTACAACGAAGACGTCATCTCGATGCCGGACAAGTGGGAGTACCCGTGGTACGCCGCGTGGGACCTGGCGTTTCACATGATTCCGTTCGCGCTCATCGATCCCGAATTCGCGAAGGCGCAGCTGATCCTCTTCCTCCGTGAGTGGTACATGCATCCGAACGGCCAGATCCCCGCCTACGAGTGGGCGTTCGGCGACGTCAACCCACCGGTGCACGCGTGGGCGGCGCTCCGCGTGTACCGGATCGAGCGCCGGCGGTGTGGAAAGGGCGATCGCGAGTTCCTGGAGAAGGTGTTCCACAAGCTGCTCCTCAACTTCACGTGGTGGGTCAATCGCAAGGACGCCGAGGGCAAGAACGTCTTCCAGGGCGGCTTCCTCGGCCTCGACAACATCGGTGTCTTCGATCGTTCGGCGGCGCTCCCGACGGGCGGCCACCTCGAGCAGTCCGACGGCACGTCGTGGATGGGGATGTACTGCCTCAACATGCTGGCGATCGCGCTCGAACTGGCGCGGGACGACCCCGCCTACGAGGACGTCGCGTCGAAGTTCTTCGAGCACTTCGTCTACATCGCCCACGCTATGCACGATCTCGGCGGCGAGGGTTTGAGCCTGTGGGACGAGCAGGACGGATTCTTTTACGACGTGCTCCACACCGACGGCCAGCACGCCCGGATCAAGGTGCGCTCGCTGGTGGGGCTGATCCCGCTGCTCGCCGTTCAGGCGATCGAACCCGAGATCGTCGACAAGCTGCCCGGCTTCAAGCGCCGGATGCAGTGGTTCATCGACAACCATCCCGAGCTGAGCGAGCACGTGGAGGAGATGACGCAACCGAACGGGTGCGTGCGCCGGCTCCTCTCGATCGTGTCGCGCGAGCAGCTCCCGCGGGTCCTCCGGATCATGCTCGACGAGGCGGAGTTCCTGGGCCCGCACGGCATCCGCGCCGTGTCACGATGCCACCGCGACCACCCGTACGTGCTGAGGATCGACGGGATGGAGCACCGGATCGACTACGAGCCAGCCGAGTCGTCGAGCGGGCTCTTCGGTGGCAACTCGAACTGGCGGGGCCCCATCTGGTTCCCGGTGAACTATCTGCTGATCGAGGCGCTCCAGAAGTTCCACCACTTCTACGGCGATGCGCTCAAGGTGGCGTGCCCGGCCGGCGCCGGGCCCATGCTCAACCTGTGGTCGGTCGCCGGCGAGATCTCGCGGCGCCTCACGCGAATCTTCCTCCGCGACGAGGACGGGCGCCGTCCCGTCTACGGCGGGACCGAGAAGTTTCAGCGTGACCCGCACTGGCGCGACCTGATCCTCTTCTACGAATACTTCCACGGCGACAACGGCGCGGGCATCGGGGCCAGCCACCAGACCGGCTGGACGGGGCTCGTCGCAAAGTTGCTGCAGCAGAGCGGGGAGTAGGCGAGCGCCGCAGAAACGCGCCGACGACGCGCCGAGACGAAGCGCGACCGCGCAGCAACGCGGCCGCGCACCAATGCGACCGCGCACAAAGAAGTTGGCGAGGCGACGGGTCGCGGTCCACTCTGGACGCCGTGAAAGCCTGGGGCGGCGTCACCCTCGTGATCATCGCCGCCGGCCTGATCCGGTTGCGCCTCCTCGACGTGCCGCTCGATCGCGACGAGGGCGAGTACGCGTACATCGCTCGCCTCCTCCTCGCGGGCGCGCTGCCGTACGCGAGCGCCTGCAGCATGAAGCTGCCCGGCATCTACGCCGTGTACGCGGGAGTGTTGAAGACCTTCGGGGAAACTCCGGCCGGCATCCGCCTCGGCCTGACGCTGGTGACCAGCGCATCGACGGTGTGCGTCTTCCTGCTGGGACGGCGACTCCTCGGCCCCTGGCCCGGTGTCGCGGCGGCGGCGACGTTCGCCGCCCTCACGCTCAGCCCGGCGCTCCTCGGCACCGCGGCCAACGCCGAGCACTTCGCGGTGCTGCCCGGCTTGATCGGTCTCCTGCTGCTCCTGCGCGCCGCACCGTCCGGCTCGCGCGGAGTCTGGCTGGCGGCGGGCGTCCTGTTCGGCATCGCGCTCGTCATCAAGCAGCACGCGGTGTCGTTCGTGCTGTGCGCCGCGATCTATCTCGTGCTGGCGCACGCCCGGCGCGCGCTGGTCTGGGTGCTCGCCGGGGCGCTCGTTCCCGTCGCCGCAGTGTCGCTGTGGTTCGCCGCCGCTGGAGCGTTCCGCGAGCTCTGGTTCTGGACCGTGACCTACGCCTCGGCGTACGCATCGATACGCTCGCCAGCCGACGGCCTCAACGTCCTTCCCGAGATCCTCGGGATGATCGTTCCGTTCTGCTTCGTCGCGCTCATCCTGGCCGGCGTGGGCGCCGTGCTGACCGTCGGGGATCGTGACCTGCGCCCGGTCGCCCGTTTTCTCGTCCCCTTCACGCTCACGTCGTTGCTCTCGACCGTGATCGGCTTCTATTTCCGCCCGCAGTACTTCCTCTTGCTGACGCCGGCGCTTGCGCTGCTCGCTGCCGTTGCCGTCCGCGCGCTCTCCGAACGATTGAGGCCACGGCTGGGCGTCGCCGGTGCAGCCATCGCGGCGGCCGTCCTGCTCGTGGCGGTCTCCCATATCCTGTGGGCTCACCGCGCGGTCTTCTTCGAGCTCGGGCCCGACGCAGTGGCCCGCGCGATCTACGGCGGCAATCCATTCCCGGAGTCGGTGGCCGTCGGGCGCTACCTGAAGGCGCGCACCGGAGCCGACGACCGCATCGTCGTCATCGGATCCGAGCCCGAGGTCTACTTCTATGCGCGCCGGCGCGCCGGTACCCGCTACATCTATATGTACCCGCTCTTCGAGAACCAGCCCTACGCCGCCTCCATGCAGGACGAGCTGATCCGCGACGTGGAGACAGCGGCGCCCCGGTTCGTCGTCTACGTCAACGTCCCCACGTCCTGGCTGGTCTCGCCGGCCGCACCCCGGCGCATGCTCGAGTGGTTCGAGGGCTATCGGCAGGCTCACCTCGAACAGGTGGGACTCGTGGACATGCTGACGCCTCAGCTCACGCTGGTCTACTGGGACGGGGACGCCCACGGAAAGACGCCGCGGTCGAACCTCTGGCTGGCCGTCTACCGGAGACGCGACGCCTCGTGAGCTCTCGACCGTCCAGCCACGGGACACCGCCGCTCGTCGTGCTGCGTGGCGTGGAGAAGACGTTCAGCTCGCGCCAGGGCGCCGACTACGTCGCCGTCCGGGGTTTCTATCTCGAGCTGGCGCGCGGAGAGTTCTTCTGCCTGCTCGGCACCAGCGGCTGCGGCAAGACCACGATCCTCAACATGATCGCCGGGTTCGAGAAGCCGACGGCCGGCGTCATGGAGCTGGAGGGGAAGCCGATCGCCGGCCCCGGCCGTGACCGCAGCGTGGTCTTCCAGGGCGACGACTCGCTCTACGACTGGCTCACCGCGCTCGAGAACGTCGAGTTCGGCCTGCGCATGCGGGGCGTCCCGAAGACGACGCGCCGCGAGCAGGCCCATCACTACCTCGATCTGGTCGGCCTCACCGGTCAGGAGGCCAAGCACCCGTCCGAGCTGTCGGGCGGCATGAAGCAGCGCATCCAGATCGCGCGCGTGCTCGCCAACGAGCCGAAGATGCTGCTCATGGACGAGCCGTTCGCCGCCCTCGACGCCCAGACCCGCGCCGTGATGCAGGAGGAGCTGCGCAAGATCTGGCAGGCGACGGGGACGTCGGTGCTCTTCATCACGCACGACATCGACGAGGCGATCAGCCTGGCCACGCGTCTCGGCGTGATGTACGCGGGGCCGGCCTCACGGCTCAAGGAGGTGGTGGACGTGGAGCTCGAAGGCGCGCGCAACCGGACCGACGACCGCTTCCTCGGCTACTACCGGCGCGTGTACGGGATGATCCGTGAAGAAGTGGAAGTAGCGCGGCGCCGGGAGCGCCCGGACGGGCCGCGATGAGGCGGCTGCGCGAGTACGGCAGCTACGCGATCGGTTTCGCCAGCCTGTTCCTCCTCTGGCACGTGGCGGCGGTGTACCTCGTGCAGTCGGCGCTGTTCCCACCGCCCGGCTCGGTGATCGCGCGCGCCGTCGCGCTGTTCCGGGACGGTACGCTCGTCGCCAACGTCGCCATCAGCCTCCAGCGCATCCTCACCGGGTTCGTGTGCGGCTCGCTGCTCGGCATCCCGATCGGCCTTGCCATGGGCAGCTTCGCCCCGATCCGGCGGATCCTCGATCCCTACACGGAATTCCTCAGATTCATCCCGGCCGTGGCCATGATCACCGTGGCGGTGATCTGGTTCGGGATCGGCGAGACCTCCAAGCTCTTCCTCATCATCTATGCGACGGTCTTCGTCGTCGTCCTCAACACCGCGGCCGGCGTGGCCAGCATCGCGCGCAACAAGATCCGGGCCGCCCAGGCGCTCGGCGCCACGCGCTTTCAGATCTTCTGTCACGTCGCGCTCCCCGCGACGGTGCCCTATATCCTGACCGGGATGCGCCTGGCGATGACCAACTCCTTCGTCACCATCGTGGCCGCCGAGCTGGTCGCCGCCAACAACGGCCTCGGCAAGATGCTCTGGGACGCGCGCCTCTACATGCTGGTGGACGACATCTTCGTGGCGCTGCTGGTGCTGGGCTTGCTCGGCTTCGTCATCGATCGTATCTTCCGCTGGTGCATCTTCCTGTTTGCGGGGCGGTACTCGCCGGTCGTCTGACGGTCGAGGGGCCGGGCCCGAGAAAGGCTCCGCCATGATCGTCGCTCGCTTCGTGCTCGTCCTCGCCCTCGTCGTGGCCATGGCCGCCGGTGCGGCGACGGCCCAGAGCCCGGCCCGGATGGTGATCGCCACCGGCGTCGATCCGGCCTTCTCGCAGTTCTACGTCGCCCAGGAAGCCGGCCTCTTCAAGAAGAACGGCCTCGACGTCCAGATCAACACGGGGCCGTCGGGCTCGGGGATGGTGGCCTTCCTCGTCGGCAACCAGATCAACGCCGGCTACGGCGCGGAGCAGGCCGGGATCACGGCCCACACCATCGACAAGAACGTCGTGATCGTCGCCGAGGGCACGACGCTGCTGCGCTGGTTCAGCATCGTGGGCGGCAAGAACGTCAACTCGCTCGACGACCTCAAGGGCAAGCGGGTGGGCATCGCGCCGGGGACGGGCAGCGAGGTGTTCTGGCTGGAGGTGGTCAAGCACCTCAAGCTCAACCGGGCCGACTACACGATCGTCAACGTCGAGGCGCCTGAGATGGTGGCCGCGCTCGAGCGCGGCAACCTGGACGGCTTCGCGGTGTGGGAGCCGTGGCCGACCCGCGCGATCATGAGCGTCAAGAGCGCCAAGATCGTGCGCGACTCGCAGGGCATCTTCACCGGCCGCAACTTCATCTACATGAACCGGGGCTGGATCGAGAAGAACCGCGACGCCGCCGAGCGGTTCATGACGTCCATCGCCGAGGCCAACGACGTCATCAACAACCACCGGGAAGACGCCACGCAGATGGTGTCGAAGTTCCTCAAGCTGCCGCCCGAGATCACCCGCGAGCTGATGCCGAAGCTCGCGTTCCCGCTCGCGCTCACCAACGACTCGGTGGCCAACGTGAACATCGCGATGGACCAGCTCATCAAGATGGGCAAGCTGAAGCAGCCCGTCGATCTGCGCGAGTACGTCTATCCCGATCTGCTCCGGAAGGTCCGCCCGGCGAACGTGACCCTGACGCTACCCAAGTCCTAGCGTCACGGACGGGCGCACCACCAGCGCCCAGCCGAGCTGTTCGAGGGTGACGTCGACGTCCTGCTCGCGCCGATCGGTCCGGCGGCGCTCGATGCCCGCCGGCTCGTCGCGACGGCGGCGCTCTCGGAATCGACGATCGAGGATGACCGTGACGCCATCCATCGAAGCCACACGCTCCTGGACCATCTCGAAGCGCGCGGCGTTCTGCCAGGACATGATGAAGAGGTATCGAGCCATGCCGCGGTGAATAGCAAAAGTCGAGCCCGACCCGTCGACCCGCGAAATTCGCGAGGGCCCGAACGTCCCGCCGCCAGGTCGTAAAGAAACTCGACAGCGGGCACGCCGATTGCTCGGTAGCTCGTTTGGAGGACACTGGCCATGGCACAGCGGATGTTCACGACCCTGGTCATCGTTGCAACGGTCTTCACAGTCGCCATCGGGTGCGCCCGCACCAGCGCCCGGACCCGCTCGACCCCGGCGGCCTCGCCGTCCAGCGCGTCGACCGATGTGGCCGGGACGTGGCGTGGATCGGCCTGGGAGCTCGCTGGCGGGATCGCCGCGGCGCGGACCGACGCCACCCTGCAGCTCAATCCCGACCAGACGTGGTCGGCACGGTGGACGACGAATCAAGGCAAGGAGCAGACGGCGTCGGGAACGTACACGACGTCGGGCCATCGCGTCTTTCTCAAGAGCTCATCGGGTGGCAGTACCTCGCTCGTCCACCGGGGGAACGATCTCTACGGCATGCTCGACAGCGCGGTGCAAGACCTCGACGTCCAGCTCGATCTGAAGCGGGTCCGGTAAAGAAGAGAACGGTTCAGTCGGGCGGCCGGCTCACGACGGGAGCCACGGCCACGCCGTCCGACTCGAGCTTCGCGGCGACGCGGAACAACGCCGACTCGCGGAAGGGCGCGGCGACGAGCTGAACGCCGAGCGGTAACGCGCCCGGCGTGACGACCGGGACCGAGATCACCGGCAGGCCGATGAACGACAGCGGCTGGGTGAACACGCCGAGGTGCGAGCGCGTGGACACGAGGACCCCGTCGACCGTCGTCGTGCTGGGCGCGCCGATCGGCGGCGCCGGGTAGGGCGTCGTCGGCGCGAGCAGCACGTCGACGTCGCGGAAGACCTCGGCGACGCGAGCGCGATACCACGCCCGGAAGCGCTGGGCACGCGCGTAGGCGGCGGCCGGGACGAGCGCGGTGGCCAGGAGCCGCGGGCGCGTCATGGGATCGAAGTCCTTGGCCCGCATGCGCAGGTCACTCAGGTGCAGGTCGGCGGCCTCGACGGCCGTGATGATCATCGCGGCGGCGCGGGCCCGATGCGCTTCGGGAAGCGTGACCCGAGTTGTCACGTCGAGCGCCGCGGCGACG
>WNEQ01000314.1_pt1 | contig 25048 bp, 16 predicted proteins | sample 5399971 | NCBI WGS metagenome assembly WNEQ01 (sample SAMN13153330, study PRJNA577476) | soil metagenome | isolation source: 20 cm grassland meadow soil 2 days after 1st rain plot 5 | place: USA:California | collected 2015-09-18
ACCATGCTAGACGCAGTCATGGCCGGCCCGGAAGGGACCTTCCGCGGGGTGCGCTGACCGGAGACAAGCACCTTCACATTGCTCCCGCCCACATCAATCACCAGGATTCTCATGCCACGCCCTGCGGGTTGTGCCAGCCACCGATCTCCGACGCCAGTCCATCGGCTTCCATCGGCCCCCAGGTCCCCGGTTCATAGTCAAAGAGGGGGGTCGCATTCCCCAGAATAGGCTCGACAATCGCCCAGGCGGCTTCTACCGCATCCGAGCGGACGAAGAGTAGGGCATCCCCGTGCATCGCATCGGTGAGCAGTCGCTCGTAGGGGTCGATCTCGTCGCAACAATCCTGCCTCACAGCCATCAGCTCCGAAGCCATAGAGACCAGTTGTGGACCAGGACGTTTCACCCTGGCGCCAAGGCTGATCGACAGTTCCGGTCCCAGGCGAAGACGAAAGTAGTTGCCTTGCGCCGGGCCGAGTCGGCTGATCGGAGCCTGCTTGAGCTTGACCAGCACCTCGGTCGCCGTCATGGAAAGAGATTTCCCGGCGCGGATCAAGAACGGTACCCCGGCCCAGCGCCAGGCATCGATACGCAGGCGCACCGCGGCGTAGGTCTCGACATGGGAATTCGGGGAGACTCCCGGCTCCTTGAGGTAGCCCCGAAACTGCCCGCGCACCAGGTCGGCGGGTTGGAGCGGCGGAATCATCCGAAGGATCTTCACCACCTCATCACGAAGCGATTCATGGTACGTCAGCGTCAGTGGTTCCATGGCCAGGAAGGCGATCACTTGGAGCAAATGGTTCTGCACCACATCGCGAATCGCGCCGGTGTCATCATAGAATTTCCCCCGTCCGGCGACGCCGAATTTCTCGGCCATGGTGATCTGCACGCTGTGCACATAGTTGCGATTCCAAATCGGTTCGAGAAAGGTGTTTGCGAAACGGAAGAAGAGCAGGTTCTCGACCGCCTCTTTCCCGAGGTAATGGTCGATGCGGAAGATGTTGGACTCCGGAAACGCCGAGCGCAAGGTGGCGTTCAAGGCCTGGGCCGAGGCCAGATCTCGTCCGAACGGCTTTTCGATGATGACGCGTGCCTGCTCGGCGCAACCCGAGCGGCTGAGTCCCTCAACCACCGTGCCAAACAGACTCGGCGGAATGGCCAGGTAGTGCGTAGGTCTCGCCGCGTCGCCAAGGGCTTTTCGCAACTGTTAGTACGTTGTAGGATCTTGATAGTCGCCGTCGATGTACTGGAGCTGCTGCAGGAGTTTGCCGAACGCCGCCTCATCCACGCCTCCCCCGTGTTGGCTGAGGCTCTCACGGGCCCGCGCCCGCAATTGCTCCAGCGTCCAACCGGATTTGGCGACACCGACGACGGGAGCCGACAGGGTCTCGTGTTTGATCATGCCCAGCAACGCGGGAAAGATTTTCTTGTATGCCAAGTCGCCCGTCGCGCCAAAGAACACGAGGGCATCGGAAGGAACGGCATCGGCAGAGAGCTTGAATTGTCCTGCACTGCTCGTTTGATAACCGGCTGCCACCGCTTAGACCTCCTCACTCCTCACTGTTCCCTCCTCACTCTCCCTATCCCCCCGTTGCCCGTTCGACGTGGCCGCCGAACTCGAAGCGCATGGCGGACAGGACCTTCGTGGCGAAATCGTCCTCGCCGCGTGACGTAAACCGCTGATACAGCGCGGCGCTCAGGACCGGCGCCGGGGCGCCTTCGTCGATCGCGGCCGTGATCGTCCATCGCCCTTCGCCAGAGTCGGACACCCGGCCGGAGAATGTCCCCAGGTCCGGCTGCTTGAGCAAGGCGATCGCGCTGAGATCGAGCAACCACGAGGCGATGACGCTGCCACGACGCCACAGTTCTGCCACATCGGCGAGACTGAAGTCATATTGGTAATGATCAGGATCGCGAAGGGGTGTGGTCTCCGCATCGATCGTGCGACCTCGTTTGCCCACGTTCGCGTGCTTCAGGATGTTCAGACCCTCGGCATAGGCGGCCATCACGCCGTATTCGATGCCGTTATGGACCATCTTCACAAAATGTCCCGCTCCGCTCGGCCCGCAGTGCAGGTAGCCGTCCTCGGCGGTTCCCCTCACTTTCTCGCGTCCCGGTGTGCGCGGGATCGAGCCTCTCCCCGGCGCCAGGGTCTTGAAGATCGGGTCGAGACGCTTCACCGCCGTCAGGTCGCCGCCGATCATCAGGCAATAGCCGCGCTCCAGGCCCCAGATGCCGCCGCTCGTGCCCACGTCGAGATAGTGGATCCCTTTCGCCTGCAGATCCCTGGCCCGCCGGATGTCGTCGATGTAGTAGGAGTTCCCCCCATCGATGATGGCGTCGTCGGCCTGCATCCGCGCGGCCAGGTCCTTCAGTGTGCTGTCCACGACGGCGGCCGGCACCATCAGCCACGCGGTGCGCGGCTTCGCGAGCGTGGCCGCAAATTCATCGAGAGAGGCGGCGCCGACGGCGCCCTCCTTGACCAACCCGTTCACCGCCTCGCGGTTTCGGTCGTAGACGACGCAGTGATGTCCCCCGCGTATCAAGCGGCGGACCATATTGGCGCCCATCCTGCCGAGTCCGATCATGCCGAGTTGCATACGATTCATTCCTTTCGTGGCGATAAATCCAAATTGTGGCTCGCCGTCTGTTTGGCGGAGCGGTGACCCGCTCGCCGAAGCCTACGTCTCACGCCGAAGGCTGAGCATGTAGCTGGTGAGGTCATGGAGCTCCTGATCTGTGAGCGGAAACTTAGGCATGATGGAGCCGGGGGAAACCGACTGCGGATTGCGGAAGTGCTTGAAATGCCACTCGCGTTCGGGGCGTCGATCGCCGACGTACGACAGCTCCGGACCGATGGCTCCGCCTTCGCCGTGAATCCGATGACAGGCCGTGCAGCCGAATTGCTTGACGAGCGCCTTGCCGTGGGCGATGGCGGGATCCACGCGCTTGACGGCGTAGAGATTCTTGAGAGAGATCCCGAGCAGAGAGAAGACGAACACCAAGAACAGGACCCCCAGCGCCATTCCGATAGGACGCGAGGTCGGGGCGCGAACTTTTTTCTGCCAATCGAGAAACGGCCAGAAGAGCATGACAAGCACAGCAGCGCCAGGCAGGATCCAGGTGGCCACGGGTTCAAGCGGACCATGCACGTGCTTCAGGAACTCGTAATAGAAGAGGAAGTACCACTCCGGCACCGGCACGAAACTCGTGTCAGACGGATCGGCCTTATCGGTCAGCGGGAAGGGGACCAGGGTGGCGAGCGCGGCAAGCACGATAAATACGCCAAGCATGACCACCGCGTCCATATAGACTTGACGGGGATAAAAGGTCTCGCTGCCCGCAGCCGCCTTCGCCTCATCCCAGGGGCCGGCCGGTCCAACCCGCCGGAGAATAAAAAGATGCAGCATGATTCCCGCGAGGATCAGCGCAGGCAGGAAGAGGACATGCACCGCAAAGAACCGGGACAGCGTCAGGGCTCCCAACGTCTCCCCGCCGCGCAGGACCTTCACGAGGAAGTCCCCGACGAGGGGCACCGTACCAGCCATATTGATCCCGACTTGCGTGGCCCAGTAGGCGGTCTGATCCCAGGGCAAGAGATAGCCGGTGAACGCAAACATCATCACGATCAGGAACAGGACCACCCCCACCATCCACATGAGCTCGCGTGGCGGCTTGAAGGCTCCATAGAGAAAGACTTGGAGCATGTGCAGGCCAATCGCGACGACCATTGCCGACGCGCCCCAATGGTGGAGGCCGCGGACGAACCAGCCGAAGGTCACCTGGTTTTCGATGTACTGCACGCTGTCATAGGCATGATCCGGCGTCGGAGCATAGTACACGGCGAGGAACATGCCGGTGACAGCTTGCAGCACAAACAGGAAGAGCGTGGCCGAGCCGAACACATAGATCCAACTGGCGCCGCCCGGGATCGGTTCATCCAGCAGTGTGCGTTCGACCGACTTCAGTTTGAGCCGGCTATCGAGCCAGTCGTAGAGTCGGGACACTCGTGTCCCTCCAGTGAAAAGTGAGGAGTGAGGAGTTACTAGAGTTCCACAGCCGTTGAGGTGCCGGATTTGAATTCCTTGTAGACCACCAGCAGGCGTCCGTTTTCGACCTTTGCTGGCAACACATCCAGATGGCGAGGCGCCGGGCCGTGCAGCACGTTGCCGCTTACATCGTAGACGCTCCCGTGACAGGGACATTTGAACTTCCGCTCGTCTCCGTCCCAGTGATAGCCACACCCTAAATGGGTGCACAGGGGGGAGAAGACGGTCACTTGCCCGTCTGACTGCTTGATCGCCCAGACTGCCTTATGGGTCTTCGCTTCCAGATAGCCATCCCGAATGGTGGCAACATATTCAAGTTGTTTGGGCTGGCCGGCAGTTAACTCGTCCACCCCTCCAACCTCCACCCACGGCTTGTCGCGGCGCTTCAGAGCCGGCGAGATCACATACCCGACGAGCGGAATAGCGAGGCTCAAGCCGATCAACCCGGCAGCCATCCGCGTGACCCATTGAAAGAATTTCCTGCGCGTGCCGACCGGAGTAGAGAAACCGGGAGTAACTTCGCCTTTCGGTTGCTTAACGGACATCACTTCTCACTCCTTTCGGACAGCAGTCAGCCGGCGGCGAGGCGGAGCATACACCAACGCGCCGCGCGGAGGCAATGGGATTTCTTTAGAACTGATACAGCAGGTAGAGGGTGAATCGGGGCTCCACGCTTCACGCCGGTAGGCCCGCCGCTGCCGAAGACCCGGCGTCGAGCGGGCCAGCAACGTGCTCAGGTCGTTCACGGTAGCCTGGGGGGCCGTTCGAGGGATGCCGGGCGTCAGTATATCTCGGGGATAAAGTGCCTTCCCTTCAATGGCGCCTGGTCATCGTACTTGTGCTTGTCCGATCGCTTGGGCAGCCGCACTGTTTCGCGCGGCACCTTCTCGTAGGGAATCAGCTTCAGCAGATGGGCTATGCAATTGAGGCGCGCCTTGCGCTTGTTATCCGAATGCACGATATACCACGGCGCGTGCTTCGTGTCAGTCGCCTCCAGCATCATGTCCCGGGCACGCGAGTACTCGTACCACTTTTCACGTGACGGCAGGTCTATTGGACTGAGCTTCCACTGGCGCAACGGATCCTCGATCCGAGCCTCGAATCGCCGCTCCTGTTCCTCGTTGCCCACCTCGAGCCAGTACTTAATCAGGATGATCCCTCCATCCACGATGTATGCTTCGACCACCGGGCAGAGTTCGAGGAAGCGCCGGTGCTGTTCCTTGGTACAAAATCCCATCACGTATTCGACACCGGCACGGTTGTACCAACTGCGGTCGAAGATCACGATCTCGCCAGCCGCCGGGAAGTGCTGCATATAGCGCTGTATATACATCTGGCTCTTCTCGCGGTCGGATGGAGCGGGTAACGCCACGAGGCGGAACACGCGGGGACTCACACGTTCGGTGATGGCGCGAATCGTGCCGCCCTTCCCCGCGCCGTCGCGTCCCTCGAACACTATGATGATCCGCAGTCCCTTGTGTTTCACCCACTCCTGGAGACGGCAGAGCTCGGCCTGAAGCCGGCGTAGCTCCTTCTCATATTTCTTACGCTTGAGCTTGGACTCTCCGTTCCCGTTCTTGTCTTCTGTTTTTGCCATAACGTGAATTTACCTCTAAGGTGTAGGTTTCAACCGAGTCCGGTCAGGTCACGCGATCAGTCCGCCAGGGCGCGTCCGACAATCTCTTGGGCTTCTTCGACGATGGTATCGAGGTGAGCCTGGCTGCTGAGGCTCTCCGCGTAGAGTTTGTAGATGTTCTCGGTGCCGGAGGGGCGGGCCGCAAACCACCCTCGCTTGGTGACCACCTTCAGTCCGCCGATGGGGGCATTGTTTCCGGGGGCGCGGGTCAGTTTCACCTCGATCGGGTCGCCTGCCAGTTTGGCGGCGCTCACGCTTTGCGGGGACAGCTTCCCCAGCCGATTCTTTTGCTCGGGTGTCGCCGGCGCGTCGATGCGTACGTAGTAGGCTTGGCCGAACTTGGCGGTGAGCTCCTGATAGTGCACGCCGGGATCCTTGCCCGTGCGTGCGGTGATTTCTGCCGCCAGCAAGCCGAGCAGGGGTCCGTCCTTGTCCGTCGTCCACACTGTGCCATCCCGGCGGAGAAAACTCGCGCCGGCGCTCTCTTCGCCCCCGAAGCAGCAAGACCCGTCCAGCAACCCGGCCGCAAACCACTTGAAGCCCACCGGCACCTCGGACAAGTGCCGCCCCAGGTCCTGCACCACCCGATCGATCATGCAACTGCTGACCAGCGTTTTTCCCACCACCGCGCTCGTCGCCCATTGCGGGCGGTGTGTGAGCAGATACCGAATCGCCACCGCCAGATAATGGTTGGGATTCAAGAGCCCGGCCGATCGCGTGACGATGCCGTGCCGGTCCGAGTCAGGGTCGTTGCCGAACGCGATGTCGAAGCGGTCCTTGAGTTTGACCAGGCCGGCCATCGCATAGGGACTGGAGCAGTCCATGCGGATCTTGCCATCGTGATCGAGGGTCATGAACCGGAAGGTGGGGTCGAGCTTCGGATTCACCACCGTGATGTTCAGGCCGAACTCCTCCCGCACCGGTCCCCAATAGCCCGCCGCCGCGCCGCCGAGGGGATCGACCCCGATCTTCAGGCCCGCCGAGCGAATGGCTTCCATGTCAATCGCGCTGGCCAGATCCCTGACATAGGGGGCCACGAAGTCGGTCTCGTGGGTCGTCGAGGCCTTGCGGGCTATGGCGTACGGGGATCGTTTCACCTCCTTGTTGGCGCCGCGCAGGAGCGTGTTGGCCCGATCTTGAATCCACCCGGTCACGTCGGTATCGGCCGGACCGCCGTGCGGCGGGTTGTACTTGAAGCCGCCGTCCTCCGGTGGATTATGCGAAGGGGTGACGACGATCCCGTCTGCCTGGTGCTCGTGAGGCCCGCGGTTGCGGACCAGGATCGCGTGGGAGATGACCGGGGTCGGCGTGACGCCGTTGTCGCGCTGGATGAAGACGTCCACGCCATTGGCCGCGAACACTTCCAGGGCCGTGCGCTCGGCCGGTGGGGAGGCGGCGTGGCTGTCCTTGCCCATGAACAGCGGGCCATCAATGCCTTGGCTGCGGCGGTAGTCGCAGATCGCCTGCGTCATGGCCAGAATGTGAGCTTCGGTGAACGAGCCGTCGAACGGCGAGCCACGGTGCCCGCTGGTGCCAAAGCTCACCAGTTGATTGGGGTCACTGAGGTCAGGTAAGCGCTCGTAGTAGGCGCGTTCGAGTTTGCCGACGTCTATCAGGAGATCCGCCGGCGCAGGCCGGCCAGCTAACGGATGTAAGCTCATGGGCATCTCCTTTCCATGTTGTCGCTCAGCAGATCGCCGACACGCTGCCAGTTAGCGGACTTCGAAGAACGCTCGACCGGTTTGACTTGTTCGTCAAGTCCCGCAAATGTTGGAAGGCAGGCGCAGACAGCATCTCATCAGTGCAGCGCCAGCGCCAGTTGTCTTCCGTACTACCGGGCACGTTCATTCGAGCCTCTCTCCCCAGGTTGAGCACGTCCTGTAACGGAACGATCGCGATCGCAGCCCCCGACGACCATGCCAGACGGATCAACTCCCAGGCAACCTCGTCGCTCTCGCCCACGGGTTGCTTCAGGTAATTCCACATGATTTGCCGCTGGTCATCCGGCAGTTCTTCATACCAGCCGCGCGTCGTGGGATTGTCATGAGTACCGGTGTACACCACCGTATTGTGGACATAGTTGCGCGGGAGGTGCGGGTTGTCCGAATGGCCGTCGAAGGCAAACTGAAGCACCCGCGTCCCAGGTATGTGGAACTGATCGCGGAGGACGTAGACGTCGGGCGTGATCAGCCCCAAGTCTTCGGCGATGAACGGGAGAGCGCCCAGTTCTCTCCGTACCACGCTGAAGAACTCGGCGCCCGGACCAGGCACCCATCGGCCGGATTGGGCCGTCGGGGCCCCGGCCGGTATATGCCAGGCAGCCGCGAACGCACGGAAATGATCCAGGCGAATCACGTCCACGTGAGCCAACAGGGCGCGCAGGCGGTCTAACCACCAACGATAGCCGGTCCGACGAAGGGCGTCCCAGTCATAGATGGGATTGCCCCAGAGCTGCCCCTCGGAGCTGAAATCGTCGGGCGGCACACCCGCGACGACACGCGGCCGGCGCTGTTCATCCAGCAGGAACAGCTCCGGGTTCGTCCACACATCGCTCGAATCGGGAGACACGAAAATGGGCAGGTCGCCGATCAAGCGCACGCCCTTGGCGCGCGCATGTTCCTTAAGCCGCTTCCCCTGGCGGAACAGCAGGAATTGCACGAAGCAAACCTGATTGATCTGGTCCGCCAGATCCTGCCGGGCCCGGGCCAGGGCTGCCGGCTTACGCTGAACCAACTCTGCAGGCCACTCAAGGTAGGAGTCGCCATGGTACCTGGCTTTCAGCGCCCGGAACAGGGCATAGTCTTCCAGCCAGTACGCCCGGTCGTGGCGGAACTGCTCAAAGGCGGGCTGCAGCTCCCGGGACGTCCCCGCGCTGAAGTTGGTCCAGGCCCTTTCGAGCAACCGGCGTTTGAACGGGATCACGACGTCGTAATCAACGGTGGTTGCAGAAAATGAGCGGTCCTCGCAGTCGCTTGACCGCAACAGTCCATCCTCGATCAGCCAATCGGGGCTGATCAGGAGCCAGTTGCCGATGAAAGACGAAAGGGATTGATAAGGAGAGTTGCCGTACCCCGTGGGACCCAGCGGTAGCACCTGCCACCAGCGTTGGTCGGCTTCGTGGAGGCGGTCGACCCACCTCAGCGCAGCCGGCCCCACGTCGCCGATGCCGTAAGGCGAGGGCAGCGACGTGACGTGCAGCAGCACGCCGGAGACGCGATAGTCCGGCGAGAACGGGGGAAGACTCATCGGGCGACTGTCGTCGCTCATTGTCGTTCTTCCATTTGCCCGTGGACTGGGTCAGGGGGAAGGTCCGGATTGCCCTGCCGGCCCTGCCGTCAGGTCATGCGGGACGAGCCGCCTCGAGGAGCTTCTTCAGATCGTAGTTTAAAAGATCGCCGATTCGCTCGAGGCCCACGTCTGCCGCCGGATAACTCGCCGCCGCCTGCGGGTCTCTGGCATAGTGACCTTGCCGGGGAAAGACCGTGGTCACCCGCGAGCTCCAGACCTTCTTCACCGCTGCCAGGATACGCAGCTTGTCATCGACCAACACGTACTGCCGGGCGGGGTATTGTTGCGCGACATCGTCCAGTTCCTGCTCCTTGTGGACGTAGATGAGCACGTTCCCATCTACCGCGTCAAACAGGCCTGAGCGCTCGATCTTGCGGGGCTGGAAGACGACGTCGCCGTCGGAGAGGATGACCGCCTTCCCCCACTGTTTGCACTGATCCACCACATCGAGCGAGTTTGGAAACAACCGGTTCGCAAACGGATAATTGACCAGAAAGCGCGAGACGGTCAGGAGCCGCGGATCGCGCGGATACTCAGTCCGGTACCGTTGCAACGCGCCCAGGTAGTCGGCGTACCCCAGCTCAGCCCGCAACTGCTCGTAGATCGCCCAGTAGCGTTGCTGTCGCTCGGGGCCGACTTCATGAGTCAGATGTTGCTTCAAATCGGCCGTGACACGATCGTTGTCGAGCAGGGTGTTGTCCACGTCGAACAGGAACACCACAGGGGCCGTTGCCATTCCACCTCGTGTCTTTCCCACCATTCTCTTCACTCCTTACTCCTTACGCCTCACTCCTCACGTCTTCCTCACGCCACCGTGACCTCTCGGCTGAGATAGACGTCCTGAACGGCATTGAGCAACGCGACCCCGTCCTTCATGGGACGCTGGAACGCCTTGCGACCGGAAATCAGTCCCATCCCGCCGGCGCGTTTGTTGATGACCGCCGTCGTGACCGCCTCGGCGAAGTCGTTCTTGCCGGCGGCGCCACCGCTGTTGATGAGCCCGGAGCGGCCGAGATAGCAGTTGGCGACCTGGTAGCGGCACAGGTCGATCGGGTGGTCGCTGCAGAGCTCGCTGTACATCCGCTCGTCCAGCTTGCCGTAGCTCGAGCCACCCATGTTCAGGGCCTTAAATCCGCTGTTCGTCTCCGGGAGCTTCTGCTTGATGATGTCGGCTTGGATCGTCACGCCGAGGTGGTTGGCCTGACCCGTCAGGTCGGCGGACAAGTGGTAGTCCTTGTCCGCCTTGAAGGCGTTATTGCGCAAGTAGCACCACAGGACGGTCGCCATCCCCATCTCGTGGGCCAGCGCGAAGGCTTGGCTGATCTCGACGATCTGCCTGGCGCTCTGCTCGGAGCCGAAGTAGATGGTCGCGCCGACCGCAGCCGCGCCCATCTCATGGGCCTGTTTCACGGTGCCGAAGAGGATTTGGTCGAACTTGTTGGGGTAGGTGAGCAACTCGTTGTGGTTGATCTTCACCAGGAACGGAATCTTGTGCGAGTACTTGCGGGCGACGGTGCCCAGCACCCCGAAGGTCGTCGCGACCGCATTACAGCCGCCTTCGAGCGCGAGACGCACGATGTTCTCCGAGTCGAAATAATCCGGGTTCCGCGCGAAGCTCGCGCCCGCGGAGTGCTCGATGCCCTGATCGACCGGTAGAATCGAGAGGTACCCGGTGTGACTCAGGCGGCCTTGCCTGAAGATCCGCTCGAGGTTGCTCAGCACCCGGTTGTTGCGGTCGGAGGGCGCGAAGATCCGGTCGACGAAATCCGGTCCCGGCACATGGAGCCGTTCCTTGGGTATCTTGGGGTCCTTGAAGTCGAGCAAATAGTCGGCCTTGTCGCCGAGGTATTGCGTGATTGTCATCGTGTGTTCCTCCTATGTCAACGCCTGCTTGATGGCCGCCTCCAGCGTTCTCAACCCGGCGCCGACGTCCTTACCCAGATGGACGCGTAGGGCCCGGCGACCACGCTCCGCCAGAACCTCAAAATCGCCGCGGGCCTGCGCGGCCTTGACCACGCCAAACGTATATTTCTGGCCGGGGACCGGCAAGTCTGCGGCGTCGTCGCACGTGATTTGCAGGAAGACGCCCGTGTTCGGCCCCCCCTTGTACCCCTGTCCGGTCGAGTGGAGGAAGCGCGGGCCGAAGCCGAGGCAGGTCGCGACCCGCTTGGAATCCCGCACAGCATGCCGCATGGCTTGGAGGGCACGTTCGTGGGCCTCGTTCATTTCGATGTAGGCCAGCAGAGCGACGTAATCGCCGGCCTTGATCCGGTTGAGGTGGACCTTGAGATAGGCCGAGAGCGACGGGCTCTTTCCCGCCGCTGCCCCGAGCGCGCTCGCATTCTTGTCGTCTGTGAAGAGCTTGATGCCGCCTTCCTCGAGGATCGGCGTCTCCGGTGGGAGCGAGCCGGTCTGCTCGTATTCCGAGGTCAGTTTGCGCGTGGCCACTTTGCTGGCCTCCACATCAGGCTGGTCAAACGGGTGAATACCGATGACCGCCCCCGCCACGGCGGTCGCGATTTCCCAGCGGAAGAACTCTTCGCCAAGATCGTAGATTTCGTCCACCCCGATGCGCACGACCGGGTGTCCTGCCCGTTCCAGCGCCTCGACAGCCGCGTCCTGCGCCCGATCGGGGGCCGCCTCAAGCCGCACATACACGAACAGGCGGTCGTTGCCGTACGCGGTCGGAGCGCGGAGCGATTCCCGGTCCACGGGAATGATCCCTTTCCCCACCTTGCCCGTTGATTCAGCGACCAATTGCTCGAGCCAGGCGCCCAGATCGCCGATTCCTGGCGACGTGATCAACGTCAGCTTATTGTGGCCCTGGTTGTGCGCCGCTCCGAGGATGAGACCCAACACGACGCCGGGATTCTCCTCAATCGGGACGGAAGGGGCGCAGGCGTACACCATCTCTTCGGTCCGATCGAGAAACTTGGGCACGTCCACACCCATGATGGCCGCGGGCACCAGGCCGAAATCGGAGAGGACCGAGTACCGGCCGCCGATACTCGGCAGACCGAAGAAGATATGGCGGAAGCCATCACTCTCGGCCACCTTCTGCATCTTCGATCCGGGATCCGTGATCGCGATGAACCGGTTGCCCGCTTCCTTCTCCCCCACGACTTGCTTCACCCGCTCAAAGAAATATTGTTTGTAGATGTTCGGCTCCAGCGTACCGCCGGACTTGCTCGAGACGATGAAGAGGGTCTTCGCCAGGTCAACGCTGTGTTCGAACGTCTTCACCTGAGCCGGGTCAGTCGAATCCAGAACGTGCAGTTCGGGATAGCCGGCGATCTTTCCGAAGGTCATTTTCATCACTTCCGGGCCGAGACTTGACCCGCCCATGCCGAGCAGTAAGGCGTGCGACAATCCGGCGGTCTTCGCGGCTTCCGAGATGGTCTTGAGTCGGTCAATATGGGCCAGTTGTCCGTTCGTGATGCCCAGCCAGCCGAGCCATTGTCCTTCATCCGCCCCGGTCCACAGCGAGGCCTCGCGCGCCCAGAGCTTCCGCACATTGGCGTGCGCCCGCCACTCATCCAACAAGGCCTTGACGGCTGCGGTGAGGGGCGCAGGCAGCTTATAGGTCTGGTGATTGATCTTGCCTGCTCCGACCTCCTTATCCCGTTGCCCGACCGCTGTGAGCAGCTTCTCGAACGCATCGGCGAACAGCTGCACCCCCTGCGCAAGGAGCTTGGCCGTGACGTCCTTCATCGCGATGCCGGCCTCTGCCAGCGTGGCCATCGTATCGAACGCTCCGTCCACCTCCTCGGTGAGGCTGGGACGAGGCCGCCCGTGATCGCGGAAAGCCTCGAACGTCGCCGGCGGGATCGTGTTCACGGTGTCGGGGCCGATGAGTTCCTCGACATACACCACGTCTCGATAATTGGGGTCCTTGGTGCCCGTGCTGGCCCACAAGAGGCGCTGGGTCTGCGCGCCTCGGCCCGCCAGCGCCTGCCACCGTTGGCTGCTGAAGAGTTCGCGATACCGCTGATAGGCCAGCTTCGCGTTGGCGATGGCCACCTTGCCGATCAGGCTGCGAAGGAGCGCCTGTTCTCTCGCGTTCGTCACGGTCTTCAAGCGAGCGGTGATGAGGCCGTCGATCGCCGAGTCGATCCGACTGACGAAGAAGCTGGCGACGCTGGCGACGCGGCTGAGATCACCTTTGCTCGCAGCGAGCTTCTCGAGGCCCGCCAGGTACGCCTCGGCCACCCGTGCGTACGCGTCCTGTGAGAAGAGCAACGTCACGTTGACGTTGATGCCTTCGCCGATCAACTGCTGGATGGCGGGAATGCCTTCCGCCGTCGCGGGAACTTTAATCATCACGTTCGGCCGCGCCACGGCTTTCCACAATCGTCGGGCCTCCTCGAGGGTCCCTTGTGTCTCGTGGGCGAGGGTCGGCGAGACTTCCAGGCTCACGTAGCCGTCGCGCTTCTTCGATTGGTCATACACCGGCCGCAGGAGATCGGCGGCCTCCTGAATGTCCCTGACGGCAATCCGTTCGTACAACGTCTTGGCGTCCAGCTTCCGTGAGTCCGCGGCCGTCAGGATATCCTTATAATCCGTACTCCCGGCAATGGCCTTCTCGAAGATGGCCGGGTTTGACGTGACACCGCGCAAGCCGTCGTCGTCGATCATCCGTTGCAGCTCGCCGCTGGTAATCAAGCTGCGGCGAATGTAGTCAAACCACACCGACTGCCCATAGTGTTGTAACGCTCTTAACGGGTTTTCCATGGTGATCACCTTTGTGAGTCGTCTGAGATGGCGGTCATCGCCGCTGAAGCGGGCTCCCAAGAAGGCGCGGACCAGCTCGCGTGCCATTTCCACGCCGATCACGCGCCCGCCCAACACCAGCACGTTCATATCGTCATGTTCCACACCCTGGTGAGCTGAATAGGTATCGTGGCAGAGACCTGCGCGAATGCCTGGCACTTTGTTGGCGGCTACCGACGCGCCCACCCCGCTCCCGCAGACCATAATGCCTCGATCGGCTTTCCCGCGGCGCACGGCGACGCCGACCGCCTCGGCGTAGTCGGGGTAGTCGACCGGAGCAGGACTGTGGGTTCCCAAATCCAGCACGTCGTACTTGAGGTCGTTGAGATAGCCTCTCAGGGCCTCTTTCAATTCAAATCCTGCGTGGTCCGACCCCATGGCGACGCGCATTGACTACCTCGCTTGTTTGACCTGCTGCCTGGCGGCCTCGACGACATGCTCCTTGGTGAATCCGAATTCCTTCTGGAGCACTTTGAGCGGGGCCGAGGCCCCGAACGTCGTCATGCCGATGATGGCGCCCGTCGTGCCGACATAGTGCGCCCACCCGAACGTCGAAGCCTGTTCAACGGCCACGCGCGCGGTGACCGACGGCGGTAAGACCTTGGTTCGATAGCCGTGGTCCTGCCGCTCGAACAGCTCCCACGAGGGCATGCTCACGACGCGCGCGTTGACCCCCTCGGCCTTGAGCTCCTCGTAGGCTGCGACACACAGCGACACCTCACTGCCGGTCCCGATGAGGATCACATCGGGCTTGCCCCCGACGGCATCGGCCAGCACATAGGCGCCCTTCGCCGTGCCGGCCGCCGAGGCGTATTGTGTGCGGTCCAGCGACGGCACGTCTTGCCGGGTGAGAATGAGGGCCACCGGCTCGTGGTGCAACGTCATGATCACGCGCCATGCCTCGACCACCTCATTGGCATCCGCCGGTCGGATCACGATCAACCCCGGGATCGCCCGCAACGCGGGGAGATGTTCGACCGGCTGATGGGTGGGGCCGTCTTCGCCCACGGCGATCGAGTCATGCGTGAAAATGTGGATGACCGGCAATTCCATCAGGGCGCTGAGGCGGATCGCGCCTCTGGCGTAATCGGTGAAGATCAGGAATCCGGAGCCATAGGGCCGGACCTTGATCAGGGCCATGCCGTTCAGGATCGCCGCCATGGCATGCTCGCGGATCCCAAAGTGAAGATTGCGGCCGCCGGCATGGTCGGACGTCAAGTCGCCCGCTCCGTCGAAGGTCAAGCGTGTCTTGACCGAAGGGGCGAGGTCCGCCGAGCCCCCCATCAACCAGGGCACATGCTTCGCCACGGCATTCAACACCTGCCCGGAGGAGACCCGTGTGGCCAGACCCTTGGCGTCAGCCGGGAATGCCGGCAGGTCCTTGTCCCATCCATCCGGCAACTGCCGGTGCTGCATCCGGTACAACTGATCGGCCAGCTCCGGGTGCTTGCTCTTGTACTCTTTGATGCGCGCGAACCACGCGTCACGCAGCGACTTCCCGCGAGCACCGATCCCTTGCCGGAAGTGCTCATAGACACCGTCGGGGATATGGAACTTCGCATCCTCCGGCCAGCCGTAATTGCGCTTGGTCAGCCGGACTTCCTCCTCGCCGAGCGGTTCCCCGTGAGCCGCCGAGGTGTCTTGTTTATTGGGCGCCCCATAGGCGATGTGGCTATCCACGATGATCAGAGTCGGACGGTCCGCTGTTTTCTGGAAGGTGCGAAAAGCCCGCTCCAGCATCTCCAGGTCATTGGCATCGCCGACCCGGGTCACGTTCCAGCCATAGGCGATGAACCGCGTGGCGACATCCTCCGAGAACGCCAGCGCGGTGTTGCCTTCGATCGTGATGTGATTGTTGTCGTAGATCCAGCACAGGTTCGAGAGACCCAAGTGCCCGGCCAGCGAGGCGGCCTCGTGAGAGATCCCCTCCATCATGCAGCCATCCCCGCACAGGGCGTACACATTGAAATTGATCACCTCGTCGAAGCCGGGCCTGTTGAAGTGAGCCGCCATCCAGCGCCCGGCGATGGCCATGCCCACGCTGTTCGTGACGCCCTGCCCGAGCGGTCCCGTGGTGGTTTCGATGCCGGAGGTCCACCGGTACTCCGGGTGACCCGGGCAGCGGCTCCCCAATTGACGGAACCGCTTGATGGCCTCCAGCGGCACCGACGGTTCACCGAGAGTTTCGTAATCCTTGCTGACGGCTTTCACCCCCGTGAGATGGGAGAGCGAGTAGAGCAGCATGGACGCATGTCCGATCGAGAGCACGAAACGGTCGCGGTTCGGCCAGATGGGGTCTTGTGGATCGAAGCGGAGAAATCGCTGCCACAGGCAGTAGGCCACGGGAGCCAAGGCCATGGGCGTCCCGGGATGCCCGGAGTTGGCCTGCTGGATGGCATCCATCGAAAGCGTCCGGATGGTGTTGATGCACAACTGATCTATCTGCTTGCCGGTCATGACGATCTCCTCTCCATCACTCGCTTCTGTGCCGATACCGCCCCGCCTTCAGCCTACGCTCCGATTCGGGCCAGCAAGATGACGATCGAACGGGGCTGCGCCAGGTAGGTGGCCTCTCGGACAGCGGGGCTTTCTGCCGGCTCGCAGATGTCCTGCGGCGAGTCAAGTGCCGTGTCGATGCATCGCCGCCACTGTCTGTCAGGCCCCTCCGTGACCGGCGGCAAGTCGAAATCGAGCGGTTCCCAGTAGGCGTTCAGGATGCCGTGGAGAAGGAATCGGCCCCGTAGGCTTCGCATCGTGAACGCCAGGCTGCGCGCATCGGGGCCCCAGTCCGGCTGATTGAGCTTGACGCCATGCCACGCGATCTGCGCCTGGCGCAACAACTGGTTCAGGCTCAAGCCGAGGTCTTCCTTCGCCATGTCGCGACGCCCCCGAAGCGAGACCATGAGTTTGGCGAACCGGTGGATGTCCGCGTGCTTCTTGAGGAGCGTCCAGTCGAACCAACTCAGCTCGTTGTCCTGGCAGTAGGCGTTGTTGTTGCCCCGTTGCGTCCGACGCACCTCGTCGCCCATGAGCAGCATCGGCGTGCCCACCGCCAGCAACGTCAGCGCCAGGAAGTTCTTGGCCTGGCGGTTGCGAAGCCGCTCGATGGACGGATCGTCGGTGGGCCCCTCTACGCCGCAGTTCCAGCTCATGTTGTCGTTCGATCCGTCCCGGTTGTCCTCTCCATTCGCCTCGTTGTGCTTCTGGTTGTAAGAGATCAGATCGTTGAGCGTGAACCCGTCGTGACAGGTCACGAAATTGATGCTCTGTTCGGGCTCCCGTTCCTCGTGGCCGTAGAGATCCGGGCTGCCGATCAATCGGGTGGCCAAGGGCGACAGCGTGCCGCTGTCACCCTTCATGAAGCTGCGGATGTCGTCTCGGAACTTGCCGTTCCACTCCTTCCAACTGTCGCCGATGAAGGAGCCGACCTGATACAGGCCCGCGGCGTCCCAGGCTTCCGCGATCAGTTTCGTACCGGCCAGGCAGGGATCCGATTCGATGTCCCAGAGGATCGGGGGATTTTGCAGTGGCCGGCCGGCCTCGTCGCGGGAGAGGATCGAGGCCAGGTCGAAGCGAAAGCCGTCCACGTGCATCTCCTCCACCCAATAACGGAGGCTGTCCACGATCATCCGGCGTACGATGGGATGGTTCGCGTTCAGGGTGTTCCCCGTGCCGGTATAGTTGGCGTACCGGGCCCGGTCCTCCTCCAGGATGTAGTAGGCGCCGTTCTCGAGGCCTCGGTAGCACAGCGTCGGCCCTTCGTGGTTCCCCTCGGCGGTGTGGTTGTACACCACATCGAGGATGACCTCGATGCCGGCTCGGTGCAGCGCCTTGACCATGTCGCGAAACTCATCCAGAGGGGCCAGCGGGTCCTTGCGCGAGCTGTACGCGTGGTGCGGCGCGAAGAACGAGATGGGGCTGTAGCCCCAGTAGTTGACGTGGCCGGGCGGGCAGTCTTGTTCGTCGAACTGATAGACGGGCAGCAATTCAATGGCGGTCACACCGAGGTCCCGCAGGTAGGGAATCTTTTCAATCAATCCGGTGTAGGTGCCGCGATGCTCGGGGGCCACGCCCGAGCTGGCATGGCGGGTGAAGCCGCGGACGTGCAACTCATAGATCACGGTCTTCGCAAACGGGCGCTTCAGCGGGACATCGTCCCCCCAGTCATAGCGTCGAGGGTCCGCGACGACGCTCTTCATCGCGGTGGCGGTATTGTCGCCCGGCTGGGCGGCAGCGACGCGACTGTAGCCCTTCGGGATCGCGACGGCCAGGCCATAGGGATCCAGCAGGACCTTCTCTGGATCAAACCGGAGGCCTCGTTCCGGTTCCAAAGGCCCAACCGCCCGGAAGCCGTAGAGCTGGCCCGGCTCGAGATCGGGGACGAAGACGTGCCAGTAGTGGTAGGTGCGGTGCTTTTTCGGATCCAGTGAGATCACGCGACTCGGCTTCGCGTCATTCTCATGAGCGAAGAACAGCAGCTCCACCAGCGTACTGTTCTTGGAGAACAGGCTGAAATTGACGCCCCCGCGACAGACGGAGGCCCCCAGGGGGAAGCTGCTTCCTTGAGAAATCTGTCGGCTCATCGCACCGCTCCCTTCTTCGAATCGTTCCGCGGCTCCGTCAGGAGCCGGAGGCTCCGCGCTCTCCCCGGACCGGCTTCACCTGCCAGATATCGCTGCAGTACTGCTGGATGGACCGGTCCGACGAGAACTGCCCCATTCTGGCGACGTTCAGGATGGACATGCGCGTCCAGTGCTTCTGGTCGCGGTACGCATGGCTCACCCGATCCTGACAATCGAGGTAGGCCTGATAGTCGGCCAGGAGCAGGTAGTCATCCCGCGTCAGCAGCGAGTCCACAAGCGGTCTGAACAGGTCCCGATCTCCATTCGAGAAATGCCCTGACCCGATGAGATCGAGGGCCTCGCGTAGCTCCGGGCTGGATTCATAGTAGCCGCGCGGCTGGTAACCGCGGGCCTTCAGCTCCGACACCTCCTCCGCCGTCAACCCGAACAGGAAGAAGTTGTCCGGCCCCACGGCCTCGCGGATCTCGACATTGGCCCCGTCCAGGGTGCCGATGGTCAGCGCGCCGTTCATGGAGAACTTCATGTTGCCCGTCCCGGAGGCTTCCTTCCCGGCCGTGGAAATCTGTTCTGAAAGATCGGCCGCCGGATAGACGCGCTGGCCGTTCTTGACGTTGAAGTCCGGGAAAAACACGACCTTCAGGGAGTTGGAGACGTCCGGGTCACGGTTGACGACGTCGGCCACGGCATTGATCAGCTTGATGATCAGTTTAGCCATCATGTAGCCCGGGGCGGCTTTTCCGCCGAAGATGACCGTGCGGGGCGTCACGGCGGCCCCGCGGCCGGCCTTCAGGCGGTTGTACAGCGTCACGACGTGCAGGACGTTCAGGTGCTGCCGCTTGTATTCGTGCAGGCGCTTGACCTGAATGTCGAAGAGCGAGTCCGGGTCAACCACGACACCGGTGCGATCCTTGATCACGGCGGCCAGGGCGCGCTTGTTCTCCGCTTTCACCTTTCTCCACTCGCGTTGGAAGGCGGGGTCATCGGCCAAGGGCTCCAGGCGCCGGAGTTCATCCTCCAGGTGGGACACCCAGCGGTCCCCGATGTGCGTCGTGATCAGCTTGGCGAGCTGGGGGTTGCTGAGGACCATCCAGCGGCGCTGGGTGACGCCGTTGGTCACATTGTGGAACTTCTCCGGCCACAACTCATAGAAGTCATGGAGGACGGTCTTCTTCAAGAGGTCGGTGTGGAGCGCTGCCACGCCGTTGATCGCGTGGCTGCCTACGCTGGCGAGGTGCGCCATGCGCACGTACTTGTCGCCGCTCTCCTCGATGAGCGAGAGCCGCGCCAGGCGCTGGTCATCCCCCGGGTACTTGGTCCGAACCTCATCCAGGAAACGCCGGTTGATCTCGTAGATGATTTCTAGATGCCGCGGAAGCTGGGAAGCGAACAGGGCCAGCGGCCACTTCTCGAGAGCTTCCGGCAGGAGCGTGTGGTTCGTGTAGGCAAAGGTCTTCTGCGTGATCCCCCACGCCTCGTCCCAGTCCATCTGATATTCATCCACGAGCAGCCGCATCAGCTCCGCCACCGCGATCGAGGGATGGGTGTCGTTGAGCTGCACGGCGAATCGCTCGTGGAATCGATCGACGCCCGTCTTGGTGATGCCCTGCAGCCTGATCATGTCCTGGAGCGAGCAGGACACGAAGAAGTATTGCTGGGCGAGGCGCAGTTGCTTGCCGGCATAGGGGTCATCGTTGGGGTAGAGGACCTTGGAGATCGTCTCGGAGGCCACCTTGTCGTGCACGGCCCCGAAATAGTCGCCGGTGTTGAACGCCGCGAAATCGAACGATTCAGAGGCTTCCGCCTTCCAGAGCCGCAGCAAATTCGTCGTGGTGACACGGTAGCCGGTGACGGGCGTGTCGTAGGCCACGCCCTTGACGACGCGCGCGGGTATCCACCGGACCCGTTGCTGTCCCTGCTCGTCCCGGTAGTGCTCGGTGTGCCCGCCGAGCTTGACGTCGAAGGTGATCTCCGGGCGCGGAATCTCCCAGGGGTTGCCCAGGCGCAACCACTTGTCCGTCACCTCCACCTGCCAGCCGTCCCTGATCTCCTGGTCGAAGATGCCGAACTCGTAGCGGATGCCGTACCCGATGGCCGGCACCTCCAGGGTGGAGAGCGAATCCATGAAGCAGGCCGCCAGTCTCCCCAGGCCGCCGTTGCCGAGCCCGGGCTCTTCTTCCTGCGCGAGGAGCTCGTCGAGATCGAGCTTGAGCCGCCCTACGGCTTCCCTGGCGGGGTCGTAGATGCCGAGGTTGATGAGGCTGTTACCGAGCTGCGGCCCCATCAGGAATTCCGCGGAGAGATAGCAGACCACCCTCACGTCCTTGCTCGTCAGCATGCCCTGGACCGTCTTGATCCAGCGGTCCAGCAGCCGGTCGCGCACGGTACAGGCCAGGGCCATGTACCAGTCGTTGCGCGTGGCGATCTCAGGCAGCCGGGCCTGGACGTAATGCAGATTGTCGGCCACGGCCTGCGCGAGCGCGGCCGGGCTGAGCCCTGTGCGGATGTCCTCGCTGCCCGCGGGTAACGAGCGCCCGCGAGCCAGATCCAGGATCTGTTTCATGGAAGTCCCTCCTCTCGCCGCTCAGACATTGTCGGCTTCCGTGGACGCGGCCTGCCGGGACCCCGGCTCGCGCTGCCCCCAGGTCCAGCCGGTGATGTCGGGCATGTCGTCGCCGTGCCTGGCGATGTACTGTTTGTGCTCGATCAGCCTGTCGCGGATCGCCTGCTTGGCGTAGGCGGCCCGGGCCCCCAGGTGCGGTAAGCGGTCGATCACGTCGGCAGCCAGGTGGAAGCGGTCCAGGTCGTTCAGGACACACATGTCGAACGGGGTCGTGGTGGTGCCTTCCTCCTTGTAGCCGCGCACGTGCAGGTTCTTGTGATTGGTCCGCCGGTAGGTCAGCCGGTGGATCAGCCATGGATAGCCGTGGAACGCGAAGACGATCGGCTTGTCCTTGGTGAACAGGGCATCGAAATCTTGGTCGCTCAGCCCGTGCGGATGCTCGCTGGGCGGTTGGAGCTTCATCAGGTCAACGACGTTGATGACGCGGATCTTCAGCGTGGGCAGGTGCTGGCGGAACAGATCCACCGCGGCGAGCGTCTCCAGCGTGGGCACATCGCCGCAGCAGGCCATGACGACGTCGGGCTCGTCGCCCTTATCGTTGCTGGCCCACTCCCAGATGCCGATGCCGGCCGTGCAGTGCTTGATGGCCTGGTCCATCGTCAACCATTGTGGAGCCGGCTGCTTGCCGGCGACGATGAGGTTGACGTAGTTCCGGCTGCGGAGGCAATGGTCGGTCACCGACAGCAGCGTGTTCGCGTCGGGTGGCAGGTAGATGCGGACCACCTCCGCCTTCTTGTTGACGATGTGGTCAATGAAGCCGGGGTCCTGATGGCTGAACCCGTTATGGTCCTGGCGCCACACGTGCGAGGAGAGCAGGTAGTTGAGCGAGGCGACCGGCCGCCGCCAGGGAATATGGTGGCACACCTTCAGCCACTTGGCGTGCTGATTGAACATGGAATCGATAATGTGGATGAACGCCTCGTAGCAGGAGAAAAATCCGTGCCGGCCGGTCAAGAGATACCCTTCCAGCCACCCTTGGCACTGGTGCTCGCTGAGCATCTCCATCACGCGGCCGTCGGGCGCCAGGTGGTCGTCGTACGGGTAACGATCCGCCATCCAGGCTCGGTTGGTGACCTCCATCGCGTCCTGCCAGCGGTTCGAGTTGTTCTCGTCAGGGCTGAAGAGGCGGAAGTTCCGCTGGTCCAGGTTCAGCTTCATGACGTCGCGCAGGAACGTCCCCATCACACGGGTGGATTCGGCCGTGACGGCACCGGGGTTCGGCACCTTGACGGCATAGTCGCGGAAGTCGGGCAGCCGCAGGTCCTTGAGCAGCAAGCCGCCGTTGGCATGTGGATTGGCGCTCATGCGGCGTTCCCCCCTGGGTGCCAACGCGGTCAGCTCGGGGGTGAGCCGCCCGGTCTGGTCGAATAGCTCCTCCGGCTTGTAGCTCTTCATCCACTTCTCGAGGACGGACACGTGGCTCGCGTTCTGGTGCATCTCGCCCATGGGCACCTGATGGGAACGCCAGTAGCCCTCCGTCCGCTTACCGTCGATCTCCTTCGGGCAGGTCCACCCCTTGGGCGTGCGGAGCACGAGCATAGGCCACAGAGGCCGCTTCGAGGCCCCGTCGCGGCGCGCATCGGCTTTGATGCCCCGGATCTCCTCGATGATCGTGTCCAGCGTGCCAGCCATGAGCTGATGCATCGCCTCGGGCTCCTGCCCTTCGACGAAATAAGGCGTGTAGCCGTACCCTCGGAACAGATGGTCCAACTCCTCGTGACTGATCCGCGCCAGCACGCAGGGATTGGCGATCTTGTACCCGTTGAGGTGGAGGATCGGGAAGACCACGCCGTCGGTCGCCGGGTTGAGGAACTTGTTCGAATGCCAGCTCGTCGCCAGGGGCCCGGTTTCCGCTTCCCCGTCGCCCACCACAGCCGCGACAATCAAATCCGCGTTGTCGAACGCGGCGCCGTACGCGTGCGAGAGCGCATACCCCAACTCGCCGCCCTCGTGGATCGAGCCCGGGGTTTCCGGCGCGACGTGACTGGGAATGCCGCCCGGGAACGAGAACTGGGTGAACAGGCGCTTCATGCCCGCTTCGTCCTGCGAGATGTTTGGGTACACCTCGCTGTACGTCCCCTCGAGGTAGGCGTTGGCGACAAGGCCGGGCCCCCCGTGTCCCGGACCGGTGAGGTAGAGCATATTCAGGTCGTGCTTCTTGATCAGCCGGTTCAGGTGGACGTAGATGAAGTTCAACCCGGGCGTCGTGCCCCAGTGGCCGAGCAGCCGCGGCTTGATGTGCTCCTTGGTGAGGCTCTTCTTCAGGAGCGGGTTGTCGTAGAGATAGATTTGTCCGACCGACAGATAATTGGCGGCCCGCCAATAGGCATCGATCAGTGTCACTTCCTTGTCCGAGAGTACGTTCGCCATGGGTGTGTCCTCCGATGTGTGGTGCCCGCGCTCAGCCCGGAATTCCGAACCGGCCGAGAGTGCGGCATCCAAAGAGATGAGCATGAGCCATGTCAACCAACTAGAGCAGCGTCACGCCGTGAAGCCCCGCCCCGCTGCGCGCACACAGCGGGCGGTCTCCCGGGCGATCCAGGTTTCCTCGTCTGCCGCGACCACGTAGGCCTCCGGCCGCGTTCCGTCCGCGCTGATGCGCGCCGCCCGGCCTGGTTCGAGCCGGACGGCCGCGTCGTTCCGCCCCGGGTCCAGCCGCAGCCCGCACCAGACCATCCCCTCGCAAATGCGGGCCCGAATGACCGGCGCGGCCTCGCCGATCCCCCCGCCGAACACGACCGCGTCGGCGCCTCCGAGCGCCGCCAGGTAGGCGCCGAGATATTTCCGCGCCCGATAGCAAAACAGCTCGATGGCGAGCTCCGCCCGGGAGTCCCGTTCTTCGGACGCCGCGCGCAACAGCTCGCGCATGTCGTTCGTCCGGCCGGAGAGCCCGAGCAACCCCGACCGCTCGTTCAGCCACTGCTCGACGTCGCTGGCCGGCACCCGCTCGCGTTCGGCGAGGTAGCTCACGACCGTGGGATCCACGTCGCCCGACCGGGTCCCCATGACCAGGCCCTCGAGCGGCGTGAAGCCCATCGAGGTGTCCACCGATCGGCCGCCCGCGATCGCGGTGATGGAGCAGCCATTGCCGAGCTGCAGGGTGATCAGCCTGGATTGGTCCAACGGCCGGCCGGTGTGGGCGGCGTATCCCGCCGCGAGCGACGCATGGGCGATGCCGTGGAATCCGTAGCGGCGGATGTGATGGCGGTCCGCAAGCTCCAGCGGCAGCGCGTAGAGCCGGGCCGCGTCCGGCAGGCTGCGATGAAAGGCCGTGTCGAAGACCGCCACCATCGGGATCCTCGAGCCCAGCACTGCCCTCGCCCCGCGAATGCCGGCCAGGCAGGCCGGATTGTGCAAGGGAGCCAGTTCGCTGAGCGCATCAATCTCCTTCTCCACTGCATCGGTGATGACCACCGGCTCGGTGAACCGATCGCCACCATGCACCACGCGGTGCCCGACGGCCTCGACCGCGCCAAACGGACCTTCGCCCGGGTGCTCCGTGGGGTTGCCCGACAGGCGTTCGACTACCCACCGCAAGGCCTGGACGTGGTCATGAACCTCCCTGGTGTCCCAAACGGCGCGTTGCTCCAGACCCCCGATCTCGAGCGTGGCAGTCCCGCCGATGCCCTTCACCGCGCCTTGGGTGACGGCGCGTCCCACTTGGGGCGACCCTCCCGCTTTTACCCCCGGGACGTCGAAGAGACGGACCTTCAGCGACGAACTCCCGCTGTTGAGTACAAGAACCCGCATGTCTCGTCACCGCCCTGCCGGTCCCGACGTGGTAAAGAACACTTCGCGGTATGACCGCCGGCGGTCTGATGCGGACGCGATCGTCAACGCATCGAAGTTGCCGGTCCCGTCCGCGACCGGGGGGTTCGGTGGGTAGTCAAATGGCTTGCTCATAACAGGACTTCCTGGAGGCAGCTCCGTTCAGGGGGTGGCCCGTCGCGCAGGGGAGAGGGACACACCCTGCCTTTCGAGGGCAACAGGGAAAAACATTCCGCCTCCGGACAGGTAGGCGGCGCCATCCTATAAGGGCCCGGTGCTGGAAGTCAAGACCCTTCCGCACGAATTTACCGACTCGTAACAGAGGGTCGCCGAATCT
>WNEQ01000321.1_pt1 | contig 24861 bp, 26 predicted proteins | sample 5399971 | NCBI WGS metagenome assembly WNEQ01 (sample SAMN13153330, study PRJNA577476) | soil metagenome | isolation source: 20 cm grassland meadow soil 2 days after 1st rain plot 5 | place: USA:California | collected 2015-09-18
CTCGTCGGTGAGCTCGATTCTCATTTTTCCAGGAGCTTTTTGAACTCGTCAGTGAGCGCCGGCACGACCTCGAACAAGTCGGCCACGATGCCGTAGTCGGCGATCTTGAAGATCGGCGCCTCCGGATCCTTGTTCACCGCGACGATGACCTTGGACGTCCGCATGCCCGCCAGGTGCTGGATCGCGCCCGACACCCCGAAGCCGAGGTACAGCTTGGGCGAGATCGTGCGGCCCGTCTGGCCGATCTGGAAGCGGTGCGGCCGCCAGCCGGCGTCCACCGCCGCGCGCGAAGCGCCGACGGCGGCGCCGATGACCGCCGCCATCTTCTCGAGGATCACGTAGTTCTCGGGGCCCTTCATGCCGCGACCGCCGGAGATGACGGTCTCGGCCTCGGTCAGCTCCGGAAGGCCCGTGGAGACTTCCTCGCGCCGCTCGACCAGCTTCATGCGCGCCGCCGCGATCTTCACGCTCACCTTTTCGACCTGCGCCGTCTTCGCGACGGAGGCCTCGGCCGGCTTGAAGACGTTTGGGCGCAGGGTGGCGATCCACGGCGTCTTCGCCCACGTCATCTTCGCGAGCAGCTTGCCGGCGTACACCGGGCGCGTCGCCACGAGCGTCTCGCCCTCGAGCGCGAAGCCGACGGAGTCCGCCGACAGGCCCGCACCGAGGCGCGCGGCGAGCCGCGCGACGAACTCGCGCATGCGGCTCGTCACCGGCGCGAAGATCGCCTTCGGCGACTCCTTGGCCACGAGCTCGGCGAGCGCGGGGACCCACACCTCGCCCGTGTATGGCGCGAACGCGGGGTTCTCGAGCACCCACACCTTCGACGCTCCCCAGCCGCCCAGCTGCTTGATCCCGTCGTCGCCGGCCTTGTCGGTGAGCCACACCGCCTTGACGTTGCCGCCCGACAGGCGCCCGGCCTCGCCGAGCACCTCGGCCATCACCTTCTTGGGCGCGCCCTTCCGGTCGTCCTCGACGATGCACCAGTACGCGTTTGCCATGTCAGATCGCCTTCGCGTCCTCACGCAGTGCGCGAACGAGCTCCTTCACCGCATCTTTCACCTCGCCCTGGATAATCCGCCCGGGCGGGCGCGCCGGCAGCGCCTCGAGGTTCCTCACGCCGAGCTGCGGCGCGCCGGGCGTGAGCCCGAGGTCGCCGGGCTTCACGTCCTTGATCTCCTTCTTCTTCGCGCCCATGATCCCCTTCAGCGTCGGATAACGCGGCTCGTTGAGCCCCTTCTGGGCGGAGAGCACCGCCGGCAGCGGAATGTCGAAGACCTCGAGCCCGCCCTCGACCTGACGGCCCGCGCGCACGGTCTTCGCGTCGGCGTCGACCGCCTCTTCCATGATCCACGACGCGCACGGCCAGTCGAGCACCTCGGCCAGCTGCGCGCCGACGGCGCCCATGTCGTCGTCGATGGCCTGGCGGCCGCAGAGCACGAGCGCCGGCTGCTCCTGCTTGATCACGGCGGCCAGCGCCTGCGCGGTGGCCAGCGTGTCGGCGCCGGCCCACGCGGGATCGTTGAGATGAATCGCGCGATCGCAGCCCATCGCCAGCGCCGAGCGCAGGGCTTCCTTCACGCGATCGGGGCCGAGCGAGACCGCGATGACCTCACCCTGACCGCGCTTTTCCTTGATTCGCAGCGCTTCCTCGATCGCGAATTCGTCGTAGGGCGAGACGATCCACGTGATCCCCGCGGTGTCGATGGCCTTCGGGTCGCCACCGCTGATCTTGACCTGGGTGGCGGTGTCCGGGACCTGCTTGATGGCGACGACGATCTTCATGAAGTCGCTCCTCGCTCGGAGTGCTCGTAGTGGAGTTCGCGGGTGATCCGGAAACGGTCGCCCGGGATGAAGACGCGGTCGAAGACGACCGGCGCGCCGGCCTGATCGTGCGAGACGCGCTCGGACTCGAAGGCCGGCACGCCCGCGCGGCAGCCGAGCTCGCGCGCCTCGCGCCGACCGAGGCGCACCGCCGAGACGCTCTCGCGGGCGCGCTCGATGGTGATCCCCAGCTTGAACTCCAGCACCTGGCGCAGCGGCGTGGTGCCGAGGTCGGCCTTCAGCACCTCCTCGCCGACGGCGACCGGCAGGAACGAGCGCTGCAGGCTCATCGGGTGGCCGTCGACCAGTCGCAGCCGCTCGAGCTGGACGACGCGGGCACGCGCGGGAAGGCCCAGCGCGTCGGTGACGCGACGATCGGCGCGCGACACGCGCCCGCCCAGCAGCCGCGTGGTGACGTGCTCGCCCTGCGCGGAGAGCTCGCCCGCGAAGCGACGCAGCTGGAGGATGTCGTAGTCGATCGAGGGCGCGGCCACGAAGGTGCCGAGACCGTGACGGCGCGCGATGAGGTTCTCGCGCTCGAGCACCTCGAGCGCCTGGCGCAGCGTCATGAGGGTCACGCCGAAGGACTTCGCGAGCGCGCGCTGGTTGTCGAGCCGGGTGCCGGGCGTGAGGCGGCCACCGTGGATACGGTCGCGCAGCGACTCGGCGATGCGGTGGTACCGCGGCACCCGTGCGTTCACGCCGACTCCTCCGTCGGTGTTCTAGAACTCCGTGCGAAAGACATCGCCGCCGGGGCGCCGATGGAACTCATGAGAGCAACGACGAAAGGGACTTAGGCGCGACGGCGGATACCAGGCATTGTACGGCGCGCCCGGGAGCCCCGCAAGGGCCGCGACGACCCCGCCGACGGCGGGCCGCGAACGATGGTCGGCGGGCTGCGCAAAACAGGACAACAAAGCGCCGTCGATTGAGCAACGCCGTGCACTGCCGCGGCGGGTGGCCCGCGAAAATCCCCGGAAATCGCGGGGCTCGGGTCAGGTACGACGCTTGCTCCTGGGAGAGGGCGAGCGAGCGAACGGATCGCGGCTCGCGCCGAAAGGCGGGGGCCGCTTCGCTCAAACCGCCGCCTGCTCGACCGCGCTCATCCGCCCCTGTGAGCGCGGTCTTTTTTTACGTGTCCCCGCTCAGCCGCCGGCTCAGGGCGACGAGGGCGTCGAGCTTGCCGCGCGCCGCGCGCGAGTCGATCGACTGCGCGGCCACGGCGACGCCCTCTTTCAGCTCGCGCGCGCGCCCGCCCGCCACGAGGGCGGCCGCGGCGTTCATCAGCACGATGTCGCGCCGGGCCCCGGCGTCGCCGTCGAGCACGCCGCGGATGATCTGCGCGTTCTGCTCGCGATCGCCGCCCTGCAGGTCCTTGATGGACGCGCGCGGCATGCCGAAGTCCTCGGGGCGCACCGAGTACGTGCGCACCACGCCCTCGCGCACCTCGGACACGCGGCTCTCCCCGGTGTTGGAGATCTCGTCGAGGCCGTCGGCCCCGTGAACCACGAACGCGCGGTACGTGCCCAGCTCGGCCAGGACCCGCGCGAGCGGCTCCGTCAGCGACGCCGCGGCGACGCCGATCACCTGGGCGTTGGCGCCCGCCGGGTTCGTCAGCGGTCCGAGCAGATTGAAGACCGTCCGGATCCCGACCTCGCGCCGGGCCGCCATCACGTGCTTCATCGCCGTGTGGAGCAGCGGCGCATACAAAAAGCCGATGCCGACCTCGGCGACGCAGCGGCCCACCTGCTCGGGCGTGAGCTCGAGCTTGACGCCGAGCGTCTCGACGACGTCGGCCGAGCCGCAGAGCGAGGCGCCGCTGAGGCCCGACATCGAGCGGTTGCCGTGCTTGGCGACCTTCAGTCCCGCGCCCGCCACCACGAACGCGGTGGCCGTCGACACGTTGAAGGTTCCCGAGGCGTCGCCGCCCGTGCCGCACGTATCGATGAGCATCTCGCGGTCGGTGCCGGTCAGCGCGGCCGTCTCTTCGCCACGCGTGGGGACCCGGGCCACCTTCTCGCGCATCACCTGCGCGAAGCCGATGAGCTCCTCGACGGTCTCACCCTTCATCCGCAGCGCGGTCAGAAACGCGGCGATCTGGGCGTTGGTCGCCGCGCCCGACATGATGGCGTCCATGGCGGCCGCCGCCTCGATCCGCGTGAGGTCCCGCCGGTCGACCAGCGCGCGAACCGCCTCGGTGATGATCGAGCTCGTCATGACCCGGAGATTCTAGCGCAGACCTCGGGACCGCTGACGCCGGCGGCCCAGCTACTTCGTCGTCGGGCCGCCGACCAGGATCGTCGTCGGCGCGACGCCGGCGAGCTTGAGGTGTAATTGCCAGGGCGGTGGGCCCACCTGATCGAGCGGGAATGTCGCGAAGGTGCTGCCCTCGATGCGGCTCGGTCCCTCGCCGACCGGCACGCCGACGCCGACACCGGTGCCGATGCCGACGCCACGACCGATCGAGGCGCCGCCGATCCCGACGCCGATCGTCGGTCCCGGACCGGCGACCACCGGCGCGTTCTCGATGCTCTGGGCGCGCACCGCGTTGCCGTCGCTTCGCACGATCCAGATGTCCTCGAGGCGGCGATGGTCGGTGTCGATCTCGATCCGCAGGCGGTCGGCGAGCATCTGGTAGCCGGCGGAGATCTTCGCGCCGTCCGGCTGCTGCTCCGGCTTGTAGGGCAGCGTCGCGCGCGCGCAGCCCGCGAGCACCACGAGCGCCATCAGCATCGTTCCATATCGGTTCATGCGTTCAGCCTACAGGCGGAGCGTGATAAGGTCGAGCCTCCAACGTTCCAAGGAGGTCCCCATGCGCGGCATCGTCTTCCTCGGCAGCCGCAAGCTCGAGATCCAGGAGTTTCCCGACCCGACGCCCGGTCCCGGTGAAGTCGTCCTCGAGATGAAGGCCTCGGGGATGTGCGGCAGCGACCTGCATCCCTACCGCGCCGCCGGCAACGCCGCCGCCGCGCTCGGGCTCAGCGCCGGCGGCCCCGTCATCGCGGGGCACGAGCCGTGTGGCGTCGTCGCCGCCGTCGGCGCCGGCGTCGATCCCGCTCTGGTCGGCCAGCGCGTGATGAACCACCACTACAAGGGCTGCGGCCGATGCAAGCACTGCCGGCTCGGCTGGTCGCAGCTCTGCCGCGCCGGCATCACCGTCTACGGCATGACCGGCCATGGCGGCCACGCACGCTACATGAAAGCGCCGGCGTTCACCTGTGTGCCGCTGCCCGACGAGCTCTCCTTCGAAGAAGGCGCGTCCGTCTCGTGTGGCACCGGCACCGCGTACGGCGCGCTCAAGCGCATCGACGTGTCGGGCCGCGACACGCTCGCGATCTTCGGGCAGGGCCCGGTCGGCCTCAGCGCGACGCTGCTCGGCCGCGCGATGGGCGCGCGGGTGATCGCGATCGACATCGTGCCGGAGCGTCTGGCGCTGGCGCGCGAGTTCGGCGCCGAGCACGTGATCAATGCCAAAGACGCCGATCCCGTGAAGGTCGTTCACGACCTCACGCGCGGCGAGGGTGCGGAAACGACGATGGACTGCTCGGGGTCGTCGGAGGGCCGGCTGGGCGCGCTGCAGTCGGCCGGCACGTGGGGCCGCGTGGCCTTCGTCGGCGAGGGCGGCCAGACGACGATCGACGTGAGCAAGCACATGCTGCGCCGCCAGCTCACGGTGCACGCGTCGTGGACCTTCTCCGCGGTGGGCCAGGAAGAGTGCGCGCGGTTCGTCGCCGATCGCAAGATCCCGCTCGCGCGCCTGCTCACGCACCGGTTCCGGCTGGAGCAGGCGGACGAGGCCTATCGCCTGTTCGACACCCAGACCACCGGCAAGGGCGTGTTCGTGTTCTAGCTCTAAGCACCTTGGGGGGCCCCGAAATGGCCCCCCAATACCCCCCAAACGCTCGGGGCGCCCCGGCGAAGCCGTGGCGCCCCTCGATACCGCCGGCGTCTAGCCCGTCTTGCGCGGCTGCAGGTGCATGCTGGAGAGGATCGAGCGGCTCTCGGGAATCTCGTCGAGGCCCTTGAACGGCAGGTTGAAGACCTGGCGCGAGGCGATGAGCACCATCGCGAAGTTGACGGCGGCGGCCGCGATGTGGAGCGCCGGCAGCGCCAGATACTCGAGCATCCGGTCGCTCGCGGCGTGAAGCCACTCCGTCTCACGACGGAAGTCCGCCAGCGACTCCTCCCACCACGGACCGGCGGACATCGCCGCCGCGTTGGACATCGTGCCGGGCTCCGTGAGCGGCCGCCGCGAGACGAACGCGATCATCGGCGGAGTTCCGTACTGGCCGAACAGGAACCACGTCAGGCCGCGCACGCCGAGCCAGCCGCAGGTCGCGACCACGATCGTGGCCGCCCGCTGATCGGCGATGGACGGCAGGAACGTCGCCACGATCTCGCGGTACAGGAACATCACCTCGAAGAACGCGACGAAGACCTCGATGGCGACCATCTGCGCGACCCACTTCAGCTGCCGCGTGCGCACCGCGTCCGTCACCGCCTGCACGCAGGCGAAGCTGCCCATCACGAACACCAGGAGGAAGACGAAGAGCGTCGCCCCGGTGAGGCGGGCCGGCTCCGGCGTCTCGGCCAGACGACTCAGCACGTCGGTGACGGTGGGAAAGAGCACGTGCGTGAAGACGGTGGCCTCGAGCACGCACCAGAACATCAGCGCCACGAAGGCCACCCATGGCACGCCCGGCTGGAAATACCGCCCGGTCGTGCGGCCCGTCGTTGTGAACGGCATCAGCGCCACCTGGCGCACGGCCTCCACGACGAGCCGAACCAGGAAGCCGGCGACGACGAGCAGGAAGCCGCACGCGACGGCGACGCAGCGAACGAGACCCGTCCAGTAGAGCCACGTGGCCCGTGCGGCATCCCACCAGGCGAGCAGCATGGCCGACATGAAGTGCACGCGATTGCTGCGGAACGGCAGCGTGTAGATGGACAGCTGCGTGCACCAGAGCGCCAGCACCGCCAGCAGCGCCGGCAGCAGGAGGAGGAGGTACTTGACGGCAGCCACCCACATCGACGGCGAGCGCGTGAAGAAGTCCATCAGCACGTGCTGCGTGCGCGGGATCCAGACGATCGGCGCCAATAGCAGACCGACGATCTCCTGCCACTGTTGCGGAAACGACCCGATGAGCTCCTCCATCGCTCCAGCCTCCCCTTGCGCCGCCGTTACGGCGACTCTGACTTCTTCTTTTCGGACGGAGCGGGCCGGACCTCTTCGGTGCGCTCCGGTGCCGGCGTCAATGGAGCGGTCACCGCGCGTCCGCCCGCGTAGGTGACACGCGTGATCTTCGGCAGCGACGGCTTCGGCGCGGCCAGCTGCTGGGCGACCAGCCGAGCCGCCTCGTGATCGTAACGACGGAGCACGCGGACGACGTACTGGCGCGTCTCGCGGTACGGCGGGATGCCGCGATGGTTGATGACCGCCTGCTCGCCGGCGTTGTAGGCGGCGAGGACGAGCGGCAGGTTGTTGTGGAAGCGCACCATGAGCCGCTTGAGGTGGCGCACCCCGCCGTCGATGTTGTCGCGCGGATCGAACGAGTCCTGCACGTCGAGGTAGGCCGCCGTGGCCGGCATGAGCTGCATCAGCCCTTCGGCGCCGCGCCGGGACACCGCGCGCGCGTTGAAGCGCGACTCGACGGCGACGATGGCGGCGACGAGCTTGGGCTCGACGCCGTGGCGCCTGGCGACCTCGACGATGTGCCCGTTGATGATGGTCGTGGCATCCTGCTCGGACGGCTTCGCACCGGACTCCTCGGCCACGGTCTCGACATCCCGCTCGGTCGCGTCCGCGGTCTGCAAGCGCGAGCCCGCATACGCGGCGCTCATGACGAGCAGTAGCACGCCGAGTCCGAGCGCGTGCCGGGTGAGCGCCTCACCGGTCGTCAGCCTTTTTCCGCGTGCAGTCTGGCCCATAGCACCGTGCGCGGGCACGGCGGGCTCTGTTGAGCAACAGGGGTGCCAGACCCACGCCCGGCGGCGCCAAGTCTTTGTTCTTTCACGACTTTCGCGTCGGTCTGGTCAGGACTCGACCGCCTCCGCGGCGTCGGCAGCGTGACGTCCGCGCCGTCACGGCGTGTCAGCATGCCGTATTTGGGCAGTCCGAGAGTCGAAATGGCGCGGGCGGCTCAGAGCCCCAAATACGCCTGCTTGACGTGCGCGCTCTGCTGCAACGCCGCGCGCGGGCCCTCGAGCACGATGCGGCCGTTCTCGAGCACATAGGCGCGGTGCGCGAGCGCGAGCGCGCGCGCGACGTTCTGCTCGACGAGCAGGATGGTGGTGCCGGTCGCATTGATGGCGGCGAGCGTCTCGAAGATCAGCTTCACCATCACCGGGGCCAGGCCGAGGCTCGGCTCGTCCAGCAGCAGCAGCCGCGGCCGCGCCATCAGTCCGCGCCCGATGGCGCACATCTGCTGCTCGCCGCCCGAGAGGGTGCCGGCCAGCTGGCGCTCGCGCTCGCGCAGGCGCGGAAAGAGCGCGAAGACGCTGTCGAGCCCGGCCGCGCGGCCCGCGCGGTCGCGCGCGCCGAGCTCGAGATTGTCGCGCACGCTCAGCGTCGGGAAGAGCTGCCGGCCCTCAGGCACGTGCGCGATGCCGCGGGCGACCACGTGCGACGGCGCGCGGCCGTCGACGCGCTCGCCGTCGAGCTCGATGCGCCCGCGACGCAACGGCAGCAGGCCGGTGATCGCGCGCAGCGTCGTCGTCTTGCCGGCGCCGTTGCCGCCGATGAGCGCCACCACCTCACCGACGCCCACCGATAGCGAGACGTCGCGCACGGCCACCAGATCGCGGTAGCCCGCCTCCACGCTATCGAGACGGAGCAGCGACATATTCCTCGCCGAGGTAGGCCTCGACGACGCGGGGATGATTGGCGACGGCGGCCGGAGCGCCCTCGGCCACGACCTCGCCGAAGTTGAGCACGACGATCCGGTGGGACAGCGTCATGACCGCCCGCATGTTGTGCTCGATGAGCAAGATCGACACGCCGCCGCGGTGGATCTCGCCGATGAGCGCCACCAGGGCGGCGATCTCCGTCGGGTTCAGCCCGGCCATCACCTCGTCCAGCAGCAGCAGTGCCGGCTCGGTCGCGAGCGCCCGCGCGAGCTCCAGGCGCTTGCGCTCGGGCAGCGTGAGCGCGGCGGCGGGCTGCGCCGCCTTGGCCCCGAGCCCCAGGCGCTCCACGACGGCGCGCGCGAGCTCGCGGGCGCGCGCGGCCGCCGGATGGCGCGCGAGCGCGCCGACCATCACGTTGTCGAGCACGCTCAGTCGCGGGAACGGACGGACGATCTGGAACGTACGAACCAGGCCCAGCTGGCAGATCGTGTGCGGCGACAGGCCGACCAGCGGGCGGCCGCGGAAACGGATCTCACCTCCGTCGGGCGGCAGGAAGCCCGAGAGCAGGTTGAAGACCGTCGTCTTGCCGGCGCCGTTGGGCCCGATGAGGCCGAGGACCTCGCCCTCGGCCACGACGAGGTCGAGGCCGGCGACGGCGTGGACGCCGCCGAAGTGCTTCGACAGCCCGCGCGTCTCGAGCAGCGTCATCAGTACACGTGGGGGGCCCCGACATGGCCCCCCACACCCCCCGACGCTCGGAGCGCCCCGGGAAACCCGTGGCGCTCCTCGGTCACACTCGTCATCGCCGGAACAGCCGCGCCAGACGCGGGGACGCGCCCTCGGGCAGGAACAGCACGACCGCGATCAGCAGCAGGCCGTACACGACGAGATGCGCGCCGTGCCAGCCGCCCTGGGCGAAGTAGTGACGCGCCACCTCGGCGAGCGGGCTCAAGATGAACGAGCCGAGGATCGGGCCGAACACCGTGCCCGCCCCGCCGACGATGGCGCGGATGATGATCTCGACGGACAGCGGGATACCGAAGACCGAGGCCGGCTGCAGCGAGAACAGATAGAACGCGTAGAAGGCGCCGCCGATGCCGGTGAGGAACGACGACAGCATCATGGCGCCGAGCTTGTAGCGGAAGGTGTTCACGCCGAGCGCCTCGCACGCGCCCTCGTCCTCGCGGATCGCGCTCAGGTACACGCCGAAGCGCCGGCGCTCGAGCCACGCCACCAGGGCCGTGGCGCCGAGCATCAGCCCCAGCGCGATCCAGTAATACGCGCGCGCGTCCTGGAACTGGAACTGTCGGGGGTCGCCGGTGAACGTGATGTAGTAGCCGACGGCGCCGCCGATGGCGTCGGTGTTGGACGCGATGATGCGGCAGATCTCCGCGAAGGCGACGGTGAGGAGCACGAAGTAGAAGCCGCGCAGCCCGAAGCGAAAGCCGAGGAAGCCGATCAGCGTGCCGAGCGCCGCCGCCAGCGCGCCGCCCACGAACATCCCCAGCCACGGCGTGATGCCGGCTTCCACCGACAGCACCGCCGCCGTGTAGGCGCCGATGCCCAGGAACGCCGCGTGGCCGGCCGAGAGCTGCCCCGCGTACCCGCCGACGATGTTCCAGGCCTGGCCCAGAAACCCGTAGAAGAAGATGAGCGTGAAGAGCGTCACGGCGTAGGAGCCGAACACGGACGGCACGAGCGGAAGCACCGCGAGCAGGGCGACGGCGGCGGCGATCGCCGCCCGCGTCACGGCGTCTCCCCGCGACTCACGACGCGCGCCGGCCGAAGATGCCCGCCGGCCGGAACAGCAAGATCAGCACGAGCAGCGAAAAGCTCACCAGCTCCTTGAGCGACGGCTTGAGGAAGACGGCGCCGAGCGACTCGGCGATCGCGACGAGCAGCCCGCCCACGAAGGCGCCGAGCAGACTGCCCATGCCGCCGATGATGACGATGTTGAACGAGGCGACCGACAGCTGCAGCCCCGTCGGCGGCTGAAACGGCAGCAGCGGCGCCACCAGCGCGCCCGCGGCGCCGACGCAGGCGGCCCCGACGCCGAAGGCCACCGCGTACACGCGGCGCACGTCCGTGCCGATCACGAGCGCGCCGTACGCGTTGTCGGCGGCGGCGCGGATGGAGCGGCCGAGGTCGGTGCGGAAGAGGAACAGCGAGAGCAGCAGCGTGAGCATCACGGCCACGGCGAACGCGATGAGGCGCGCCACGTCCACGAACAGCGGCCCGAGCCAGACGGTGGATCGCGCCAGCGCGCTGCGCACGCGCTGCGGCTCCGGACCGAAGGCCAGCAGCGCGGCGTTCTCGAGCACGAGGGCCACGCCGAGCATCAACAATATCTGCATCTCGTGCGGCGCGTCGACGATGCGCTGCACGAGCACGCGCTGGACGGCGTACCCGAGCACGAACAGCGCGCCCGCGCAGACGACGAAGCCGACATAGGGGTCCAGTCCGCCGCGCGTGGCCAGCAGCCAGGCGAGGTACATGCCCCACACCATCATGTCGCCGTGGGCAAAGTTCACCACGCGCATGACACCGAAGATCAGCGTGAGCCCCACGGCCATGAGGCTGAACACGCCGCCGAACAGCACGCCGTTCAGCAGGCCCTGGGCGACGAGCGTCGCGTCGATCGCGTCAGGCCTTGGCGCGCGGGAACACGAGCTTCTGCAGGGCGGCTTCCTTCGGCCACACGGCCACGGGCTTCTGCTTGAGGATCTGGATCATCGTCGGGATCGCGTTGGGGTTGTCGCCGGTCTCGTTGAAGTGCACCGGCCCGCCGTACTGCATGAGCCCCGCCGTGTAGGTGGTCTTGTGGATCGCTTCGACGATGGCGTCTGGGTCGTCGATCTTCGCCGCCCGCTCCAGCACGTCGGCGATCACGAACACGGCGTCATATGAATAGCCGGAGTTCGTGTCGAAGAGCCGCCCGTTCGAGCGCTTCTGGTAGTTCTCGGCCAGCTGTTGCGTCTTCGGATGGCGAAAATTCGGCCACGGCACCGAAGCCATCACGTACTCCAGATCATTCTTGAGGGCGGCGATCTGTCCGGCCTCGTAGAGACCCGGGCTGCCGGGGCTGACGATGCCGAGCGACTCGACCCGCTGTTTGACGATCTCCGGCAGCAAAAGCTGGGCGCTCGCGGGCCGTGTGATCGGCGCGATGACGTCGGGCTTGAGCGCCTTGAGCCGCGCGACCTCCGTCGAGAGATCCGACGGCGGCTCGGGCCACGGGATGACGTCGTCCTCGAGCAGCGTCCACGCCGGCTTCGCCGCCTTGTAGGCGGCCAGGAAGCCGCGGGACTGGTTCACGCCGAAGAGGTCGTTGCAGTGCATCAGCACGACGCGCTTGGGCGTGACCTTGGCCTCGGCGAAGATCTCGGTGAAGTACTGCACGGCCTTGCGGCCGAACGACGAGCCCGTCGGGAAGTTGCGGTAGACGTACTGGACCTTCTGCTGGCCTTCCTTCACCGACTTCGCGACGTTCGCCGTGATGGGATCCGCCGCCGCGATGTCGATCAGGAACGGCACGCGCTTCTGCTGCGCGACGGAGACCATGGCCGCGGTGCTGCCGGAGTCGAAGGAGCCGAGCAGCATCTGCGCGCCCTGGTTGACGAGCCGCTCGGCCTCGACGCGGCCGTTCTCCGGCTTGCTCTGCGTGTCGCCCTCCACCAGCTCGAGCTGCAGCCCGCCCCTGCTCTTCACGCCGCCGGCGGCGTTGACGGCCTCGACGGCGAGCCGGGCGCCGAGCCGGCACGCCTGGCCAGGCTCGGCGAGCGGCCCGGTGACCGGATGCACGGCGGCGATCTTGAACGTCTTCGGCTGCGCGGAGAGCGGCCGCGGCGCGCCGGCGATCGCGGCGCCGGCCAGCGTGGCTTTGAGAAACGTGCGGCGCGCGAGGGGATGCGGCGTCATCGGCTCCTCCTGGGATTGCGTAGGCGGATTATAAGCTCACGTATACTGCGACGACCATGAGCGCGCGCGTGCGGATCGGCGTCCTGGTGCCGCCGGGGAATCCCACGGTCGAGCCCGAGCTCTACCGGATGGCGCCGGCCGGCGTCACCATCCACTTCGCGCGGCTCGACCCGGGCAACGCGCCCGGCGATCCCGGGAGCCGGACGGGGCAGGACGACCGCACGCGTGCCTACCTCGACAGCCTGCCGCTCGTGACGCGAGCGCTCGCCCAGGTTCGCCCCAGCGTCGTCGTGCACGCGCACACCGCGTCGAGTTACGCCAACGGCTTCGCGAACGAGCCGGGGCTCGTCGAGCGCCTCGCGTCGCTCACCGGCGCGCCCGCGGTGACCGCCGCCGGCGCCGTGCGCGCAGCGCTGCAGCATCTCGGGGTCAAGCGCGTGGCGCTCGGCACGCCGTATCAGGAGAGCGTGAGCGAGCAGGGCAAAGCCTACTGGCAGGCGGCGGGGTTCGAGATCGTCGGCTACCGGCGCCTCGGCGATGCCGGCTCGATCTACGACGAGACCGAAGAGCGCGCGTACGAGCTGGCGCGTCAGGCCGACGCGGCCAACGCCGACGCCGTGCTGCTGAGCGGCACCGGACTGCCGACGATCGGCGTCCTCGACCGCCTGGAGCGCGAGCTCGGGAAACCGGTCGTCAGCAGTATCCAGGCGTGTCTGTGGCGCGCCCTGCGCGTGGCCGATCGGTACCAGGCGATCGACGGCTTCGGTCGGCTCCTGCGCGACAACGCGCGCTGACCGCGGCCCGCGGTCAAAAGCTTCACGCGAAGCCCGGTCAGCAATCGACCAAACGCTGCGCGGGCGTGAATTCCAACTCCGCGTCGGATCAGCCCTCGCGCGGGTGGCATCGGCCTTGAACCCATTCAGCCGCATGACGAGAGGTCAGAGGGCGTCGTCGTCGCGAACGCTCCGCGGCGTGCACGTGTTCGTCGTCGACGACGAGCCGCCGAGCCTCGAGCTGGTCAGCAAGCCGCTCGAGTATCACGGCGCGCTCGTCACCACCTGCCGCACGCTGCAGGCGTCGCGGCTGATGTCGCACGTGATGCCGAACGTCGTCGTGATGGAAGTGCCCGACGCCGACGATCGCGCCCACGCGCTGGCGCAGCGGATTCGCGCGGCGGCGTCGGAGAGCCGGATGCCCGTGCCGGCCATCGCGCTGATGCCGGTCGGCTCGCGACACCGGACCGCCGGCGGGGGTTTCCACGCGAGCTTGCGGCAGCCGTTCCACGTCGGCGACCTCTGCGCGCTGATCCTGAATGCGGTGAGCTCCCGCTAACTCCGCCGCGCCGCGCGTGGTCTTCAGCCCGGCGCGTCAGCGAGTCCCCAGCCCGTCGTAGCAGAGGCGCGCCATCCGCCCGATCAGCTGGGCGGCGGCCGCGAAGCCCGGCGTGCCGTCGGGCAGCGCCGCCGGCACGCGGTCGGTGAACGCAGTCAGGATGCAGAGCGGCCGATCGTCCTTGAAGAGGATGCCGGCGTCCATGTAGCCGCGCGCGCCGGTGCCCGTCTTGTGCGCCACCTTCGTGCCGAGCGGCAGCAGCGACGGCAGCCGCGTCTTGAGCTTTTGCCAGGAGAGGATGTCGAGCCCGAGCCGGCAGAGCTCGGGGGTCGAGCCCAGTCGCGCGGCGACCGCGGGATCACCGGTGCCCTTGAGGATCAACTCGAGCAGCAGCCCCTGGTCGTTCGGCGTGGTCGTCGTCACCTGGTCGAGCGGGTGGTCGGCGGGCATCTTCGGCGGGATGCCGTAGCGATGAATGGTCGCCGTCATGCCGACCGTCTCGCACCAGCGCTGCAGGTTCGAGAGGCGGACCAAGTCCGTCACCATCCCGGTGCACGTGTTGTCGCTGACGATGATCATCATCACGATCGCGTCGCGCAGCGTCACCCAGAAGCCGGGCGTGAGGTGCTGGAACGTGCCCGACTCGTTGCTCTGATAGCGCGCTTCCACGGTCAGCCGCTGGTCGAGCGCGAGCTTGCCCGCGTGCACGGCCGCGAGGGCGGCCATCATGATCGAGATCTTCCGGGTGCTCGCCGACGGCACCGGCACGTCGCCGTGCCGGTCGGCTCGCGCGCCCGTCGCGGTGTCTTTGAGGTACCAGCTCGCGTGGAACGGCACCGCGTCGCACAGCGCATCGAGGCGTTCGACCACCTCTCGCATCGCTTACCTCCGGTCCAGCCAGACGTTCCAGAAATGCATGTACGGTCCCGGCTCGTAGCCCTGGACGTCCTTGCGGCGCGCGTCGAGACGGAAGTAATCGCCGACCTTGATCCGCGCCGCGTCCGCGTAGAAGGCGGTCTGGATCTTCTCCCAGATCGCCTGGCGCTTCTTGAGATCCGACTCCCGGCCCATCGCCTGGAGCAGCGCGTCCTTCTCCGGGTTGCACCACCAGCCCGGCCAGTCGCAGAGGACCTGCGGTGTCACCGTCGGCTCGGGCAGGAAGACGAAGGCGGTGCTGAACACGTCCCACAGCTCGGGCTTCGCGCGACGCTGCACGACGGTGGCCCAGTCGGACACCTGCAGGTCGATCTTGAAACCGACCTCCTCGAGCTGGCTCTTGGCGACGAGCGCGGGCTTGTAGTGGTGCTCGTACTCCGTCGTGACGATCCAGCGCAGCGGCTGCCCGGCGTAGCCGGCGTCCTTGAGCAGGCGTTTGGCCTTCTCGCGGTCGTGCTGGTTGTAGGCGGCGGCGCCCACGCGCGTATGGTAGGCCTGCTCCTGGAAGACGATGCCCGGATCGAGACGGTAAAAATCCTTGTGACCGAGGCCCGCGAGCAGCATCGGCTCGACGTCCAGCGTCGCCTGCATCGCCTGACGCAGGCGCTTGTCGGTCATCACGCCCTGCTTCGTGTTCAGCACCGCCGTGACCCAGCCGTACGGCTTCACGACGATCGGCTCGACACCCGCCGTGGCCTTGATCCGGTCGTACTGATCGGGCTTGATCTGCTGGATGTACTGGTACTCGCCCGTCGTGATGCCCGCCTGCCGCGTCGCGTAGTCGGGGACAGGCAGGAAGAGCAGCTCGTCCACGTGCGCGATCCGCTGGCCGGCGAGCCCGCTCGGCGCCTCACTGCGCGCCGCGTAGCCGTCGAAGCGCGCGAGCTTGATGTGGCGATCGGGGCGGTGCTCGACGAACTTGAAGGGACCGGTGCCGACGTACTCCTTCAGCGGCGCGTCGCCCGCCTTCTCGATCACCTCCTTGGGATAGATGGAGGCCGCACTGTCCACATGGGCGAGGATCGTGAGCAGCGCGCTCGAGGGCTCCTTCAGCCGGATCTCCACGGTGAGCGGGTCCTTCGCCTCGACGGCTTCCACGTTCTTGAAGACGGCCTTGCCCGGGCTCGCGATCGCGCCCCAGCGCTTGAGCGAGGCCACGACGTCGGCGGCGCTCAGCGTCTTGCCGTTGTGGAACCGGACGTTGCTGCGGAGCTGAATCGTGAAGCGCTTACCGCCGTCGGCGACATCGGCGCGCTCGGCCAGCAGCGGCGCGGGCTGATACTTCGCGTCCAGCGCGAAGAGCCCTTCGTACATGTTGACGACGATCTCGCGCGTGATCACGGCGGTGGTCGCGTGCGCGTCGAGCGTCGGCGGCTCGCCGATGAGCGCCACGCGCAGCACTCCGCCTTTTGCCGCGGCCGCCGGTTTGGACGGCGCCTGCGCCTCGCCGGCCGACGCGGCCCAGACCGCGATGGTGAGCAGCATCACGACCACGAGCGCCCGAGGGACACGGTGCATGTCGACGCCTCCTGTGGGGCCCGTACGATACCGCGGACCGCGCCCGGCCGAAAGCGATAGAGTGTCCGCGATGAACGGCCCGCTGGTCATCCACGGCGCCACGATCGTCACCGGCGACGAGGCCGGAACGCTCTATCCGGACGGGGCGCTCGTCGTGGACAACGCGCGGATCGCCGCGCTGGGTCCCTCGGCCGACGTGCTCAAGGGCCACGCCTCGGCCGAGCGCGTCGAGGCGCGCGGCCGCGCGATCCTCCCCGGCTTCGCGAACACGCACACGCACCTGCCCCGCGTCCTGGCGCGCGGGATCTACGAGGATCTCTCGCCGCCCCACACGCCGCCGTTCAGCGGCGGGCTCGCGCCGTTGCCGTTGCCCTCGCTGTCCGCCGACGAGGAGCGGCTGATGGCCACGCTCGGGGCGCTCGAGGCGATCCGCAGCGGCACCACGCTCGTCCTCGAAGAGGGCACCGCGCTCGACCGCTACGCGGCCGCGCTGGCGGACACGGGCCTGCGGCTGGTGCTCTGCGAGCGCGCGTGGGATCGGGCGCGCGCGTCGATCGGTCAGCCGGGTCCCTTCGAGCAGGACGGCGCGCTGGCGGAGACGGGCCTGGCCCGCGCCCGCGCGCTGCACGCACGCTGGCACGGCCGCGATCGCGGCCGCGTGAGCGTCGGCATCGCGGCGTGGGCGCCCGATCTGTGCTCGCCGGAGCTGCTCGGCCGTGTCCGCAAGGTTCAGGACGAGCTCGGCACCGTGGCGACGATCCACCTGAGCCAGGTCTGGGGCGAGGTGGCGGCGGTCCGCGAGCAGCGCGGCGTCACGCCGATCGAGTACGTGGCGCGCTGCGGCCTGCTCTCACCGCGCCTGATCGCCGCGCACTGCCGCTGCATGAGCGCCGACGAGGAGCGCGCCCTCGGCGCCTCGGGCGCCGCCGTCGCGGTCAATCCCGCGATCGCCGCCCGCCGCGGTCTCGCCGCGCGCATCGACGAGCTCGAGCGCGCCGGCTGCCTGATCACGCTCGGCACCGACAACATGGCCGAGGACATGGTGGAGGTCGTGCGCACCGCGATGTTCATGGAGCGCGTGCGCCGCGCCGACGGCCGCCGGCCGACACCGGAGCAGGCGCTGGCTGGGCCACGGGCAACGGCTATCGGGCGCTCGGCGTCCCGGACGGCGGCTGGCTCGCGCCGGGCAATCGCGCCGACTTCATCGTGATCGATTTCCGGCGACCCCACCTCACGCCGGCGCTGCGGCCCGTCTCGTGCTTCGTCCACCAGGGCCAGGCCGCCGATGTGGAATCGGTGATGGTCGACGGGCGCTGGCTCATGCGCGAGGGCCGCGTGCTGACACTGGACGAGCCCGCGATCGTCGCCGAGGCCGGGCGTGTGGCGCGCGCGGCGTGGTCGCGGCTGTTCGCCGAGCGGCCGGATCTCTCCCGGCCACCCGGCTTCGATCTGGCGCCGCGCTAGACGCTCAGACGACGCCGTCGGCGCGCAGCGCCGCGATCTCGGCGTCCGACATCCCGAGCAGGTCTTTCAACACCGCGTCGGTGTCGTGGCCGAGCGCGGGTCCGGCGTGCGTGATGCGGCCGGGCGTGAGCGACAGCTTGGGCGTGACGGCGGGCTGCGGCAGGGGGCCGATCTCGGACGGGACGTCGACGATCATCTCGCGCGCGCGGAAGTGCGGGTCGGCGAAGATGTCGGCCATGCTCATGACCGGCGAGTGCGGGATGTCGTGCGCGTGCAGCTCGTCCATGACCCTGTCGAACGAGCGCGCGGCGAACCAGCGCGCGGCCATGTCGAGCATCACGTCGATGTGCTTCGGACGCTCGGCGGCGCTGGCGAAGCGCGGATCCTTCGGCAGCTCGGGCTCGCCGAGCATCACGCACAGGCGCTCGAACAGGTGCTGCGCGGGCGCGGTGAACACGATCCACCGATGGTCCTTCGTCTCGAAGGCGCCGCCCGGCCAGCCGGCGTGCTGCAGGCCGCCGCGCTCGCGCACGACGCCCTGGCGGCCGTAGAGCGTCGTCGTGTACTCGAGGACTCGGAAGGCGGACTCGTAGAGCGCGGCGTCGAGCCACTGCCCCTCGCCCGTGGCGTCGCGGTGGCGCAGGGCCGCCATGACGCCGAACGCGGCGAACAGGCCGGTGAGGTAATCGGGATAGACCGGCGTGGGCCGCGCGGGCGGCCGATCCTCGTGACCGTTGACGTACCACGTCCCGCCGAACGCCGAGCCGATCGCCGCGTAGCCGGGCCCCTGCCGCAACGGGCCCGTCTGACCGAACGCGGTGATACGCGCCATGACCAGTCGTGGGTTCAGCGCGTGCAGCGTCTCCCAGCCCAGGCCCCACTTCTCCAGCACGCCCGGGCGGAAATTCTCGAGGACGACGTCGACCCTGGGCACGAGCCGGCGCACGATCTCCTGGCCCTTCACCGTGCGGAGATCGAGCGTGATCACCTTCTTGTTGCGGTTGTCGACGGCGAACCAGTAGGACACGCCGTCCTCGCTCGGTCCCAGCCGTCGCAGGTCGTCGCCCTTGCCCGGCATCTCGGTCTTGATGACCTCGGCGCCGAACTCCGCCATCAGCGTGCCGCAGAAGGGTCCCGCCACCACCTGTGCCAGCTCCAGCACCCGGATGCCGTCCAGCGGAGGTCGCGCGTTCATGCCCGCGTGAGTCTACAACTTCCGCCGGCAGGTGTACTATCCCGCCGAGGAGAGAGCCATGACGACGACCTACACGCGGATCTCGGCCGACTGCCACATCGACCTGCCGATGCTGCCGACCGATCTCTTCACCGCCAACGCGTCGGCGGTCATGAAGGAGCGGATGCCCTACGTCACCGATGGGCCAGATGGGCCGTACTGGACCTGCAAGAACGGCGGGTCCTTCGGGCTCGTGTGTGGCGTCGGGCCGGCCGGACAGAAGCTCGTGCCCGGGCAGAACCACCGCGTTGATGCGATGGCCGCGACGGGCCTCTACGAAGACGGCAAGCGGGGCGTGCTTCGGCCGTCGACCCCCGCGCTTCGCGCCAGGGACATGGATCGCGACGGCGTGCAGGCCGAGGTGATCTTCGGCATCCTGGGCGCCGCCACGCGCCTCAACGACCACGAGGCGGCCACCGAGATGTTCCGCATCTACAACGACTGGCTCGTGGAGTTCTGCAAGCACGATCCGAATCGCTTCATCGGCCTCGCGTGCCTGCCGTACGGCGACATCGACGCCGCGGTGAAGGAGATCTATCGCGTGGGGCGCCTCGGCCTGCGCGGCATGGAGCTGTCCTGCTCATGGGACATGGAGCCCATGTGGCATCCGGTGTGGGAGCCGCTCTGGCAGGCGGTGAACGACGTGAATCTCCCGATCCACTTCCACACGTTCCCGTCGGTGCCGCCGAACGTGATCGACCAGCAGAAGGGCCTCGTCCGCCGCGCGGCGTTCTTCACCGCCGTCTCCAGCTTCCAGCTCAATCTGGTGAACATCATCTCCGCGGTCATCGGCCGCGCGATCCTCGAGCGCTATCCGAACATCCGCATCTCGTTCGGCGAGAGCGGCATCGGCTGGATCCCCTACGTGCTCGACCGCATGGACTACGAGTGGGAGGACCGCTTCCGCGACCTCGGTCTCACGATGAAGCCGAGCGACTACTGGCGGCGGCAGTGCAAGGCGACGTTTCAGTTTGACCGGATCGGCACCAAGCTCATCGAGGACATGGGCGTGGAGACGCTGATGTGGGGCTCCGACTATCCGCACCCCGACGGCGTGTGGCCCGAGTCGTCGAAATACATCGCCGAGCAGTTCGGCCACCTGCCCGCGGACGTGACGCGCAAGATCACATGCGACAACGCGGGGAAGTTCTACGGGTTGATGTAGGCGCGGCGTGAACCTGCTCCGTCCGCACGAGCGCGATCTCGTCGTCGACGGCCGCCGTCTGCGCCTGCTCGACTGGGGCGGCGAGGACCGACCGGCCCTGCTGCTGCTGCACGGCTTCACCGGCCACGCGCACGCGTGGGACACGCTGGCCATCGCGCTGCAGCCGCACTTCCACGTCCTGGCGCTCGACGCGCGCGGCCACGGCGACAGCGACCCGGCCGAGGTGTACGACGCCGCCGGCGCGTTTCGCGATCTGTCGAGCGTCGTCGACCAGCTCGGCGTGCGCGCGCTCACGCTGGTGGGCCTGTCGATGGGCGGGCGCACCGCGATGTACTTCGCGGCCCGGCGTCCGGAGCTGGTCGAGCGGCTCGTCGTGCTCGACATCGGGCCGGAGATCAGCAAGCGCGCGATGGCGCCGTCGTCCGGCCCGCCGGAGCCCGAGACGTGGCAGTCCATCGAGCAGGCGGCGCGGCACCTCTATCGCGGCAATCCCTACCCCGGCATCCACTATTACCGCTGGGTGGCGGCCTCCAGCCTGCGCGCGCGCCCCGACGGCGCGCTCGTCTGGAAGTGGCACCCGTCCATCAAGGAGCGCCGGGTGATGGGCGACGTCGACTGGTGGGCGCTCGTGCGCGAGATCAAGCCCCCGCTGCTGTTGCTGCGCGGGGCCGAGAGCACCGTGCTCGACCGCGACGTGGCCGAGCGGATGGTGCGCGAGCTGCCGCGCGGCACGCTGGTCGAGATCCCGCGCGCCGTCCACACGCTGCACGAGGACAACCCGGAAGCCGTCCTGGACGCACTCCGCGCGTTCTTGAAGTTCTGATTCTCAGGGAGGTCCCATGAAAATTCTGTTCTTCGACGACTTCAAGCTGGGCGTGCTGAAGGGCGAGAGCGTGGTGGACGTGTCGCGCGTGGTGCAGGACATCCCGCGCCTCGGTCCCCAAGACGTGATCCGCGGCGTCATCGAGCGCTTCGCCGAGCTGCGCCCGCGGCTGGAGGCCGCCGCCGCCCAGGAGGGCGGCGTGCCGCTCGACCGCGTCAAGATCCGCCCGCCGCTGCCGAAGCCGGCGAATATCGTCTGCATGGCCGTCAACTACATGGAGGACGGCACGCGCAGCGAGCCGGCGCCCATCAACGCGTTCTTGAAATCCCCGTCGGCGGTCATCGGCGGCGGCGACACGATGGTGCTGCCGGACGTGCCGGCCACCATCTTCGAGGGCGAGGCCGAGATGGCGGTGATCATCGGCAAGCGCGCCTCGCACGTGAGCGCGGCGAACGCGATGAGCCACGTCTTCGGGTACACGAACTTCATCGACGGCTCCGCGCGCGGGCTCTCGCCCGCCGGCAACACGTTCTACCAGATGAAGTCGCGCGACAGCTTCGCGCCGCTCGGCCCCTATCTCGTGACCGCCGACGAGATCACCGATCCACACCAGCTGCAGATCCGGCTCTCGGTCAACGGCACGCTGAAGCAGAACTTCAACACCAACGACATGGCGCACAAGATCCCGCGCTGCATCGAGTGGGTGAGCTCCATCCACGCGCTGGAGCCCGGCGACGTGCTGGCGACGGGCACCAACCATCGCGGGCTGAGCGCGCTGCAGGACGGCGACGTCGTCGAGCTGGAGACGCAAGGCCTGGGTCGGCTGCGCTTCAACATTCGCGACCCGCTCAAGCGGACCTGGGATCGTGAGACGCGGCTCGATCGGCAGCAGAAGGGTCTCGAGGGCACGACGCCGCAGCTCAGCGGCAAGCACGCGCCGGCGAAGCGGTAGCGATCACGGCGCGTCGACGAGCACCGGGTGATCGAGACGCGGCGCGTCCGGTCATCCTGGTCGGCGGCGCGCCGCTCAGCGGTAAGACAGCCGCGGCTCGCTTGATCGGGCAGCGGTGCGCCATGCCCGTGGTCTCGACGGATGCCCTTGGGGAGGCGGCACGCGCCGTCACGACGCGCGTGTCGCACCCGGATCTGCACCTCGGCCATCGCGTCGACCATCGCACGTATTACACGTCGAACGTCCCTGAACGGCTTCTCACCGACGCGCTGCGGGCCCACCACGCGCTGTGGCCCGCCATCGAGGCCGTGATTCGCCGGCAACTCGACTGGGCCGGGCCGGCCGTGATCGAGGGCTGGGCGCTGTTACCGCACCTGGTCCGCACGATCGCTTCGCCACACCTGCGCGCCGTGTGGATCGAAGCGCCGCAGACGACGATTCGTTCACGCCTCGAGGCGGACTCGCATTTCGTTCGAGGCGCGGCTGACCCGGCGCTCTTGATCGAGCGGTTCGTGAGCCGCAGCGCCCGGATGAGTGACTGGCTGGGCGAACAGGCGGCCGCGTGTGGGCTTCCCTACGTGATGCTCTCGGGGTCGGAGTCACCGCCCGAGGTCGCCGCGCGTTGTCTCGAAGCGATGGGCGTGACGCCGGCGCAATGAGCCGGACGAGGTCAGACGCCGACGCCGCGCCGGGCCAGCTCGGCGTCGAGGTCGAGCGGGCGCGTCCCGATCGGCGTGCCGTCCGGCACCGTCCAGAACAGCTCGAACTCCAGACCGTCGGGATCTTTCGCGTACAGCGAGAGGCTGACGCCGTGATCCGACTGGCCCACGAGGGCGCCGCTCTCGACGAGAACGCGCCGCGCCCGCGCGAGGTCCGCGAGCGTACCGACCTCCCACGCCGCGTGGTACATGCGCGCGACGCGCTCGTCGGGCGGCCGCAGCCCGGGTTGCTGGAACAGGCCGAGGTTGTGGTCGTCGCCGCTGCCCGCGATGCGCATGAACGCCGCGCTGGGATAGCGGTGCGCGACCTCGAAGCCGAGCACGTCGCGATAGAAGCGCACGCTGCGCTCGACGTCCGCGACCCAGAGCACGAGATGCTGCAGCCGCTTGAGCCCGACGCCGCTGTTCATGGCGCCAGCGTCTTGGCGACCTCCGCCATCGAGGGCGGCGCGGCCGTGTCCTTCCAGCCCGCAAGGCGCCGGTAGACCTCGCCGGCCGCCTCGTGGAAGCCGTTCGGCAACCCCGCGGCCTCGAAGGTCGCGGCGATCTCGTCCATCTCGCCGACGAAGCGCCACGCCTTCTTGATGTTGGCGGAGACCGCGCGCTCGGAGCGGCCCGTCGCGTCGGGCTGCGAGCGCGCCCACTCGGCGAGCAGCGCCGCGTCCACGCCCTCGCGCGCGGCGAGCGCGCGGATCGCGAGCAGCAGCGCCTGTGAGCCCTTGGTCCACGCCGCGTAGGCCATCTTGATCGCGGAGGCGGCGCCGACCGGGCCGTCGAGCACGATCGCCTCGAGCGTGGTCCCCTTGAAGACGGCGGCCACGGCCGCCGCGCCCGGCCCGGACAGGTAGAGGCGCGCCTCGCCCGCCTTGCGCGGCGGCGGGCCGATGATGCCGCCGTCGACGAAGCGCGCGCCGCCGGCGGTGACGATCTCGCCGACCGCGCGCGTCGTCGCAGGCGCAATGGCGTTGCCGTCGACGAAGGTGCCGCCGAAGCGGGTGGCCGCCACCTCGCGCGCGACGTCGGGCGCGCTGGCAGGCGGACAGACGCAGACGATGATCTCGCTTTCGCGCGCGAGCCGCGCCAGGGTGTCGACGTCGTCGAGCCCGTCGGCCTCGGCGCGCTTGCGCGTGGCCGCGCCGCGCCCGGCCGAGGCCCAGATCACGCGCGCGCCGCCCGCCCGCGCCGCCGCGCCCACGGCGCTGCCCATCTCGCCCGGATGCAGAATCCCGATCGTCGTCACGCCGGCCTCCTTGACTGCCCCATCGTAAACCCGGTGTCAGTCGAAATCGTAGAGATCGCCCGGGTGGACGAGCCGGATGAGCGCCTTGACGATCGGCCACGCGACGGTCGGGAACGCCTGCCACGCGATCAGCAGGCCGAACATCGACAGCGCCGGGTTGCCGGTGACCGCGGCAAGCGCGGGCGCGAAGCGTTGCGGCAACACGCCGCCGAGGGCCGAGCCGCCGTCGAGGGGCGGCACGGGCAGCATGTTGAAGACGAAGAGCAGCACGTTGAGCACCAGCAGCACACTCAACAGCTCGCCGGCGCCGGCCAGCAGCGCGTTGCCGCTGGCCGGCTCGACCATGTGATGAGCATTCACGCGGTCGGGGGACACGAACACCTTCGTCACGATGCCGAGCCGTAGTAACCCCAAGGCGGCCGCGGCGATGAGGAGGTTGCCGGCGGGACCGGCGGCGGCCATGCTCGCGGCGCGGCGTGGATGGCGCGCCGCCCAGCGCGGGTCGTAGGGCGTGCTCGCCCAGCCGAGCGCCCAGCCGTTGGTGAACGCCGTCAGGATTGGAACGACCAGCATCCCGATCGGCTCGCGGCGGATGTGCGGCAACGGCGACAACGACACCTGGCCGCCGAGATACGCCGTGGGATCGCCGCCGCGGAGCGCGGCCAGGGCGTGGGCCGCCTCGTGCACGGTCGTCGAGAACAGGAACGCCGCGAACCACAGAAGACCCTGGACGAGCGCTTCTCGTTCCATGTCCATTTCAGTATGGCATCGGCCCGTCTGCGCCTTGCATTTTCGTCGGCGGCAAGGCTTGCGCCGTGCCCCTTCGGGGCGCTAGAGTCGGCGCGGCCCGAAAAAAGGGAGGAACTCCATGCACGTGGATCGCCGACTAC
>WNEQ01000324.1_pt1 | contig 24768 bp, 25 predicted proteins | sample 5399971 | NCBI WGS metagenome assembly WNEQ01 (sample SAMN13153330, study PRJNA577476) | soil metagenome | isolation source: 20 cm grassland meadow soil 2 days after 1st rain plot 5 | place: USA:California | collected 2015-09-18
TCTATGAAGACTGAGAGTGGTCCCGCAACCAAGGATGCGACCAGAGCCCTTCTCCCCTCCCGCCGTGCAAGCAAATCGAGGAGCAGCACCGGAATGAGGAGTGCGAGGTAAGGCGGGATGATTGACGCTATCTCGGCCCCGGCGGTCCTGGTGGCGGCGGCGAAGTAGAATGAACCCGGAACCCCGACATAGAGAAGCATGTAGGCAGTGAAGCCGAGGTTCGCCGTCGCGTTAACCGAAACCACGAGCGCGGCCACCGAGGTCAGCGCGCCTCTCCGACCTATGGTTCTCGCAGCGAGGAGAATCACCGCGGCGCCGCCCAGAGCGTCGAGAAACAGGGCGGGCAGGTATATCGCACCTTCATACGCACCAACGAAGGCGCAGCTTCTAGAGGAGATGACCTGCGGCGCGCAGACCCCGAAGGTGTACGCGACCCCTTGAGCGTTCGCGAGCCAGAGAACGACGAAGTTGACATCGAGCCAGAGAGTCCCGAGAATGAGCGCGCCGAGAAACTTCAGAAGTCTGGTGCCGTCGTTGTTGTTTCGCTGCAGAAGACGGAGAGTCCCGACCCCCATCCCGACCCCGCCGAGGGCGAGGCCGACTATCAGCATCGAATGAGTGGGCGTGAAGAGGAAGGGGTCGAAGCCATAGACGCTGTGCCACCAGAGGTCGAGCGGGCCCGCAACAAGCTGGATTAGGCTCCCGACGAAGGCCACCCTGAAGCCGGTGAAGAAGGGTCTCAACTTGGCACCTGTCTGCCTCTCGAACCAGACCCCAAGGAATCCAGCGATCAGGACGAGGAGGATCCCGAGGTAGAGGACGAGGTGCGATGGGGTGAAGAAGGAGTCAACTATCCCAAGAATGTGAGAGCTGACGTCCCAGTTCGCCCCAGCAACCTGCAAGAAGGCGCCCACAACCCCCAGTCCATAGAGGGGGGTGAGCAGTCTTTCTGCGTTCAAGATTATCCCCGGGGCTCTCCTAGGGAGGGAGGAAGGCCAACCATCCCGCAGAATTCCTGAAAGCGTGGGTCTTTCCTCAACTCAGAAAAGACGGGCGTGTACTTGATGTGTGCCGGCCAGGAGTGGATCTTAGCCGTACGCATGAGGTTCCTGAACGCCTCGTCCAGGTCGCCCAGCGCCGAGTACATGAAGAGCAGCGAGTAGGCTCGCACAGACTCCTTCTTTTCGGCTCTCAAAAGCTCCACTAGCTCACCAGCCTCTTTCCTTCTGCCTGTAAGGGCGTACAGGAGACCTTGATCCAGCCTAATCATGGGGTCATCAATCCTCATCCCCAGTGCCTTCTTCAGCATCTCCGCGGCTCTGTCGTAGTCGCCCACCCAGAGATAATGATCTATGAACGCATGGTATGTCCTGACATTCCTCGGGTCTAGTTGCATCATCTTCTTGAGAATCGCCAGGGCGTCGTCATACCTCTCGGCGGCACGGTAAATCCAAGCGAGTTGGGCCATGAACCTAGTCGAAAGGGGGTCCAGCTCGTGAGCCTTCTCTCCAGCCTTTAGCCCCTCGGCCAGCAGTCCCATAGAGCTCTGCGTCACAGCCATGGAAAGATACGAGTCTGCCAGGTTGGGGTTGAGAGTGATTGCTTTCTCCACCTCGGAGAGGCACTCCTTGAACCTGTCCATCGTCCAGTGCACCTGTGCCAACGCCGCGTGTCCCTCGGCTACTTCCGGTCCAAGCTCGATCGCTTTCTTTGCGGCTACTTCGCCCTTGTCCGTAATCACCGAATAGTCCTCGTATCCCTGAAGTGCCATCAGGACCCAGGTCGCGGCCATTGCCGCCTGGGCTCGGGCGAATCCCGGGTCCCTCGAGACTGCCTTGGAGAGGAGGTCCAGAGCCTCCCGCAGGCTCTGCTCGGTGCGCTCGTGGTAGAGCTGCAAACCCCTGAGGTAGAAGGTATAGGCCTCAATGTCATCGGTGTCCTTCTGCCCCCTCCCCGTAAGGACCCCGCTAGAAAGCGAGTTGGCAACCTTCGAGGCGATGTCACTTTGGATGGCGAAGATGTCGTCCAGTTCCTTATCGTAATTCGAAGCCCAGAGGTGCTCCTCCGTATGCGCATCGACCAGCTGGACGGTGACCCTGATCTTGTTGCCAGCCTTCCTCACGCTCCCCTCTACTATGGAACCAACTCCAAGCTCTCTGCCGATGTCGGCCGCATTCTTCTCCTTCTTCTTGTAGTTCATGACGGATGTCCTCGCAATTACCTTCAGCCCTCCCACCTCGGACAGCTTTGTGATCATCTCTTCGGTGAGCCCGTCGGCGAAGAACTCGTCGTTTGGATCGGGGCTGATGTTTACAAAAGGGAGGACTGCGAGCCTCTCCTTCGGCGCAGATTGACTCCTTCTCTCAGGTTCGTCCCAGGGCATGTTGACCTTGTACACCGCGAGGGGCAGTTCGATGTTCTTTAGCTGCTTCTCTCCCAGTCCTATCATCTTCAGGTCTGTCTTGTTCCTCACGCTGTCGAAGACCTGTTGTGAGATGCAGACTCCACCCGCCTCTGAGATGGGCTCGATACGCGAAGCTACGTTGACAGCGTCGCCATAGACGTCGCCAGAGCTCTCCTCGACATCGCCGACGTGTATGCCAATCTTCACCTCCACCCTCCTCGAAGCAGGGACTCTCGAATTCCTTTCGCGGAGGTTCTTCTGCACGTCAACGGCGCAGAGGACGGCGTCACGCGCGCTCCTGAACTCCACCAGGAATGCATCCCCGACCGTCTTGATTTCAGTGCCCCCGTGAATTGGGAAGAGGGGACGAAGGATTCTCTTGTGCTCCTCGAGCAGCTCCAGGGCAAGCCTTTCGTCGGACTGAGAGAGGCTTGTGTAGCCTACCATGTCTGTGAACATTATGGCAGATAGGTGCCTCTCCTCCTTTGCAGACTTCAACGACTGTTCCCTTGGCCTGTTAGGCGTCAGGCCGGTTCGCGATTATAAGGATAATCCAGGGTGGTCGTGCCGAACTCGCGAACTTTGAAAGTGGCACGCGCTGAGCCTTAGCGGCAGGCGTTCTCCTATTTCGACCCGCAATGCTTCCAGAAAGGAACCTAGCTGAATCACTGTTCTTCTGGTCGGCTTCCGATCAATCTTGTGATATTCTTTTCCTGACTCGTTCTTGAATCCATCCCTCAAAGGTGTCCGTCGGGATTTTCACCTCAGGGGTAGTTTCGCTACTTTTTACAACTTGTTTTTGGAGCCAATCTTCGTACAGGTCACGGTACGACCACACCCTTCCAGCTCTCGTAGCCTTCTTCTTGCTCACAACCCTCTCCTTCTTGGACCTTCTCGTCCTCACCATATCGCGCGTCTCTTCACCGAAAGCCCCCTTATGGCTCTATGTGTGCGAACCGTAGTGCGAAGAACAGCCGACGGCAGAACTGCAGGGTCCCAGGCACCGACCCCGTCTTCACGATCGAGCTGGTGCCAGCTCCACGATGAGACCCTCACTCCACTTGTACTTCGCGTTCATGAGGGCGGTGATTTTTGCTGCCAACTCAGACTCGTTCTTTCGATCTATTATGCGTCCCCTACCTCGGTAGGTATCCTTGCCGAGAGTAAACGAGATTTTCGGGTCATTCTTGAGGTTCTGAACCCAATGAGAACGATCTTTGTGCTCTGATACCAAGTAGTACTTTCCGTCACGAGCAACGAACCAAATCTCAATCTTGTGAGGCTTGCCTGTTTTCCGTCCTGTTGTTGTCAGGTTCAGGAACTGCTGGTGTTCTGCGGACACCCGCTGATTTTGCTTGTAGCTTTGCTTAAGGATTGCGGCTCCTCAGCAATCCTGGAACCAAGTTCACCAATGTGTCAGAACCTTTCGATCGAGTTTCATCCCCCATCCCTTAGCGAACGCGCGGATGGTATCCAGGCGGAGACGCAACAAAGCGCATCACTTTAGTGCCTCCTCGAAGCCTGTCGCGCTTAATACATTCTGAATCGGACGTTCTCTTGTCATGCCTAAGCTTGCGCTCTACTCGGAGCTGGCGTCTTACTACGACAGAATCTACTGGTGGAAAGATTACGCGCAGGAGGTCGACTTCCTGCTCAAAGTGTTGCACAGATATGGGGTCAGGGGAAAACGCATCTTGGAAGTCGCCTGCGGAACGGGCAATCACACGAAGCTCCTAGCCGCCGCGGCGTATCGGGTCACGGGCGTGGACGTGAGCGATGACATGCTGGCGATTGCGAGGAGAAAAGTCGGGGGTCGAGCCACCTTCGTCCGGGGGGAGATGAGAAATCTTGGCCAGGTCGTCGAAGGGACCTATGACGCCGCCATCTGCCTGTTCAGTGCGATCTCCTACAACCTGTCGATGTCAGACCTGAAGAGAACCCTGCAGGGACTATTCGACCACACCAGGGAGGGCGGGGTCACGGTTTTTGACACACGCTTCACGAAGAAAGGTTTCATGGACGGCCACAGGGGTGAGGACATATTCGACGACGGAGAGGCTATGGGTGCAAGGCTCAGCTTTTCGAGGCGGAGAGGGAAAATAGGCGAGATTACCTTCAGCTACCTGATCAAGGACGGTCCAAAGGTAATACTGCTGAGGGACGACGTCCATAGACTCGGTCTCTTCGACCTTCAGGACTTTCGAAAGGCGATGCGCGAAGTCGGTTTCGGCAGGATAGCGGTATACGTCGATTGGAAGTTCGCAAGGGACAGGAAGCAGAACGAGCCCAGAGACCACATATTCGTGGGCCGCAAGCCCTCCTAGAGCGCCTTGTCCTCAAAGGATTCCGGGATTGCGCTTGTGCGGAGGCGCAATGAACCCTGGACGGGGTTGAGCTCGCTCGATGCTTCGCCAGAGCCCTACCCCGTGGAGATTACCTTTATGAGGTCAGCATTGGTAACTATGCCGAAGACCCTTCCTTTTCTCGTCGTCAAAACCGCCTGAACATGCTGCAGGAGTGAGGTCACCCATGATATGGGCGTGGATTCCGGAACCATCGGGAATGGATCTTCCATGAATTCCGAGACGGGCTTATTGAGCAGTTGGGTCGGATCCTTCACCTTGACAATCTGCCGTGAGACGCTCCTTTCGGAGATGCTTCCGACTACCAGCTCACCGTCCTTGACCGGTAGCTGCTTGAATCCACTATTCTGCATCATGGAAAGGGCCCTTCGAAGCTGCTCGCTTTTGTTTACGAAGGTAACAGGAGTCACTTGGATGTCTCCGATGAGACCGATGCTCGAATCCTCGAATGATTCGAGGAATCGGAAGATACTGTAGACCAATTCGTATGACGGTCTAATCTTCCCGTTCTCTATCTTCGTAATGGTTGATTGGTTCACTCCTACGTGCAGCCCGAGCTCCCTCTGGTTGATGCCGAGTTTCACCCGCTTCTTCCTCATTTCGGAAAGGTCAGGTAACAAGGGATGCACTCTTTACGACAGAAACGGACGCGCCATCACAATCGGACTCCATTCCCGCTCCCACCCCCACAGCTGTACGCTTCGCCACCCCAACAGCTGATGCCTGATGGGAATATATGTGGCACTAAATTATTAATAGCAGTATTCGTCGAATGCCGTACAAGTGTGGCTAGCAGCGTAATATCGGAATTCTCGAGAATTCCCACGAGCAGGCAAAGGGAGTTCTGGAATGTTCCAAAGATCCAGCATCTGCGTCGCCTTGCCGAGACGGGATCCGCTGTGAGGCTCTGGACACCTCTCGAAGAGCTCACGCGAAGACCCCTAGACAGGGTCAGGTTCACGGGTGTGGGGTACGATGGGAAGGGCGGGGATCTTTCGGGTTACGCCTATTCTAACGCGAACAGCGCGGTCGATCTCGCCTATGGAAGGATCTCGCTCACCTCTCCACTCTACCTCGGGGACATGTCCTACGGCGCACTGAGCGGGGTAGCAAACATAGCGATCGCAAGGGCAGCAGACGTCACCGGAGTCATCGCGGGGACGGGCGAGGGTGGTCTCCACCCGGACGTTGCAAAGTGCAAGCGAATAACGGTCCAGTGGGCCTCCGCAAGGTTCGGGGTGGACCTGAAGGTCCTCAACACCGGGATGGCGATAGTGCTCAAGATAGGCCAAGGAGCAAAACCCGGCATGGGTGGCCACCTCCCGGGAACGAAGGTCACGGAGCCCATCTCTCTCACGAGGAGAATACCGGTTGGAAGGGACGCCATATCTCCGGCTCCCCACCACGATATCTACTCCATTGAGGACCTTGGCCAGAGAATATGGGCGCTCAAAGAAGCGACGGGGAAGCCGGTCTTCGTAAAGATCGGTGTTACGAACTACGTTTCATACATCGCTTCGGGGGTTGCAAGGATGGGCGGAGACGGCATAATACTCGACGCCTCGGGTGCAGGCACGGGTGCGGCACCCTCCGTTGTGAAGGACAACGTCGGACTACCGATTGAGATTGCGGTTGCCGCCGTCGACAGGGCACTGAGGATAGAGAATCTCCGGGAGGGATTCTCAGTGATTGCCGCAGGGAGGGTGAGCAACGCGGAGGATGCAGCGAAGCTCATGGCTCTGGGCGCCGACTGTGCAAGCATAGGTACAGCCTGCCTGATCTGCATGGGCTGCCTGATGGTTCACAAATGTCACATGGGGTTCTGCCCCACCCTGCTGACCAATAAGACCGAGAGAGACCCAAAGAGACTACTCTCCCCCGAGAAGGCCACCGAGTGGATGGTGAACCTGATCAGGGGGTGGACAGAGGAGTTCAGGCTGATACTCGATAGACTCGACCTGAAGACTTCAAAGGACCTCGTCGGGAGGAAAGACCTGCTTCAGGGCTTCAATCTAAATGAAGAAACTGCGGAAATCCTCGGAGTGAAGGCGGGAAAGCCGAGTGGATCTCCGACGCCACTCCTTGACGCTGAATCAGCTTTCTGGACGGACGAGTTGAAGCAACGACTTCAGGAGATGGCCGGCACTGCGGGTAGGGCGCCTCGGGAGGCGGTCATCTCAAGCATGGGGAGCGTTGGACCTCCCTTTGTCGACGCTCCTACGAGGATAGCCGACTGGATCGTGTCTGACGGGGCTCAGGTCACCAGGCCGAGCATAGACCCATACAGGGAAGAGATAGAGACTGCCTGCTACCTAGCACGGGGGAAGATCAGGCTCTCCACTCCGGTGATTCTCGGTCCCTTCAGAGAGGAGATGCCTCCGAAACTGATCAGGGCGCTGGTGAGGACAGCCAGCAGCATGGGAACGATCCTGTATCTCGAAGGAAGGCCTCCCAGGGAGTTGGAGAAGTACGCCAGGAGAATCTTCGTTCCAGGTGGTATTGATGACCCAGCTGGGGGTTACGTCATCGCCGGAGATGACTGGAAGGAGAGGGTGCACCTCCAGGCTGGGAAGAGACCGCTCTATCTCAGGCTAGAGTGCTCTGAAAGTAGCCCCACGAGCGCGGTTGATGCCGCTCTGCTCGACCTTGATGGGGTCATCCTGGATGAAGATCGAGATTGCGCTGGACGGCTAGAATTGGAGGTTGCGACTTCCGAGGTCGATGCGGCGCTCAGGAAAGTCTTGAGAGAGGGATTGCCACTTCGAACGAACTTCGATGTCATCGCGATGGGTGAGAGGGTCAGGCTCTCGAGCGACGTATTCAAGCTCTGTGCACTTGGGGCCGACGCGGTGGGGATCAGCACGGCAGCGACGCTGGCCGTAGGATACGAGAAGGAGGAGGATGCTTCGTCGCTTGATGAAGAGCAGATAAAAGATCGGCTCGAGAACCTGATACTCGCGACAGGACGAGAGATCAAGCTTCTCGCCGGAGCGGCCGGAGTAAGTAGCCTGTTCACGACCCTGGTTGGTAACAGGGAACTCCTGAGAGCGGTTGACATGGAGCCAGCGGTGAGAAGAAGGCTGAGAATCAAGCCAGCGGGTCTTGGCTAGATGGAAGAATTCACGCCGGTGGTCAAGGACGGATGCGGGGTCTTCGGCGTCCTCAGGAAGGAGGGCGCGGAGAGGATAGGCAATTCCGTTGCGCTAAAGGCCATCGAGTGCGTCAGGTACAGGGGAAGCAGCCTGGGCGCCGGTTTCGCCGCCTTCACGAACCGAGAAGAACCGAGACCGCCTGCGAGGATAAAGGTCTTCGTCGATGGCAAGGAGAGCCTTCAGGAAGTGCGGGATCACCTCTCGGAGTATTCGAAGAGGGGATTGAGGATGCTATCGGAAAGCCTCCCCGATTCCACGACGAAGGGGGTTTTCACCGTCTATGAGGTTCTCGTAGATTCGCCCGATGAACTCCTCTTCGAGGCGACAAACACCCTGAACGTGCTCATGAGCAAGGAGGGGATACGCGCTAGAGTCTACTCCTCCGGCAGATACGTGAACGTGTACAAAGATGTAGGCTATCCACGCGAGGTCGCCAAGAAGTGCAATCTGGTTGAAGACAGGGTCTTCGCCGATGCATGGCTCGCCCACACCAGACAGCCCACGAACTCTCCCGGCAGGTACCCCATCTGGTCCCACCCGTTCTCTTCCGTTGAGTTTGCGATTGTTCACAACGGAGACATCAGCTCCTACGGGGCCAACATGGAGTTCCTGAAGTCCGTCGGCATTACAAAACACGTCGGCACCGACAGCGAGGTTGTCGCGCAGCTGCTTGACCATCTGGTCAGGGTAAGACGATTGAGCGTGCGCGACGTCGCTGCGCTTCTATCCAATCCTTACGAGCGTCGCCTGGATGGGGCCATTCATGGCGCAAGAATCAGGGAGCTGATCATCCGGCTGAGAGGGGCGCAACTCGACGGACCCTTCACGATCGTAGCCGGCTACTGCGACGGTCAAGACACATACCTGTTGGGGCTGACTGACAGGTCAAAATTCCGGCCGATAGTGGTCGGCGAGGACGACGGAAGATACTTCGTGGCGAGCGAAGAAGGTCAGATTAGGACTCTATCTCCGGAGGCGAGAGTCTGGACAATCGAGCCCGGAATGTTCTTCCTGGCTTCGCTCAAAAGAGGCATAATAGAGCCGGGTCGGAGAGACAGAGAGCTCTTCATGGGATATTCCGTCAGGCGCGACCTCGATCGATTCCCGCAAGATCGACCCTTCTTCGCGCACAACGTCATTGACGCGAAGGGCCTATCCTATGCAGCACTGAACGAGTCGATCCTTCAAGTGATGGCCGACGGGAGAAGAGAGGTGAAGGTCACCAACGTACAAGGTCAGAGATACATCGGTGTAAACCTCCAGAAGCCCGAATTCCTCGGCGCAAGAATCATACTTTACGGGTACCCGGGCAACTGCCTCGCAAACTTCAACAGCGGTCTGCAATTCATCGTGTACGGGAACGTAGCAGATGATGTTGGTGACGCAATGCACGCGGGGAGAGTCATCGTGCATGGCGATGCGAGAGACGTAATAGGGCAGGCCCTTCAGGGCGGCGACATCTTCGTGAGGGGTAGCGTCGGGAACAGGGCCGGGATACAGATGCGCGAGTACCGGGAGAGGAAACCATGCATGATCGTCGGTGGAAGGGCTGACGATTACTTGGGGGAGTACATGGCTGGCGGCACCATAGCCATTCTGGGGCTGAACAGGAGAAGAAACCACGAGGGCTCGCTTGCGGGAAGGTTCGCCGGTACCGGGATGGTGGGCGGGAAAATCTTCATTCGATCCATGGTCAGAGACGACGAGGTGGGCCTGCCGCCCCCCAGAGAGGACGTCCTGAACTACCTGTACTCGCTACACCTTGACGGGATGCTCGGGGCGGAGGAGTACAAGTCCGTCATCGGGCAGGAGACGTTGGATTACTTCGCGTTGAAGAAGCGTCTTCCCTCCATTGCATTCTCGAAGATCGAAAGGATCTTCTCCGGCAAGTACGTCAAGCCAATCTCGTCAGACTACAGGGAACTGGACAGCGACGAGTATCGACTCTTGGAGTCGAGGCTCACGGACTACTTCGAGACATTTGGGTTGACCAAGCGCCTCTTCGAGGAGGTCATCACCTCGAAATTCACAGTCATAGCGCCTTACGAGAGCACAGGACCAGAAATTCATCGGGCAGAATCACAAGTAGTCGAGGAGTAACCTCCACCACCTACCGCCCAACGGGAGGATAATATCCTGGCGGAGGGTTCGGGGTTCGCCAGGAAGTGGGAACCTCACTATTTGCTTATCTCCCTCAATCGCCAGATTCCGAAATCCCCGACTGTCTGGGGCGTCTCGACGTCTCTGTACCACTTTTTGCTCGTCCCCAACTTGGACCTGACTCTCCAGCCTAGGGATTTGGGATGATCCTCAATGGCGGGCAACAGTCCTTCCTCTATCTTGCTCGCTATCTCCTCTCTCTCCGCAGATGAGACCCGAGCAGGGTCTATGTGCACCTCCTGACCCCGGTCGTCCAGACTCTCGACGATTGAGACTATCTTCTTCAAGTTCGTCGTCGCAGTGTACCAAAATCCCCAGTCCTCAGAAAGGAGTTCGGCGATGTACTTGGAATTGATCATGTCGGCGTCCTCGCCCTTGTCCGAGACCCTGTGAGCCTTGATTAGGAGAAGGCAATCCTTGAGGTCCTTTTCACTGAACGATTCCCACATCTGTATCTTCTCTAGGAGCAAATCGGCAGGCGTGATGGTGAGAGGGTCGATCTCCAGTCTAGCCCGAAAGTCGATCGGATGATTGGCTATCAGCAGTTTGTCCATCATGACGTCTACTGTAAAATACCCGTCCGGGTGATAGTAGATTTGTCGCTGAGAAACAGAAGTCGACAGAGTCGTCCTCCTCTTCGTATATCCCAGTTGTCCCGTGAAGAAATCAGCGAGCCTATTCCTCTGCTTAAGAAGTCCAGCGAAATCGAGGTCGGTGTACTCTTGCTTCCCCCCAACCAGCCTTCCGAGTTTCTGGGCGAAGCTTCTTTCGTTGAGGCAGTGTAGCGCAATGCCAACCCCTCCTATCACCCGCAGAGTCACGTCCGAATTCTTCGACTTGTTGACTATGCGACTCGCTTCATCAGTGAAGACCTCGGTCGGGATGACGCCATTCCACTCCGGTCGCAGCTTTCTATAGGACGCTTCGATGGCCGCCAAACGGGGGCGATGTTGCCCGCTGTGTTATTAATCGTATCTCATTTGCCCTGTCATTCGAGTTCCTTATGCTCTTAAATTCGGTTGGCTGCGCGTAGCACTCAGTCATGAACGAATCGACGACCTCAAGGAGCATATGGCGAGCCTCCAGCTTCTGATCGGAGGGCGCTGGGTTGATTCCAGCTCCAAGGACGTACATCAGACGTTCAATCCGGCGACAGGCGAGACGATCGCCCTGGTACCTTTGGATTCTTCAGACTCCCTCGCTCTTGTGAATCAGGTAGACCCCGAGCAGTATGAGGGCACCTCCGGACACCTGGATCAGTGTGATTGTCTCTCCCAGCCCTGCCACTGCGAAGAGGGAGCCGAAGATGGACGTGGTGGAGAAGACGAGCAGAGCGCGGACCGCCCCGATTCGGACCAGCGCCGCCGTGAATGTGAGGGTTGCGAGTGCGATGTCTGCCGTGTACAAGAGCAGCAGGGGCAGTACCGAGGCCGGGACGGTCAGGGAAGCAGAGGTTGCCACAAGGAAGCCGAGCAGAAGACCCCCGCCGAAGATGTTCCTGAACTTCGAGACGAAGATGGGCCCGAACCTCTGGCTCGTAATCCTACTCAAGTTGTTGTCAAGAGCCCACACTATGCCCGATCCGAGTACCAGCAGGTTTCCAGTCAGCCCGTGAAGTAACTGGACGCTCGAGAAGTCAAGGTCGGTTGAAACGACGACGATTCCGGCCACGACCAGGATGCTCTCGAGCTGCTGTTTCCTCTTCAGCCTCTCTTTGAACACGAGAAACGCCAGCACGGCGGTGAAGAAGACCTCGGCGTTGGTGAGGAGGGCTGCGTTGATGGCTGAGGTCTGATTGACGCCGTACAGGTAGAGAGCGGGAGCCAGCGCTGCTCCAAGCAGGCCGGTGGCGACCATCCACCCTACGCTTCTCCTACCCGGGAGTTCCTTAGGGCGGTAAGGAATCAGGATCAACCCTCCGACGAGGAAGACGAGGGCTGAAATCGTGAGCGGCTTTACGTTCACAAGGAGCAGCTTGCTGAAGACCGGGATGAGGCCGCTGGTCACCGCCGACCCGAGGGCGTACAGGTAGCCCAGCCTTGCCTTGGAGGGTACCTGCGTCAAGAGACGATTCCCATGCGGCCCGACGAAGCCGAGGTGATAAAGCCTGCTTCAGCCGACGGTTTGTTGGCCCTTCATGCTCGCGATATCGCTAACAAACCTGTATCTGACATCGTTGCGCATCGTTCGCTCGTAGACCTCATTGACTTTCTATTTCACGCCTCGGCGGAAGCGCAATAGTCTGCGAGAGCTTTGCGGAAGCTCGGACCAGGTTCTCAGGATTTAACGGGCTTGTAGAGGCTATAGGGGCACCAATCCTTGTATTCGCAAGCCCTGCACTTGGATTCGTTCTTGGTCGGGATGGGCTTTCTATTCCCCAGCCAGTAGCCTTGGGCCCACATCACGGCGTCCTTCGCCTCCGCGCTGGCGTAAGGGAAGACGAAGACTTTCATCCCGTACCTTGCTTCCACCTCATTGGTCTTGTGACGGGCCAGGGACTCGATGACTTCGGCGAGCAATTTCCTTTTTTCGTCAGGTTCGAGCGGCTCGTCTTGCTTCATCCTGGCCAAGACAAGTTCGAGGTTGGAGCAGTCGAATCCCATAGTCTCCAGGAGGGTTCCATAGAGCCTAACTTGGAGCGCCTGGTCTCTCCACAACTTGCTCGTGTCGCCTCTCGTGGTCTTGAGCTCGATCAGCCACCTCGGCGCGCCCTTCTCGAAGATCACCGCGTCGGGAACTCCGACGATTCGCAGTTTCTCCACGTCGCCGTGAAGGAGAAACGACGCAGTCACTCGCGATGCCTTCTCGATATGTTCGATCAGCTCGTCCGTCCTCACGCGCTTCATCGCGAGAATCTCCTCGTGCAGCTCCGTGCCGACCTCCTTCTCCTCGGTAGGAATTTCGCCTCTGACGTACTCGTGGTCCACCTTCACCTCGCAGTAGTATTGGCCGGCTATGCTGGAAACGGGCACGAAGGAAAGGTCGTGGCGAAAGGTGGTCTCCGAGGTTAGGAGTTCTTCCCGCAGAGAAGCCTTCCAATCCTTCTTCATCGTAGACGCGCTCCCCGGTTGCCGGCCGGCTGAGTTCCACGTTCTATTGGGACGCCTACGCGGGGTAGACAAACCGCTCCACGCCCTCGAGTTGGCGCCACGCGTTCTTGTATTCGCTGTTCCACTCGAACTCTGCCAGGATTATGTTGAAGATGTCGTCTGCGATGGCCTTTGGGTCTTTCTTGCCGAGGACTTTCTCGAAGAGCTGGACGGCTCCTCTGTTCAGCTTAAGCTCGGACTTCGTTCTTTCACCTCTCTTCCTGATTTGCTCACCCTCTTTAACCACCCCCATTTTTCTTGGAGGTTTCTCCAGAGAGCGTGTGGACGTTCCAAGGGTTCGAGTCGAGCGAAATGGAACCCAGTCTTATTAGCGAGGGAGTTGAATCCCACGTGTTTGGTCAAGCTGCCTAGGTTCACGCGGAATGAGCTGATCATCCTCGTCGCGATCGGGGTGCTTACCCCGCTGATCGACGACAGGGTGGAGCACTTTCTTGTGACGTTCTTCGCGAACATAAGCGGCTCTCTAAACGTCTTCGACTACACTGGTGGCCCCCTGAACAGCGACCTGCTGATCGCGTGGGAGCAGTACGGTGGGGTGCTCGCCTGTTTCCTGGTGAGAAAGCCGGGTGCGGCGACGCTCGCTATGACGATCAACGGGTTCGGGCAGTTCTTCAGGGACGGGTTTGTGGGGCCGCATCACCTCTTCTACGGTTTCGCTGGGCTGGGCGCGGACGTGGTCTTCTGGGCTTTTCAATACAAGAGGTACGATGCGGCTGCTTCCGTTCTCGCGGGGATTGCCGCCCAGTTCTTCTGGGTCCCGTTCACTTACGCCTACCACGTGACTTACCTATACCCCCTCTCCTTCATCGGTCCAGACTTGGTGACTCGAGTTATCGGAGGCGCCGTCGGGAATGGCCTGCTTGGGGCCGGGATTGGCGTAGCGATGCTGGAGGCGGGGAGACGGGCAGGGCTCCACCTCGGTTCCGGCGAACTGCGCGAGATGTCGTCCGCGCCAGTTATTTCAGCGAGCTTGGTAGGGTCTCGGCTGAAGTCGTTCCGCTAGAGTTCCCTTGAAAGTGGCGGGACCTTTCTCGATTTTCAAGACGGCGGACACATCGGGATCTTCAGGATGTCAGCTTTGTCTGCCACCCAGATTTCGCAGAAGCGGCGCAGCTTTGGGTCGACTGCGCCGAGCTTGCCGCGCGGCACGACGAGAATTCTCCTCAATCTAGGTTGCCGGTCGATCTTCGACTGCAGCTCCACCCTCCAGATGTTCTTCATGAGGAGCCTAGTGGTCCTGGGCTTGGTCTCGCACTCGACGAGGGCGTACTCCTCCTTAACATCGGTGTTGACGAGCCCCAACAGGTCTGGACGGTAGGCTTCCCAAGACAGGAATCGATTGGGCGGCCAGAGCGGCTCCTCGATGACCTCGTATCCTTCTTTTGTGAGCTCGGAAGCGGCGACGGCCTTCATGCCGCGGTGTAAGGTGGACTCTGACAACGCTTCAGTCCTCTCGTCGTTTCTAATTCAGCTAGCACGTCGGTTCCCGCTCACACGAACTGATAATTCTTCACGTTCTCCTCGGAGAGGCTTTGCGAAGTACCGTTAACACAGCGTTCTCCTGAATTCTCACTCCCTTTCTGGTCTTCAACGAAGAGATTATTTCACGAAGATGCTGCTTCGCCTCCCTATCCAGCGCTCGATAGTCTTCCTTCCGACCGGCCGTAACTTCTTGCAGAACCTCATCGACCGAATCGTAGTAGGTGTTGACAGGGAACTCCTCTTCTGCGATGAAGTCGAATTTACGCTGAACGAGCGACGCATATCGTAGTGCGAGTCTCGAGTGCCTGTCCGACTCGTCCTCACCTGAGGGGCCCCAGTTCCTGTTCAAGAGGTAGGAGATCATGCCTTTGTGGAATGGCTGGTGGAGCGATGCTTGTATGTTCAGCAGGATGCTCTTCGGCTTCAAGACGCGACAGGCCTCGTCGAGCGCCTTGCCCATCGCCGGGATGTCCGCGCAGCAGAGAGACCACGTGAAAAATACTAAGTCGAATGATTCATCCGGAAAATCCATCTGTTCCCCCCTTCCGACCTGAAACCTTACCCTCTGAACCAGATTCCTCGGAGTCCTCTTCTTTGCGGCCGCTATCGCTGATGCGGATGGGTCTATCCCCACAACACTCTCGGCTTGAGATGCGTACTGAAAGGTCAGCCTACCTTCACCGCACCCGATTTCGAGAACACTCCTGCCACTAAATGTAACGTGTCCTCGGGCTTTGGTAATCTCGATTCCTTCGGGATCTTCGTGCACAGTCAGGGTTCCTCCCCGGGCTGCGTCAAATAATACCTTATACATGAACTGTCAACAATCCTCCGATCGCAAGAATGTATCAGGAGGAAATTTTGGCAGGCGTAGAAGGCCTCAGCGAGCTCGTCAATCTGACATAGAAGTTTTGCCATTAGCACAGAGTTCGAATCTAAGCACAAACCCGCACCGCGTGGAGTTTATCGAGCATCGCCGAAAGCGCCAACATCCTTAAGAGTCCCTCTTGCGCGGTCTTCGCTGAAAGTTGAGCAGGGCAGGTCTCGCTTCTGAACGAAAGGACCCGAGCGAGCTCCTCCAGATCGAGACCTCGCGGGTCTTCGTCGGCAAGTTGAACGTGAGGAGGAGGCCGGGCGACGTGATCGACCTCACGCGCTCGATTCAGGAGAAGGGAGTTCTCGAGCCGGTCCTCGTGAGGCCCGTCGGATACCGCTACGAGCTCGTCATCGGTTCTCGGAGGCTCGAGGCCGCGAAGGCTGCCGGGCTGAAGAGGATTCCAGCCGTCGTGAGGAAGATGTCGGACGAGGAGGCTATAATCGTCTCCCTGATTGAAAATATTCAGAGGAGGGACCTCGAGCCCGAGGAGGAGTACGACGGGCTGATGACTCTGAGCAAGCTCAACCCGAAGTTCTACGGCACCCCCGAGCAGCTCGCCAAGGTTATCGGCAAGTCACGAAGGTACGTCGAGGACCACATCAACGCGGTCGAGACGGTCAGGGGCCTGAGGAGGGAGACGAGGGCCGAGGTGACGGTGAAGAGCGCGCCGACCCCCCAGGAGAGGAAGGAGGGTGTCCTCCCGCTGAAGCACGCGACCTACATTCACAAGGCAGAGGAGACGCCGTCGATTCAAGGGCTACCCAGCCACGAGCGCGCCGTGAAGCTGAAGGAGCTCGCCGAGACGATCGCCCCGCTTCCGCAGCCGGAGGCCGAGAAGGTCGTGAGCCATTTCGTTATGGCGCCTCAGAGGCCAATGGAGGAGATCAGGAAGGACGTCCAGTATCTGCGCGCCGTGAAGCTCGAGATCCTCCTGGACCCGAGGGTGGCGGAAGCCCTGAGGACCGCGGCGGAGGACAGGAGGACGACGATGGAAGCGGTCGCGTCTCTCGCGATACACTCCTGGCTGAGGCAGCAGCGCTACTTCTAGTGAGCGTCACCCGTCCAGGCGGTCGAGAAGGTCTGGGATTTCAATTCTCATCGAAAGGCCTACCCATCACTGGAGCCTTAGCTTGACGTTGAGCTTCTTGGAGAGATTCTCCAGGTCTTGGGCGACGTAGAAGAAGGCCATCCAGCTCCACCTCCCCCACCTTCGGATTCCTTCCTTCTTCACCCGCTCGATGGCGTCCCTCGCGTTCTTGGGCTCTCTCCCGAAGAAGAGCTTCCCGAAGACGTCGACTGACCAGGCGTCGATTGGAAAGCCGGCCCTGGGGTTTATTATATCGGCCGAGTAGTCTCCGATTCCCGGAAGTTCCATCAACCTCCTCTTGGACTCCTCGGCTGGCAGCCTTGCGAGATCCTCCAGCGTCGGAAAGGCCCCTCCCTCCAAGATTTTGGCCAGCTGGATAACATACTTCGCTCGATAGCCGAGCTTGCATCGGCTCTCGAGCTCCTTCGTCGATACTACCGAGATCTCACTCGGCACGGGCCATGCGGCGACTCTCCTCCCGTCGAACTCGGCGACCCTGCCGTACCTGCTCACGAGGCATTCCATCATCTGCTCGCTCCTCTTGAGGGGTGCCATCTGGAGGCAGATCGTCAGAATCGCGAGGTCGAAGACGCTCCCGCCCAGGGTATCGTGCATTCCGTAGAGGTCATTCACCGCATGCTTCAGAATCGGGTCTCTCCTCGCAAATCCGTAGAACTGGCTCAGTTCGTCATTCACGCCAAGCTTCTCAGCGAGGATGCCCCTGATCGTCTCTTCCATGTCGTCGGGCTCACGTGCGAGGAAGGCTGTCACCGAAATCCTCGGTGAGTCAGTCTCTTCAGTGGACTTAAGCTTCAGGCCCACTAGCATTCCATCGACATGAAGAGCCGTCCACATCGTTCCTTCCTCGAAGACCTCGAAGGGCGTGAAGAGGTCCCACCCCGCCGGCTTTTTTGCCGTAAGCTCGAAGTTGTAAGGAGCTTTCGGCGATAGGACGAAGGAGAAGTTCTTCTCGAGCCGAACCAAACTCGCCCCCGTTGCCGTGATGGTCGCCTTATAGACTTCGGCACCTTGGCGTAACAAGTTGCGACCGACGGCCGACCATGCAACAACATGCTGCCTAATCCAGATTCGCATCCCGCCAAAAGACCAAATACGCTTCTGCCCTCGCAAGAGGGGTTGCAACGGGAAGCAGTCGAGAAGCGTCCTCGGGCTAGGATTGAGACGCTCGCAGACCTCATCTTCGGCCTCTCGCTCTCCGTGGGCTCCGTCGCAGCCATCGCGAGCTCGCCGACAACCCCCGCCGAAATCGGAAGCCACATACTCGCTTTCATGTTCACCTTCCTTCTTCTCATCACCGCTTGGCTCATCTACACGGGTTTCATGTCGGTCCTCCCCGTCGAGACAAGGACCATCGTCTTCCTCAACGTGGCGCTTCTTCTGCTCGTCACGCTGATTCCCTACCTGCTCAACAGCGTGGAGTTCATCAGCCCCTCAGTGCCCGCGGCCGACGCTTCGGCGATAAAGGATGTGGCCTCCCTCCTCTTCGCTCTGGACTTCACGGGAATCCTGGTCATCATGGCGGTCTTCGCGCACGTTCTGAGCCTTGAGGAGAAGAAACTCGTCGCTCCTGAACTAGCCAAACTCTTTCGCAACGGGAGGAACAGGATGGCCGCGCTCGCCGTCCTGACGGCAATCTCAATTGCGCCTCCCTTCGGGCAGGTGTTGATTCTCGGAGTGCCGGCGAGACTCTTCATGTGGTACGTGCCGCTGGTCTCTTACTGGGTTGGGAGGGCAGTCAGTCCGGAGAGTCGCACCTACAAGATATCGCGGGCGGAATAGACAGCAGAGGTTGTCGCGTTGCGGGACTGAAGCACATATAGCTGCGCGCTGCTCTTGCACAACGCCATGCTAGAGGTGAAGGTGAGGGAGTTCAGGCACTCTGACTACGATTCCCACGCCACGATTCGCGACGCCTTGGACCCGACTCACCCACTCTTCCTTGACAGAGCCAAGTACGAAGACTCCTGCTTCGGGCGCACGAGGTATCGGATGAAGAGGTATGTCGCTGAATCTGATAGAGGCGAAATCGTCGGTGTCGGCGGATTCGAGCATCTGTTCTTTTCGTACCAGCCTCACAGGTTCGCCCTCTCGGTCGAGCTGCATCCAGCCTGGCAGCGCCGCGGCATCGGTGGATTGCTCTACGAGCGCCTCGAGTCTGAGCTCCGCTCCGCCGGCGCAGAGGCGGCGTGGGCGCTTGTCGATTCAACTCAAAGCGAGGGCATCGCGTTCGTCACGAAGAAAGGGTTTGTCGAGAAGAGAAGAATATTGGAATCAACGCTGGACCTAAGGTCCTTCGATCCGGCGAAGTTCGAACCCCGGGCGAAAGAACTGGAGAGCAAAGGAATCGTCTTCGCAAGCTTGGCAGAGGAGATGTCGCGCGAACCGACTTCAGGGCGAAAGCTGTACGAACTAGAAAACAGCGCCGACAGGGACGTCCCGAACATAGTCGAGCCCACCCGATGAGTTACCATGACTACAACATCATCATTCTCAAGAGCCCGCTGATGCTCTGGGAAGGGTCATTCGTGGCGAAGAAGGATGACCTCTATGTCGGGTCGAGTAGCGTAATCAAGTCAGGCCTGAAGGATACCATGGAACAAGGGTTTACCGCGGTCAGGCCAGGCTTTAGGGGAAGAGGCTTAGCACAGGCCGTCAAGCTCCTGGTCGCGAAGCACGCCAGGAGTCACGGGGTGAAATCCATTCTTACCCACAACGGTTCGCAGAACGAAGCGATGCTGAGGGTCAACGAGAAGCTTGGCTTCGTGAAGAGGAGTGAACGGATCGAGTTTGAGAAGGTGTTGCAGGACTGATGGGGTCTTTTACCCTGCCGGGGTTTACCGCGCCTGGGGTGTCGTTTCGGTCGAGTGACGTCTACTGAGCCGGGATAGCTCCGATTTGGAGCATGATGCCAAGAAAGTCGATCTCCGACCAGAGCTCCGCCACCTTCCCACCTTCAATTCTGTAGATATGGATCTCCGACCATGTGACCTTGTTTCCCGTCGCGGGCACGCCGTTGAACTCCCCCTTCTGGGTGGCGCGGGCCGTCGTGCGCTCAACGACCTTGTTCCCATCCGCCAGCAGGTCCTCGATGGTCGCCTGAACGTCCGGGAACCCCTTGACGACAACTCCCCCGAGAGCCTTCATCCCCTCCCGTCCCTTCGGCAGCCTAGGGTCCTTGAAGTGATGCTCGAACCTGGGGGAGAAGAGTTCGTCAACGATTCCGTGGTTCGCCTTGTTCTTGAACTCTTGAACGAAGCGTCTGATAAGGCGCTTGTTCTCATCGGTGGTGGTGGTCACAGTCGGAGGGTTCGGTTCGACGATATTTAACCATTTGGTTAACTATAGCTTCTTAGGAGGGCCGCCAGGCCATCTACGACTGACGCCCAGCCGAATCGTGTGCTCTCCCGCAATCCCCCATCCTTCAGCTTCTCGTGCAGCAGCGAGATTTCTGTCGCATCTCCGCGTTCCAGGAACTCGACCGTGACGAGTGTCTCCATCTGTTTCAGGTTGGGGTCCTCAGCTATCCAGGTGTACACCAGCCGCTCTGGCGGGACGACTTCGAGAAACCTCCCCCTGACCATGTGGATGCTCCCGCTTGGCGATTCGACCCCTATCCGGAATCCGCCTCCTACCCTGAGGTCGATCTCGGCCACGGTGAGGACGAACTCCTTCCCCACCCTCCACCACTTCTTCAGTTCGTTAGGGTCGGTCCAGGCGCGGAAGGTTCTCTGACGAGTCGCTGGGAAGACCCGGGAGATACGAAGAGAGTCTTGTGACCCCTCTACCTCGCTCATCCGCTCTTCCCGCCCTTCCCCTCGCTCTTCAGGTAATCGGCAAGCTCATCGAGTTGTTCCCTCCAGAGCGAGCTGTACCTTGCTATCCATCTCGCGGGCCCGATCAGCTGAGTCGCGTCGAGGACGCACCTGTACATCCTGCCGTCCTTCTCGCGCTTGAGCAGTCCCGCCTCCTCAAGGACTTTCAGATGTTTCGAGATCGCGGGTAACGATATTGAGAAGGGTTTTGCCAACTCGCCGACGGTCATCTCGCCCGTCGCCAACTCCTCTAGGATTGCCCGGCGTGTTGGGTCGGAGAGGGCAGAGAAGGTGCGGTCGAGATCGACTCCGACCCTACCGGGCGACGGCTCAGACCGGAGGTGCTTGAAGCTCCACACCGGTGCCCGACCCCTCTCCCGAGGAGGAGGGAGGAACCGCGGCTGCTTCCTTGAATACTCACCGAGATTGTGACGCCCCATCTCGGTCTGGATGCTTGCCAGTGATATTTTTACTTTCGGTTAAGTATTGGAAGGGAACTCTGTCCTGCACACGTTTCGGCCCCGCTCGAGGTCAAAAAAACGCGGCGGCGAGCAGCAACAGCCCTAGCACAATGAACGCGAGGTTGAGAGCGGGGTTGTCGTAGCTCATGTGCGCGATCGCAATCCTACGGCGGCCAAGGTAAACGCCAGCCTGAGTAAGGGCGTCGAGGAGTAGGTGAGTATAGGCTATCGCCACACCCAGACCTGCTCCAAGCAACTCCAATGCGGAGTCGATAGGGAGGCTGAAGACTGAGTAGGGCAGGATTATCGTCGCGATTCCAACCAAAGCCCCCCACAGTGGTGCTGTGAACACCGAATGGGTGACGAAGGAACGGACGGGGACGCCATTCTTGCGTCTGTGGCCGAAGACATCGATTAGCGTGTTCACCACAAACGTCAGCCACAGAGCAACGAGCAACGAAATGGCCGAGAGATGCCCGGTCTTGGAAAGCAGGAAGATACTCAAGCCGAATGAGAAGATGTTGTGGGTAACGGCTTTCAATTTGTGAGCAAGCCAAGCGGCGAGTGGGGTTCTAAAGATAACAATCCTGTACGATCTATGCGATAGACCTTCGATATGTTCAGCCTGAGGTTAGACCGACGCCCAAATAATAAGACCCCACATTGCCCGCGCCAGCGCTGAAGAGGAAGGAGGCAGGTGTCGTCTCCCTCCGAGTCGTTCCTGACGCCTGAGGTTCACAGCCTTTCCGGCGAAGATCCTTCTGCAGGCTAGTCGCTCCAAGGCAGCCGTCCATCGGCGTCATATATGTCGTTGAGAGACTGCAGAAGTCTTTCGAACTCTTCCTTCGATTCCTCGACGCCCGGCAGCTTTCGCGTGAACCCGACCCTTCTCGACCAATTGCTCCACGAACGCAGAATCTTCGCGTGTGTGCCTCTCTCGGTGTGAACCTCCTCGCTCTGAACCAGAAGCTTCTTTTCGAGCTCGCGTGCAGCGCCGGGGATTCCTCTTTTTGGCAACGTTCTCGCGTCGGTTCTGACCTCGCCCTTCCTGTCAACAACGCGGAGCAGTGCCGAGGCTTCAGGGGAAAGGGATGCGGTCTGCCACTCCTCCTTCGAGGTGCTCACTGCCAGAAGCTCCGGCCAGAGTCGGCGGTGCACAAAGGTAACCTTTCCTGACACGAGCTTCGTGGTCAAGACTTCTCGGCGTCTGCGGAATTTTTCGAGGACCCCCCAGATCCTTGGACCGCTTGGGTGACCCCACCAGGAGCCCCGCAGTGGTTGACGAACTACCACGCCTGTGACGCTAGGAAGCCTTGGGTCAGACTCGAGCAAGACGCCAACGCGTCTGAACTCTCTTACAACAAGCTCGAGCGCCTTCTCTTCACTCTTCCTGTTTTTCATCGGGTTAGTGTGGGATCAGGAACCACGCCGTAAAACGTTACCGTCCTGGGGTTCGTTGCGCCTCCGCCCTTCCCCTTATTGCCCTGAGCCACTCTCTTCGAACCAGCGCGCTTCCTCCACGAATCAGCCGCCAGTATGCCGCGAACTTCTTGCGAGCAATCGGGTCGGTCGCGTAGACGCGCGTTTCGGTGGTGAGTCTCACGCCGGTGTGGTGAGGCAACTCAGTCAAACAGAAGTTGAGGGTGGCTTTCGCGTAATCCGGACGATCGAACTCGAGGAAGTGCTGGGGATTGGTTATCCTTGGGGAAGACCCGGCGAGTTTCCAGAATTGCCCGACCCATCCAAGAACCAGCTCCCGGTCGGCTTGCTCGGCGAGGAGAACGAAACCTACCCTCGTCGCCCAGCCAAAGATGGACTCCGAGTCCCTGAATCGAGCTGCCTTTCTTCCCGCCGCTATTCTGGGTAACGAGCGTATCCGGAGGAGGAGGCGAAATAGCGGCGCTTCGGCAGGCGTTGTGTCCTCTATTGCGTTGAAGACTCGACTCGCATTAGCTCGAACGGTAATTGCGTGAATCTCGTTGAAGTGGTAGATGGGCATGAAGTGGTCCAGGAGAGTCAGGACAGCACCCAATAGACCTGAATTGCTCTGGAGGATGAACTTTACTTCGACTCATCTCCACTATCTCACGGAAAGGTGCGCCTCCGCGGGTGACCGCCAGGCGCGCTGGTGAATGAGCAATTCTGTTCAGTGTAGACGGTGGGAGTCATCATGGATTGCCGTTATCCAGAAAAATGAGCTTCGGTAGCTGCCAAGACGGAAAGACACTCAAAATAAGACACTCCCTGAAACGCACCTCATGGAAAAACTCAGAGTTCGTTGCGCTTGTGGAGCTGCTCTTCCCAACCCTGAAGAATTCGCGCGGCATTGGAGTCTGGTTCACGGTTCAGCAAATTGTTGCGACACCACGTTCCGCGAACCCGATGAATACGCTAGACATCTCAGACACTCACACGGACTGGCCGACAAGTTTCTACAACCTCCTATCGCGTCATAGGCTGCGTACACCTCGGCTCTCCTCGTGAACAGACTTGTAAAGTAGAACGCGAATGCCTTCCTCACAAATGCGAAGGAGATAGCAGAGCTGAAGGAGATGCCCAAGCCGTCAGCTGGCTAGGCATCCCTCCCATTCCCTTTTCTCCTGCCGAAGAATGAAAGACAGATTAGAGTATTAGAAGGTTCGTCGACCGCGGCTCGACATGAGTGAACGGTCGCGAGCAGTTCTTCTGACGGTCGTGGCGTTGATCCTCGTTGGCTCTCTCCTTGCGCTTGTTCTCTCCCACCAGAGGTTTGAGAGCGGGAGCACCACGACGACGGGCGTCACCACCCAATCTTTGACGAGCCCTGGATACACTTGGCTGAGAGGCGCCGATCTGCCGACCCCGCGAGCAGAGACGGCCGCGGTGCTGGTGGGGAATGAAGCATACGTCATCGGCGGGTTCGACGCCAACGGCATGGCTTCCGCGAAGGTCGAGGTCTACAACACGACTTCCGACACCTGGAGAACCGCCAGTCCCCTCCCGGTCGCTATGCATCACGCAGGAGCGGCGCTCGTCAACGGAATGATATTCGTCGTAGGCGGCTACCTGGAGGGTTGGATTCCGACAAGCGCGGTCTGGGTCTACGACCCGAAATCCGGCATGTGGAGTCCCGCAACGAGTATGCCCACAAAGAGGGCTGCTCTTGCGGTTCAGGCAATCAACGGAAGGATATTTGCGATAGGAGGCGCGGGTGAAGCCAGCGTTCTCTCTACGAACGAGATCTACGATCCCCTCTCCGAAAAGTGGACGGACGGAGCTCAGATGCCGACCCCTAGACAGCACCTCGCTTCGGCAGTGGTGCAGGGCAAGCTCTACGCGATCGGGGGAAGAGTCAGCGGAGTTGCGACAAACCTGAACGTGAACGAGGAGTACGACCCCTCGACTGATTCGTGGTCAGCGAGGGCACCCATGCCGACGAATAGAAGTGGGATTGCGGCGGCCGTCGAAGGCGACAGGATCTTCGTGCTCGGGGGCGAGACGCCTTTCGGCACCCTCAACACCAACGAAGAGTACAATCCACTCGGCGATACCTGGACTAAGGCGCCGCCGATGCCCGCCTCGAAGCATGCGATCTCTGCGGTATCTGCGGATGGCAGAGTCTATGTCTTCGGTGGGGGGTTGAGCGTCGGGGTCAGTGTAACGCCTGAGACCGTGATTCTAGTTTCGAAGAACCGATGGTAGGCTCTCCGGGTTCCAGGAGGCTTCGAGTTAACAGGGTGCGGAGAATCGCCGCCATATTAGGATTCACCACACCCATAGCCATCGCCACGTAACAGTCGCCTCTCAACTCTAGCCAGATTCGTTGCGCCGAAAGGATAACCCTATTCGGTAAGCCCGGT
>WNEQ01000327.1_pt1 | contig 24570 bp, 21 predicted proteins | sample 5399971 | NCBI WGS metagenome assembly WNEQ01 (sample SAMN13153330, study PRJNA577476) | soil metagenome | isolation source: 20 cm grassland meadow soil 2 days after 1st rain plot 5 | place: USA:California | collected 2015-09-18
CCGGTGTACTGCGCCCCGACCGATCGGGTCACATAGCCATCGACCGGCAGTGAGTCCCGGATAAAGCCCGCGGAAAACGCAAAGGCCGCGTCCCCCGACCGAACCTCCCGTAGCAGGGAATTAGATGCGGTGAGGTCCGCAGCGGTCGCGCTAGTCGGCCAGAAGCAGGCCCACAGCAGGGCGGAGAGGAGAACCATGATCGGGGGGGTCATGCGCATCATCACCGTGGTTTGACGACGTAACCATATCAAATCGTGAGGAGTTGTCAAGCAGAGTGGTGCAGTCCGACGCGCCGACGAAAGCAAGTTTGACAGACCCTGTGACCGGGTGTAGGGTGATCCGCGCAACGCGTGGCTTGCTCCGACGGAAGCGTCGCGACGGCGGACCGCACCGGACCCCGGAGATTCACGGTGAGCGAATCCAAGCGAACCCCGGAGACAGAACGCCCCGCGAGAGGGACCCCCAAGCGCCGCATCGAGACACAGATCCATCGGCGCAAGAAAGCCAAGCCGGTGTTTCCCCTCGAGGCTGAATGGGACGCGGATTCCGCGACTCCACCAACAGGGCTGCGGATGCCATCGGACAAGATGAGAAAAAAATGAGCGAGGCCACGCCCCGGAGCGGGCCGCCGCGTTTCCCGTTGCCGACCTTCCTTCACCGGCACCTGTGACCGAAGCCGAATCAACTCCTTAAGAATAAGGCAGTTTCTTGAGCGGCGAATCCGGGGCTAGGGCTTTCGGCAGGATCAGGGTTAGGTCCTTTGTGCTCTTGATTTATCAACGAGATCGGGGCTAGGATGCCAAGTCCATCCTCGGGAGTTCAACGCGTGTGAGGCGAGGTCTGGATGACCGGCTCCGAATCGCTCCTTGACTATCTAGGCCGGTATTTTCCGATTGTGCTGTTCATCGGAATTGCGCTGGCGTTCGGCGTCGTGACGCTGCTGATCAGCTATCTGGTGCAGCCCAAGTATCCGGAGGCTGAAAAGCTGAGCCCGTACGAGTGCGGCAGCGAGCCATTCTCGGATGCGCGCATGCCGTTCCCGGTCCGGTATTACATCTTTGCCATGTTGTTCGTCATCTTCGACATCGAGGTCATCTTCCTGTACCCATGGGCGGTGGTCTTCGACAAGATCGGTCTTGTGGGGCTGGTCGAGATGCTGGTGTTCATCGGACTGTTTCTGATGGCGTATGTGTATGCCTGGAATAAGGGGGCCTTGGAGTGGGACTGAGTGGAGGAGAGCTGATAGCGTATGGCATATGGCGTATAGCCAGTCGTGAAGAGCTTGTGGCGTATGGCTTATAGCAAGAGGGGCGACTCTCTGGCCATCAGCTATACGCTATAAGCCATAAGCTCTTGGGGGTTGTCATGGGGTTGGTTCAGATCGGGCGGCATGACAAGGACGGCGAGCTGGACGTCATCACGACGACGCTCGAGAAGGCCGTCAATTGGGCACGGAAGGGCTCGCTCTGGCCCATGACGTTCGGGCTGGCCTGCTGCGCCATCGAGATGATCGCGGCTGTCTCTTCGCGTTACGACATGGATCGATATGGAGCCGGCGTGTTCAGGGCCTCCCCCCGTCAATCCGATCTGATGATTGTGGCCGGCACGGTCTGTCGCCGGATGGCGCCGGTGATTCGGAAGATCTATGACCAGATGCCGGAGCCCAAGTATGTGATCGCCATGGGCTCCTGCGCGACTTCCGGGAACATTTACGACAGTTATAGCGTGGTGCAAGGGGTCGACCGGTTCGTGCCGGTGGACATTTACGTGCCGGGATGTCCGCCGACCCCCGAGGCGCTGTTCGATGGCATCTTGAAGCTGCAGGAGCGGATCATGCTGAAGCGTGTGTTTACGAAACAACCGGACCAGGTCAAAGCGTGACAGGTGACGAGTGACGCGTAAGGCCAGCAGTAACTGAGTAATTGGTAATTGAGTAATTACTGAGTTACTCAATTACTTACTTACTGCCGCCTGTGTCACGCGTCACGGGTTTTGAGATGCATCCCATAGCTGAGCGTATCCAGCAGAAGTTTCCGGAAGGGTTCCTGAAGGCCGTCGAGTGGCGTGGCGATCTCGCGGTGACCGTGGCCAGGCAGTCGCTCCACGAGGTGGCCAAGTGTCTCCACGACGACCCCGACATGGATTTCGACTACATCGTCCATGTGAGTTCGGTGGACTGGCCGGAGGAGGAGGAGCGGTTTGAAGTGGTCTGGGAGTTCTACTCGATCCGCAAACGCCACCGCATCCGTCTCAAGACCCGCTGTTCCGAGTCAGATTGCGAAGTGGACTCCCTGGTCGATATCTGGAAGGGCGCCGATTTCATGGAGCGCGAAGTGTACGACATGATGGGAATCCGGTTCCGGAACCACCCCGATCTGCGCCGCATCCTCATGCCGGATGATTACAACGAAGGGTACCCGCTCAGAAAAGACTTCCCGTTACAAGGCAAGGGTTGGCGGGACACGTTCGAGTTCCTGAACGAAAGGCAATAGCGAGCAGATAATGGCAAGTAGCGAGTAGCCAGCGAGTGGCTGGAATCCAGCTCTGAGCTATTAGCCATTCGCTATTAGCTATTGGCTAGAAAGACCATGCCATTGGAAGACCAGCGCAGTACCGTCTATAAGGTGGCGGACCCAGAGCATCCGGGGAGCGCGAGCTTACCGACGCTCCGGACCGAAGAGCTGCTCCTCAACATGGGGCCGCAGCATCCCGCTACCCATGGGGTTTTGAAGGTCATCTTAGAGTTGGAGGGAGAGCGGATCGTCAAGGCCACGCCGGTCATGGGCTTCCTGCACCGCGGGGTGGAGAAGCTGGCCGAAGACGGCACCTACCACCAATTCATCCCGCATACGGACCGCTTGGATTACGTCTGCGCGATGTACAACAACTTCGCCTACTGTCGGGCGGTTGAGAAGCTGATGAACCTCAAGGTTCCGGAGCGGGCCGAGTACCTGCGCACGATCGTCGCGGAAGTCCAGCGCATCATCGGCCACCAGTTCTGGCTGGGAACCCAGGCGTTGGACATCGGGGCGATGACGGTGTTCTTCTACACGTTCCGGGACCGGGAGATCCTGCTCGATTGGTTTGACGAATTGTGCGGGGCTCGCCTGACGACGAGCTGGTATCGGATCGGCGGCGTGGAACGGGATTTTACGCCGTCGCTGGTAGGCAAGATCCGACTGTTCCTCGACTATTTTCCGCCCAAGATCGATGAGTATGTGGTGTTTCTCGAAAAGAATCGCATCTGGCTTTCGCGCACGCAAGGCGTGGCCGTGATCTCGGCCGAAGACGCCGTCAACTTCGGCCTCAGCGGGCCCACGCTGCGGGGATCCGGCGTGGATTACGATCTCCGGAAATACGAATCATACGGGGCGTACCCCAAGTGCGAATTCAGCGTGCCGGTGGGAAAGAACGGCGATACCTACGATCGGTACTGGATCCGTATCCTGGAAATGAAGGAGAGTGTCAAGATCATCCGGCAATGCCTGGACCAGATACCGGAAGGCCCGATCATGGCGGACGTGCCCAGTGTCACGCTGCCTCCCAAGGACCGCGTGTTCACGAATTTGGAATCCATGATCCAGCAGTTCAAGCTGTTTTCGCAGGGGTTCGACGCGCCGCCGGGCGAGATCTATTGCGGCACCGAAGCCCACAAAGGCGAGCTCGGCTTTTACATCGTCAGCAAGGGCGGCGGCAAGCCCTATCGGCTGAAGATCCGCGCCCCCTCGTTCATCCACATGGGGGCGTTCGACCATATGTCGCGTGGCTACATGATCGCGGACGCCGTGACGATCTTCGGGACGTATGACATTGTGATGGGCGAATGCGATCGGTAAGGAGGACCGTCGGGGTACCCCTGTGCTCGCGCGTCGCGCACTCAGGATTTATTCGTTCCGGGCCTGGGCGGATGGAGTGCCGGGTACCCGTTGCTGTTCAGATTGCAACGGGTGATGACGCGCGCAGTGGGGGTACCCCGACGGCCCTCCATGGAAACTGAGTGAGGAAGGTCGGGGAAGGGTGCAAGCGTTGAAATCGTCAGTGGTGAATGGCTGATGGTCATCAAGGACAGTCCGGTCCTGCCATACGCCATATGCCATCAGCCATCAGCTCTTGAGGAACAAGCATGGCACTGAAGCCAGTCACGACTCCGGACATCGAGGCGGCGACCGTCGAGCTGTCCATTGACGGGCGGACCGTGACCGCCAAGGACGGGGTGTCGCTCTACGACGTGATCTCCAACACGGGGAAGATCGTCCCCGCGATGTGCTACCACTACACCTTCGATCCGTTCGGGTCCTGCGGCATGTGCCTGGTCACGGTGGAAGGCAAGAAGGCGCCCGTCCGCTCCTGCACCGCGAAAGCCGCGGCCGGCATGGTGGTCCGGACCGATGGCGATGACCTCTTTCAGGCCAGAAAAAAAGCGGTGGAGAAACATCTGTCCGTCCATCCGTTGGATTGCCCGGTCTGCGACGCGGACGGGCATTGTGAATTGCAGGACATGGCGTTCCAGCACCAGGTCACGAATCTGGCCAATGCCAAGCAGAAGCTGATCCCCGAGGACACCCGCAGCCCGGTCCTGGATTTCAACATGAACCGCTGCATCGCCTGCGGTGAGTGCATCAACGTGTGCAAAGACGTGCTGATGATCGACGCCCTGCAATTTATCAAGAAGGGCGGGTTCACGCAGGTCGTCGCGAAGGGAGATACGGCGCTCGCGTGTGAGTTCTGCGGAGACTGCCTGGCGGTCTGCCCGGTCGGCGCCATCACGAACAAGTATTCCAAGTATCTCTACAAGCCCTGGCAGCTCCGGAAGACGACGACCACGTGCAACTACTGCGGGGACGGCTGCCAGATGCACCTGGAGACCAAGGACAACGAGGTGGTCCGCGTGACCTCCCCCCTGTCCTGGAAGAACAAGTGGGGCGACCGAGCCGACACCGCACAGGGGCACGGCGGCATCTGCGTGCGCGGTCGGTTCGGGTTCCAGTACATCGACAGCCAGGCGCGCCTCCGCCAGCCGTTGGTCCGCCGCAACGGCAAGCTGCCCGAAGGCAAACTCACAGAGACCCCCTGGCTGGAGGCGATGCAGACCGTGGTGGACCGGCTGGCCGAGATCAAAGCGAAGCACGGGGCGCAGGCCATTGCGGGGCTGATCACGGCGCGCTGCACCAACGAGGAGCTGTACCTGTTCCAGAAGCTCATGCGCGCGGTGATCGGGACCAACCAGCTCGACAGCAGCTCGCGCTATGGGCACCTGAACTTCATCCGCGCGGTCCGGCACTCCTTGGGTGTCGGTCGGATGACGAACGACTGGGAGGACATCACCAAGGCCAAAGTCATCCTGCTCGTCGGGACCAATATTACCGAGACTAACCCCCTGACAGCCGTTCGCGTGAAGGAGGCGATCCGCGTCTACAAATCTCAGGTGATCGTCGTGGACTCGGCCCAGACCAATATCGCCAAGCTCGCGTCCTATCCCATGGTCGTGACGCCGGGGACCGAAGGCCTGTTCGTTCAGGGACTGGTGAAGTCGGTGATCGAGCAGGACCTGATCGACGCGGAGACCACCGGCAAGCATCCCGAGGCCTTGGCCGCGCTCAAGCGGGCGGTCGCGGACGTGTCCCTGGAGACGATCGCGGCTCGAACGGGCATCTCGGTCGAACTGATAAACGAGGCTGCCTCGATCTTCGCCGAAGCGCCGCGCGCGATTATTCTCTGCGCCGAGGGCGTCGTTCGCCGGCCTGACGGGTATCAGAACGTGCTGAAGCTGGTGGACCTCGCCTGGATCACCGGCAAGCTGGGCCGGCCGGGCTGTGGCGTCAACACGCTGACCGAGGAGGTCAACGAGCAGGGTGCCGTGGACATGGGTGCGGCGCCGGAGTTTCTCCCCGGCCAGGCCCGCTTCGATGACGAGGCGGCGCGCGACAAGTTTGCCAAGGCCTGGGGGGCCGCCTTGCCTGCGGCCTCCAGCGGGGCCAACCTCATGGAGATTCTCCAGCGCTGCCGGAGCGGTGCCATCAAGGCGCTGTACGTGGTCGGCGAGAATCCGGTGGCGACGCTGCCGGCGTCACTTGAGGTGAAGGCCGCGCTCGAGCAGTTGGAGCTCCTGATCTGCCAGGATCCGTTCATGACCGAGACGGCGCAGTTGGCCCACATCGTCCTGCCGGCCTGCACCTACGCTGAAAAGGAGGGGACCTTCACGAACTTGGAGGGCAAGGTCCTGCGTGTCCGGCAGAGCATGGACCCCATCGGGGAGAGTCTGCCGGATTGGCACGTGATGACGTCCCTCGCCAGCGGGTTGGGCTCTCAGTTTGAATATGAATCCTCGCAGGATATCCAGAGCGAGATCATGAAGTTGCTGCCCGGCTATTACAACCTGGGAGAGCCGCGGACACTCTCACCGAGGCCGGACGCGTACCTGTCGAACGGCTATGTGGCCGAAGTGGGAAGCCGGTATGGGGTCGTTCGAGAAGCAGTCTCCGAACGGAACGACCACCGCCCGTTTGGCCTGGTCATGGGCCAGCTGCTCTACCACTCGGGCAAGCTATCCACGCAGGCATCGGGCCTCCTCACGATCGCGCCGAGCGCGGGCCGGCTCCACATGAATGCGCAGGATATGGAGCGGCTGGGGCTCACCGAGGAGACGCGAGTCCGGGTGACGTCGGAACAGGGATCGTTGGAGATGGGCGTGAAGGATGACCTCTCGGTCATGCCCGGGTCCTGCTTCTTCCCGGAGCATTTCAACGACCCCCCGATCAAGGACCTCATGCCGGTCGCTGTGGATTCGGTCACGGGCGTCCCATACTTCAAGTTTGCCTGGGTGAAAATTGAACCGGTTTCGCGAGATGCATCGGCGCACGCGACTCCGCAGGACAAGGCGAGAGACAAGGCGAGAGAAAAGGCGAAAGACAAGGGAAGAGCATGAAGGTCGGGGCGTACACGCAAAAACTGCTACACGCGGCTCTCTTCTACGAGATCTGGGATGCGATGAAGGTCACCTTCAAGCATATGTTCCACCGCCCGATCACCTTCCAGTATCCGCGGGAGCAGCGAACGATCCCCGATGCCCACCGGGGGGCGCTCGGCTTGTTGCGGTACGATGACGGGGCAGAGCGGTGTGTGGGCTGCGACCTCTGTGAAGTCGCCTGTCCGTCCCATTGCATCAAGGTGATCAGCGCTGAGGATAAATCACTCCCGCTGCAGCGCTACGCCTCGGAATTCTACATCGATATCACCAAGTGCGTGTTCTGCGGCTACTGCGTGGAGGCCTGCCCGGTCAATGCGCTGGCGATGACCAAACTTTACGAGTACTCCACGCACGATAAACGCACCCTCCTCTTCGACAAGAAGCGGCTCTACGAAATCGGCGAGCGCTATTTGGCTGACGCCAAGAAGTATCTGTATGCCCACAATCAGGAAAAGGATGATCAGGATAGCCGAGACTACCGATACTTTTTCCCGCAGTCGGTGCAGAAGCCCACACAACCCGGGCCACCCAAGCACCTCACCTAGAGACTCATGGTCGCTTTCTTCTTCGCCTATTTCTCGCTGGTCAGCATACTGGCGGGGGCCCTCACCGTTGCGCTGAGAAACCCGGTGCACTGCGGGATCGCGCTGCTGACCTTGTTGCTGCACGTGGCCGGCCTGTTCTTTCTCCTGAACGCGGAGTTTCTGGCCATCGTCCAGATCATCGTGTACGTCGGCGCGATCCTGGTCCTGTATCTGTTCGTGCTGATGCTGCTGAATCTCAAAACCGACGAGCGTGTCCTCCATTCCCGATATCCCCTGTTTCTGGTCCCGGCAGTGCTTGGCTGCGCGTACCTGCTCGCGCTGATGCTACGGTCCCCATTCGGCGGGGTGAAAGGCGATGCCCCGGTGGCCGCGGTCCTTCAGCACGGGGATACCTACGCGGTCGGCATCAAAATGTTCAGCGACTACTTGCTACAGTTCGAAATCGTGGGGGTGTTCCTGTTGGGCGCGATCATCGGTGCCATTGTGCTGGCCAAGACGCCGACGGCCGCCGACACGGACTCACGTGAGGCGTGAGGCGCTAGGAGCCAAAGCGATGGACTTGAAGAGCAGATCCGCTCACCTCACGCCTCACCCCTCACGCCTCACGGTCGTTTGGTGATCTTATGGTGCCTCTGAGTGCATACGTGGCGGTCAGCGCGGTGCTGTTTACGACCGGCGTGATCGGCGTGCTCATCCGCCGGAACTTTATCATCGTCCTGATGGCGGTTGAGATCATGCTGAATGCAGCCAACCTCAACCTGGTGGCGTTCTCGCATTACCTGGATTCCATGGCCGGTCAGATCGTGGCGCTGTTCGTGATCGCAGTCGCGGGCGGCGAGGCGGCGGTGGGGTTGGCCATCATCATCGTGGTGTTCCGCGGAAAAATCTCCACGAATGTAGATGAGATGAACCTCTTGAAGTGGTAGCAGTTTGTCAGATTGAAGGCTAGCGTGTTCGACCTGCTCGTCATTCTCATCCCGGTCTTTCCACTTGCGGCCTTTCTGCTAAACGGTCTGCTGGGGAACCGCTACTCGCACGTCGGCGCCTATCGCCTCGGCTGCGGGTCGGTGGGCCTGTCCTTCCTGTGCGCGATCATCGTGTTCATCCGCATCCTGCGGACCGGCGTGGCGCGGGAAGTGACCGCCTACCACTGGATCTTCGGCGGCGATCTCACCATTAATCTGGCGTTCCTCATCGACCCGCTCACCTGCATCATGATGCTGGTGGTCACCGGGGTGGGGTTCCTGATCCACCTCTACTCGATCGGCTACATGCACGGGGAGGAAGGCTTCACGCGCTTCTTCACGTACATGAACCTCTTCATGGTCTCCATGCTCCTGCTGGTGATGGGCAACAACTACCTGGTCCTCTTCATCGGATGGGAAGGGGTGGGCCTCTGCTCGTATTTATTGATCGGCTACTATTACGACCGAGTCTCGGCCGCCAAGGCCGCCACCAAAGCCTTCGTGGTGAACCGGATCGGCGACGCCGGGTTCCTGCTCGCGATCTTTCTCGTCTTCGTGAACTTTAAGACGCTGGACTACACCCAAGTCTTCGCACAGGCCGGTCAGCTTTCGACGGGAATGGCCACGGCGATCACCCTCTGCCTGCTGCTGGGGGCGGTCGGAAAATCAGCCCAGGTTCCCCTCTACACCTGGCTGCCTGATGCGATGGAGGGGCCCACCCCGGTCAGCGCCCTGATCCACGCCGCCACGATGGTGACGGCCGGAGTGTATATGGTGGTCCGCAACCACGTGCTCTATGACCTGTCGCCGGTGGCGTTGAACGCCGTGGCCTGGGTCGGCGGTGTGACGGCGCTATTTGCGGCGACGATCGGGCTGGTCCAGACCGACATCAAGCGCGTGCTGGCCTATTCCACGGTGAGCCAGCTCGGATACATGTTCCTGGCCTGTGGGGTCGGCGCCTATACGGCCGCCATCTTCCACCTGACGACCCATGCCTACTTCAAAGCCCTGCTCTTTCTCTCTGCCGGTTCCGTCATCCATGCCATGTCGGGCGAGCAGGACATCCGGAAGATGGGCGGGCTGAGCGACAGGATTCCGTGGACCCACGCCACGTTTCTGGTGGGCACCCTGGCCATTGCCGGCATCTTCCCGCTGGCCGGGTTCTGGAGCAAAGACGAGATCATGGCCCACGCCTTCGTACACGGCCGGTACGGGTGGTATGCAGTGGCGGCGGTTGGTGCGTTCCTGACGGCCTTCTACATGTTCCGTCTCACGTATTTGACCTTCTATGGAGAGTCACGGGCCGAGCACCAGGTGGCCGAGCATATCCACGAATCCCCCGCCATCATGATCGGGCCGCTGGTGATACTGGCTGCACTCTCCGTGCTGGGTGGCTTCCCCGGGGTGCCTCCCGAGGCCGGGTGGTTCCATCACTTTCTCGGTCCGGTGGCCACTCCCGCCGGCGGTGGGGACCAGCACGAGGCGGGCCTCGGACTCGTCGTCATGCTCATGGGACTGGCCACGGTGATCGCCTTGCTCGGCTGGGGGCTGGCCCATTACCTCTACATCCTCCGGACCGAGACCGCGGCGGAGTGGGCCGGCCGTGTCCCTGGCGTGTACAAGACGCTGTTCAACAAGTACTACGTGGACGAGCTCTACGACTTGGCCATCGTCGAGCCCGTCAAGCGCGTGGGGCTGCTCTGGGACTGGTTCGACCGCACCGTGATCGATGGAGTCGTGCGCAGCGTGGGGCGCATGACCGAACTCGGCTCGGCGTTCAGTACGGCTTGCGAGAAATACGTCATCTATGGGTCGATCAACATCCTTGGGTACGGGAATCATCTGGCGGCATGGTCCTGGCGGAAACTCCAAAGCGGGAAGGTGCATCACTACGCCGCCATCCTTGTGGCGGGCTTGTTCATCCTGGTGCACCTGATCCTGATATGGTGGACTGGCTCAGGGTCTGTCGGCGCGGCACTCAAGTGAAGACGTTCTTCGTGAGTCGCGACTCCGAATAGGCCAAGTAATTAAGTAACTCAGTAATTGATAATTACGCACTTACTTATTTACTCAGTTACTATCTCCAACGGTTAACGATTAACGTTGAACGATGTTTGAAGAACTCACCTTCGGGTTCCCTATTCTGTCGCAATTGTTGTTCCTGCCCCTCGCAGGCGCGTTGGTCCTGTGGCTTCTGGAGGAGGAGGACCTCATCAAGAACGCGACGCTGGCCGTGGCGGCGGTGGAGCTGTTCCTGGCGATGATCCTGCTGGTACGCTTCGTACCGGACTCAGCCGCGATGCAATTCGCCGAACGCCTGCAGTGGATCCCGCCGCTCGGGATCAGCTATCACCTGGCGGTGGATGGGATCAGCGTGCTCTTTGTGGGCCTCACCGCTTTTCTGACGCTTCTGATCGTCCTCTACTCCTGGGACACGGTGCGATACCAGGTCAAAGAGTACTTCATCGCGCTGCTGGCGCTCGAGACCACCCTCATCGGCATCTTCGTGTCGATCGACCTGATCCTCTTTTTCGTCTTCTGGGAGCTGATGCTCATCCCGAGCTATTTCCTCATCAAGCTGTGGGGAAGCGGGGTGGACCGGCAGTACGCCGCGCTGAAATACGTGCTCTACACCTTGCTGGGGAGCGTGTTCATGCTGGTCGGCTTCGTGCTGTTGAACCTGAACTACCATGACTGGGCGCTCAGCCACCGTGTGGAGCCGTCCTACTCCTTCGATTTCCTGCAGCTCCTGACGACCCCGATTTCCGGGGACCGGCAGGTGATGATTTTCTGGCTCATCTTCCTGGGGCTGGCGTTCAAGGCGCCGATCTTCCCCTTTCACACCTGGTTGCCGGATGCGCTCATGGAAGGCCCGATCGGCATGGCGGTGGTGCTGGCCGGGATCAAGCTCGGGACCTACGGGTTCTTGCGGTTTAGCCTCCCGCTCTTGCCGGAGGCGTCGAAGAGCAAGGGCGTCGTGACGGTCGTGGTCACTCTGGCCTTGATCGCCATCGTGTACGGAGCGATCGTGGCGTTGATCCAGCCGGATCTGCGTCGCCTGCTGGCCTTCAGCAGCATCAGCCACCTCGGGTTCTGCGTCCTGGGTGTCTTCGCGCTGAACTTCCAGGGTCTCCAGGGCAGCTTGCTCACGATGATCAATCTGGGCTTCACCACCGCCGGCCTGTTCTTCCTGGCGGGGTTCTTGTACCTGAGGCGGCACAGCACCAACCTCTCGGCCTTCGGCGGGCTGGCCAGAAAAGTGCCGCTGCTGGCCACCTTCTTGCTGATCATCGGGCTGGCCTCGATCGGGCTGCCCGGCACCAACGGGTTCGTGGGAGAATTTCTGGTCTTGCTGGGCGCCTTTCAGGCGCACTGGTTGTACGGGTCGGTGGGAGTGCTGGGTGTGATTTTCGGGGCCGCATATTTTCTGTGGTATTACGAGCGCGCGATGTTCGGTCCCCTGACGAAGGGCGCAACCCAGGCGATAGCGGACCTGAACGGCCGTGAACTGATCATCGCGGTCTCGCTATGCGTGATGATCTTCTGGATCGGCCTCTATCCGGCGCCGTTTCTCCGGATCATGAACGGTTCGATCCAGGCGCTGGTGGAGCGGCTGGAACGCGGGACAGTGGTGGCGGCCGGAGCTGCTGAGGCGTCTCCAGTGCTCGCAGATCGCGCACGATGAAGCTGTGCTCGCTCGATGCGCGCAGTTGGAGACACCTCAGCAGCCCGGCTCCTCCCGCTTTTTTGGAGAATGGTGGGGTGAGGTGGGATTCCCCAATAAGGCATCACGCATGACTTATGGCTGAATACACGCTGCTGATCATTCTGTTCGCGCCCTTTGTGGGGGTGGTGGTCCTGATGTTCGTGCCGAATCGGCAGGCGTTACAGGTCCGCCTGGTGGCGGCGGCCGCAGCCGGTGTCTGCATGCTCGCGTCGTTCTACATGTTTTTCGCCTACGATCCCGCGAGAGGCGGGTTCCAGTTCGTCCAGCGGTTCGAATGGTCCAAGCAGCTCGGCATCGCGTTCTATCTCGGGGTGGATGGCATCGGGACCCCCTTGGTGCTGGCCTCGTCGATCCTCTTGTTCGCCGGGATCTTCATCTCCTGGCATATCAAGGACCGCACGAAGGAATTCTACATTTTCCTGCTGATCCTGGCGGCCGCCACGATCGGCGTCTTCATGTCGTTGGACATGTTCTTCCTGTATTTCTTCTACGAGATGTCGGTCATCCCGATGTATGTGCTGCTGGGCGTGTGGGGCAGCCACACCAAGGGGTATCTGGACATGACCGACCCCGAGGGACTGAAGAAACGCGACTCGGTCGGTTTCATCCTCAACTTCGCGGCGAACAGCAAGGAGTATGCCGCGATGAAGCTGACCCTGTTCCTCTCGGTGGGGGCCGTGGTCGCGTTGATGGGCATCCTGTTGATCTACAAGTTCTCGGGCCTTCACACCTTCGATATTCTGGTCCTGCGGGAGCAGGCCAGGTTCTCGGGCTCGCTGGCCACGATCATCTGGCTGCTGATCTTCTTCGGGTTTGCCTCGATCGCGCCGATCTGGCCGCTGCACTCCTGGTCGCCGGTGGGGCATGCCGCGGCGCCTGCTGCCACCAGTATGCTGCACGCCGGCGTGTTGATGAAGCTCGGACACTTCTCGATCATCCGAATCTGTTACGAGATCCTGCCGGAGACCACGCGCGAGCTGATGCCGATCGCGGCCGTGCTCTGCGTCTTCAACATCATCTACGGCGGCTTCGTGGCCTTCTACGCCAAGGACACCAAGTACGTAATCGGCTATTCCAGCTCCAGCCACATGGGCTATGTCTTCCTCGGGATGGCGGCGCTGGACTACATCAGTCTGACCGGGGCGGTCCTGTACATGTTCGCGCACGCGCTGGCGACCGGGATGCTGTTCGCCATGGCCGGCTGGGTCTATGACCAGACGCACTCGCGCCATATCCCGGAGTTGGGCGGGCTGGTCAATCGCATGCCCTTTGTCGCGGGCTGTTTCTTGGTCGCCTGCATGGCGTCGGTCGGCATGCCGGGCACGGTGAACTTCATCGCCGAAATCATGATTCTGGTCGGAAGCTGGGGCAAGTACCCGTTTCAGGTCATCGTGGCGGTGGTCGGGATCGTGCTGACCCTGGCCTATCTCTTCCGAATGATGCGGGGGCTGTTTTACGGTCCGATGGACGCGCAATACAGTCACGCCCATGATGCGGTCTCGATCGTGGACCGGCTCCCGCTGCTGCTCATGATCGGATGCAGCATCGTGTTCGGCATCTTCCCGGGGCATTTCTATGACGTGATCCGGTCTTCAGTGGATCCGTTGCTGGCGCGGATCGCCGTGGTGGCGCCGCTAGCCGCCGAGAACGGTGACGCGTTACGCGTGACGCGTGACGAGTTCACGAGGCGAGCAGATAACTTGTCACCTATCACTCGTCACGGGGCAAACGAATGACCTTTACCCTGACGCTCTCGGGAGCCGACCTGCTCCTGCTGCTGCCTGAGATGCTGTTAACCGTCTGGCTCTGCGTGGTCTTGACCGTGGACTTCGCGATGCCCCGGTTGCCCAAGGACCGTCTGGCGTATCTGAGCGTCGCGGGATTGGCGGGGGTGCTGGCGAACCTGGTCTGGTTTGACCGGGCCGGGATCGGTGGGACCCTGTTCGCCCACATGTTCGTGGTGGACCGGCTCGCGGTGTTCTTCAAGATCTTCATCGTGGGGAGCACCATCCTGGTCATCCTCGCCTCGGTCGACTATGTCCGGCGGTTCCGGTTTTTTAAGGGCGAGTATTATTTTCTGATCCTGATGTCGGCTCTCGGCATGATGTTCATGGTCTCAGCCAACGATCTGCTGTCGGTGTTCATCACGCTGGAGTTCTCCACCTTCGGGTTCTACATTCTGGTGGCCTATCTGCGCGACGACGTCGCGTCGAACGAAGCCGGGCTCAAGTTTTTCATCCTGGGGGTATTTGCCGCCGGCCTGCTGGCCTACGGCATCAGCCTGGTGTACGGAGAGACCGGGAAGCTCGTGTTCTCGGACATCGCCTTAACCGCACCCACCCCCGGCCTGGTGATCGGGTTCGTGCTGATCTTCGCAGCCCTGGGTTTTAAGATCGGCGCCGTGCCGTTTCATTCCTGGATTCCCGACACCTATCATGGCGCGCCGACTCCGGTGACCGCCTTCCTGTCCATCGCGCCCAAAGGGGCCACGTTCGCCATCCTGATCCGGATGTTCTTCGTGTCGTTGGCCGCCTTCAAACCGGCCTGGGTGCTGTTGCTGGTCGGCGCCTCGATTCTGTCCATGACATACGGCAACATCGTCGCGATCGCGCAGCGGAATATCAAGCGGCTCCTGGCCTATTCCGGCATCGCGCAGATCGGGAACATCCTCATCGGGCTCGCGGCCGGCACAAAGATGGGCGGCGATGCCATCCTGTTTTACCTGCTGACCTACCTGTTCGCCAACCTGGGGGCGTTCGCGATCGTGATCGCGGTCGGCAACCTGATTCGAAGCGATGAAATTGATGATTATAACGGCCTGAACCGGCGTTCCCCGTTCCTGGCCTTTGCCATGCTGGTCTTTCTGCTGTCGCTGGCCGGGGTCCCGCCGTTGGCCGGGTTCATCGGCAAGCTCTACATCTTCCTGGCGGCGATCAATGAGGGGCTCTACACACTGATCGCCGTCGGCCTGATCAACATCGTCATCTCGATGTACTACTACCTGGTCGTGGTGAAGAAAATGTACATCAACGAGCCGACGGATCCTTCTCCACTCACCATCTCGCCACCGATGAAGGTGGTGGTCTATGCCGGTCTGGCCGGGACGCTGATCCTGGGAATTTATCCGCAGCCCTTCATCAACTGGGCCGTGGCCGCGACCCTCATGTTCTCCAACCTGGCCGGCCCTGCTGCTGCCGCGCCGACCGTGGCCCTTCCGCTGGGTGGCTGAAGCCCAAGCTCATTCAAGACACTTGATCTTTTCAGAGCTTCAGGGCATCCTTGTGGCGGCCTGAAAAAATCAACGATCAGGGGGAACCGAACTCTATAACCGGGAGGGAGCATAATGGGAGAGAGAGGCTACGGCCAAATCCTGGCAGAGGCCTTTGCGCGGGCCATTCCATGGGCGCTCGTGTTTTCAGTGACGGTTGTGTTTACCGCAAAGCTCCTCGTCGTCATGATCGCGCCGGAAATCAAGAGGGGAATCGAATACGGCGCGAATTCAGTCATCAACGCGACCGTGAACAAGGCGTTAGGCGATGACCTGTTCCCCAAGATCAAGCAAAACACGAAGGAGGCAATCGAGTATGCGGCTGTCAGGATGAACGGGACGCTGGGGAAGCCGTCCGCGAAAGGAAAATAGCGGGCGACGCGCTGCCTCTCCGATGCTGCTCCTGTTCGACCGGTAGGGGACCGGACGACGCGACGACGGCCGGTCCCTTCCGGAGAATCCTGTCCCGGGCCCTCCTCCTGCGTTGAGCGCCTCGAACAGATCCCTCCCTTTATCGAGTTTTCCTGTATTGAGAGCAGAATCCCGACTCAAAAGGAAGACCTCGATCGCTTCGGCCAATCCAAAGAGTTCGGCGGTCGCCTCTGTTCCTGAAATAATTTTGACAAGCCCCAATTAAATGCTAGGCTGAAGTCCGGGTCGATCAGCTCACGTCATCCCGGCCGCATCCATATGGAAAGGCTGAAGAACTACCTTCTAAACAACTTCGAGCAGTTGTTTGTCCTGCTCATCCTGTGTGCGACCGTCCTGGTCAATTACTACATTCCCCAGAAGCTGGCGTTTCTGAATTTCTATTTCCTCCCGATCATCTTGGCGGGCTATTACCTCGGCCAGCGCAAAGCGGTCCTCGGCGCCGTTCTCTGCGCGTTGGTCATCTCCCTGTATGTCGTCCTGTCGCCCGAGTTGTTTCAAACCCCTCATTCCCTGCTCGACGTCTTCTTGAATCTGATGATCTGGGGAGGCTTTCTGATTATTTCCGGATCGGTCGTCGGCCGGCTCAAGGAAAAGCTGGATGAGAAAATCTCTTCAGCAGAAGTCATGAACAAGGAGCTGGAGCGACAGGAGAAGGAACTGCGGCGCACCAACGCGGCCTTGCAGGACGACAGCGTGAACCTGGAACAGAAAGTGCAGGAGCGGACGGAGGAATTAGAGCAGAGCAAACGCGCCGTGGAGGCGCTCAAGGCCAAGGTGGAGGAAGCCCTGTACGCGACCATGGACGCCTCAGTGGTCAAGCTGATGATCGAAGGGCGGCTGCGCAATGACAAGCGGAATGTGAGCGTGCTCTTCTCGGACCTCGCCGGGTTTACCACCTACTCGGAGGAGCAGCCTCCCGAGACGGTTATCCAGGAATTGAACCGCTATCTGGGAGAGATGGAGCCCATCCTGCTCGCCTTTCACGGTCATATCGACAAATACATGGGCGATGGCATCATGTGCGAGTTTGGAGCACCGTGGGACTTTGAGACTTATCGCCTCCTGGCGGTCTTGGCCGGCTTTAAAATGCAAGAGAAGGTGGCCTCGGCGAAGTATCCCTGGAAGATGCGGGTTGGTATCGGCTCGGGCTCCGCGATCACGGGGTTGACCGGATCCAAGCGCCAGAGTTACACCGCGATCGGCGACGTCGTGAACCTCGCCGCCAGGCTGGAAAAGGCCTGCCCGCTGGGCCGTGTGCTCATCGACCGACAGACCTATGAAGGGGTCCAGCAGTTCGTTGAAGTGCGGAGGCTGCGCGACCTGCCCGACAAGGATGTGAGCGACCTCGAGCGCGAGCGGCGGCTGGAGTCCCTGCACACCGACCTGGCCGCCCAACCGTCCAACCCAAAAATATTGTATGAGATCGGCCGGGTTCACCTGGAGCTCGATGAGGTGCAGGAAGCGTTCAGCTACCTTGAGCGCGCCTTGCAGTTGGGTCCACATGACAACGCCGTGAAGCTGGCCTACGCGGAAACCGGGATGAAGCTCAAGGCGATGGAGAAAATCAGTGTCAAGGGCAAACGCAACCGGATTGAGGCCTATGAGGTGACAGGACTGAAGGACCCGTTGAAGAACCGTGAGAAAATTCCAGAGCGAGTCTACGAGGAATACCACCAGGTGATGGATCTGATCCAGGTGTCTGACGACGTCCTGCTGCCCGTCGAAGCCATGGACGGCAGCATCGGGCATGGCAAGGTCGTGGCCCTTCTATCCTTTGCGGTGGCTACGATGTTGGGCATGTCGGAGTCAGACAAGCGGGAGCTGCTACTGGCCAGCTTTCTCGCCGACATTGGTAAGCAAATCGTGCCGTATCATCTGCTCAATCGGAAAGGCCGCCTTGCGACAGGCGAATTTGAAACGGTCAAGAAGCATGCGCTCGAAAGCGCCAAGATTCTGCGGACCATGGGGTATGACAGCGAAGCCCTGACTGAGACCGTGCTGCATAGCCACGAGAGTTATGACGGCTCGGGCTATCCGGACGGGCTTGCGGGCGAGAAGATTCCTATCGGCGCCCGCATCCTGGTCGTCATGGACGCCTATGACGCGCTCACGTCGTGGCGGCCCTATCGAGAACCTTGGGAACGCCATGCCGCCTTCGATGAAATCCGCCGCGGGGCAGCCAAGGGGATCTATGACCCCAAGGTTGTGCAAGCTCTGGGCAGCCTCCTCACCTGACCGAAACCGCGCCACACTCGATCGAAACCTTACCCTAGCCAGGAACGCTTCCCTCCCTGTAGTGTTTGGCTCTTCCGGACGAGCGGGGCTTGGAGGGCAGGTGGCCTCACGTGCTCGCGCGTCGCGCACACAGGATTGATCGTTCCGGGCAAGGGTGGATGGTGTGCCGGGTACCCGTTGCTTTTCAGATTGCAACGGGTGATGACGCGCGCAGTCTGAGGCCGCCTGCCCTCCTGCCCGCTAAGAGGAGAACATGCGGAGCCGCGACACCCGTATTCCTTCAAGTGCAACGGGTGATGACGCGCGCTATAGGGGATCAGCCAGGCCACCCCTGTCATGAGTCCGCGATGGCGACGACCCCTCCGCGCCTATTCCTTCTAGCCTCGGCGTGAGTCAGGAAGCAAGCGCGAGGCCGGCAGGGCGAGGGTGACGCGACCTTGCGGGGGAGCCCCGCTGATGTGCCGGGGACCCGTTGCTCCCCTGGATGCAACGGGTGATGCAGCCCGCGTGAGGCCCGACCGCTTCGGGGTGTCGCACCAGGCCGAAGCGGATCGGAGAACCCCCACCATGTGGGGGATGGGGGGAGCCGGAGCCGGGCCGCCGGTCGTTACAGCAGCGCGGCGAGCCTGCACGGAGCGGAGTGCCTCGCCCTGACGGACTGGACATGATCCACAAGGTTTCCGGAAGAGCCTAATTTTGTTTGATTTGCCGGCGAGATACGCGCCGTCCCTCTGCTCACGTTTCTTCTGATTGATGAGCACGCGCGAGGGGAATACAATAGGCCGCACTCGCGAGGTCGGAAGGAACCCTTTTTATATATCCCATTGCACCCATCGGATCACAGGGTGGAGGAGGTGGCGATGGCTGAAATGATTCGAACGGCCCAATACTTTAAGATGCAGGTGCCGGATAAGCCCGGTGAAGGGGCCAAGAGGCTCGCTGTCCTACGGGACGCCGGGGTGAATCTCCTTGCCTATTCCGGGTTCCCCCGCAATCGGCGGGCCCAGCTCGACTTAGTACCGGTTGATGCAATGGCGTTCACGCATGCGGTGAAACTGGCCAAGTGGAAGGTGCAAGGGCCGAAGGTCTGCTTTCTTGCGGAGGGAGACGACCGGCGTGGTGCCGCGGCGGACCTGACGGCCAAGTTGGCCGAGGCGAAGATTAATATTACGGCCATGGAAGCCGTCTGCGCGGGGCAGGGTCGCTACGGAGCCATCTTTTGGGTGAAACCCCGTGACGTGAAGAAGGCGGTGAAGGCCCTCGGTCTCGGGTGAGCAGCCAGTCCGTGCGCGTTGTCGTGACGGGGGGAACGGGATTCATCGGCCGGCCGCTCTGTCAGAGGCTGGTTTCGCTCGGGCATACGGTGACGGTGCTCACGCGCGATCCCGCCGCGGCTCGGGCTCGCCTTGATCCACCCGTTTCGCTGATCGGCTGGGAGGGCTTTCTCGGGCCGACGGACGGGTTGCTGGCAGCCTTGGGCGACAGTGATGTGATCATCAACCTGGCCGGCGCCCCGATTGCGGCCGGCCGCTGGACTCCCCAGGCCAAGGCCCGCCTGCGGAACAGTCGGGAAGGGACCACCTCAGCGCTGGTGGCGGCCTTGTCCAAGCTGCGAGCACGACCGGTGCTGCTGATCAGCGCGTCCGCGATCGGGTATTATGGGCCTCGACAGGACGAAGCGCTGACCGAAGAGTCTCCCTCCGGCAGCGGGTTTCTGGCGAGCCTCTGCCGGGAATGGGAAGCGGCGGCGCGCGCGGCGGAGCGCCTCGGCGTCCGCGTGGTGCTCCCCCGAATCGGCGTGGTCCTGGGACGGCACGGCGGCGCCCTGGCTAAGATGCTTCCCGCGTTCCGGTTAGGGCTCGGCGGACCGGTGGGCAGCGGGGCTCAGTGGATGTCCTGGATTCACCTGGACGATCTAATCGAGTTGCTGTTGTTCCTCCTCAACGAAGCGGCGGGCGGACCGGTGAATGCGACCGCGCCGCATCCGGTCACGAACCGGGAGTTCGCCCGCACCCTCGGCCGGATGCTCAGGCGACCGGCCTGGGCCCGTGTGCCGGCTCCGGTGCTCCGGATCCTTTTGGGTGAAATGGCGGAGGAGTTGCTGCTGACCGGGCAGCGGGTTCTGCCCCATCGTGCCGAGGCGATGGGATTTCGCTTTCGGTATCCCACCTTACCCGAGGCCTTGCATGCCATTCTGCCCTAGGCTCGTACCCTGGATCGGCTTGGGGCTTTCAGGAGGTCTCCTGATCGCCACCCTCGGCTCGGCCTCCGCGCAAGAGGTGGTGTGGGACCACCTGACGGAGGGGTTGGCCGTGACGGTCTGGGAGCCGGGCCCACAGTGCCAGGATGAGGTTCCCCTCTTGTACCTGGTTCGCGTGGATCCGGAACGGTACAGGTTTTCCGCGTACCATTTTCGCGACGAAGGGCTGTCTGCACCGCTGACGATTCAAGAATGGCAACAGCGGACAGGAGCCAGCGTGCTGTTCAACGCCGGCCTGTTCCAGGATGATTATTCGTATCTGGGCCTGCTCTTCAAGGGCGGGCGGTCCTTGGGGACGAAGCGGCACCCCCACTGGCAAGGCCTGTTTGTGGCCGAACCGGTTGCGCCAGGTGTGCGAAAGGCCCGCGTCCTGGATCTCGCGGTGGATGCGTTCGCGGTGGACGCTCCTCCCTACCGCGAGGCGGCACAGTCGCTCATGTTATTGGATCGGCACGGGAAAGCCCGAGTCCGTCTGACCGGGAAGCGGGCGCATCAGACTGTGGTGGGAGAGGATCGGGAGGGCCGTATTCTGCTGATCAAGACGGCTGACGTCGTGGCGCTCTGGGAGCTCGCCTTGTGCCTCCGGAAGGGGTTCCTTGGGATACATCAGGCGATGGCGATGGATGGGGGGACGTCGTCGGACCTCCTGATCGAGGCCGATGTGCTGGTCAATCGCGGGCAAGGCAGCGAGCAGCTCCCCTGGTCCCCGCTGGTGGATGGCAGCGGGATGCGGCACATCCCGCTGCCCTCAGTGATCGGGGCGCTTCCACGAGACAAAACGCCCCAGCCCTCGAAGGCGCCCTCCCCGCTGAAGGGCCCCTGACCCAAGCTTGCTCAGCGGAGGAGGACTGGCTGGACGGGGTAGCCGGCCTCGACCCAGGCGTTCATGCTGCCGTCCACGTTGTACGCGTGCCGGTACCCGAGATCGGCCAGCGTCTCCGCCGCGATATTGCTCCGGCGTCCGGACTGGCAATAGACGACGATGTGATCATCCGGCTTCGCGCCGATCTCACGGTGTCGCGCCCTAATCTCACGGTACTCGATGTTGCGATCCGTGCCGGGGATGACGCCGGTGAGATGCTCCTGGGGGGATCGGACATCAATCAAGAAAAAGCCCTTCGTGGCCGGGGTGGCAGCTCGTGACAGGCCCGCGTTCAGTTGCTGGACCGTTAACAGGTACGAATGATGGGCCGACACGCTGCTGCCGGCCAGCACCAGCGCGAGTCCCAATCCGACGCAGGCGGTAACCGTTGAGAGTTTCATGGTTCAACCTCCTCATCTAGCCCGGATTGTTCATGACGGTTCGTCGCGCGCACCCATTGCAGTCTGAGGAGCAATGGGTCCCCGGCAGTCGCGTGGCGAGACGGGCGCGCGGAGCCGCGAGGGACCGAGGCGTACTTGAAAGAGTACGTTGAGGGACTAAACGGCGAGCCCGCCCGCATGCCCGCTGTCCAGAGCGCGGGCAGGCTGGTCGCAGCAGCGAATGGGCGATTGCAGCAGAAGCGTTCATGAATAATCCGGGCGAGGCACGCGGCCGTTGATGTGTCCGGTTCAACGGGTGTTGGAATGCCGACTACCCAGTATCATAGGACCTGCATGAAACGGTGGTCAAGGGCCGCCGCGCTGGCTCTCCTGCTCGTGGGCGCCGGCTGTTCGGAGGGGGCCAAGCTGGTCCAGGAGAGCGACTCGGGAGGAGTCGTCACCTACCCGTTCAAGGGAGAGAATGGCTACCTGTTTTCACGGTTTCGGACCGAGGCGCTGGAGATGATCGAGAAACGCTGCAAGGGGGCCTACCGCATCGTCAGGGAAGGTGAAGCCATAGGACGGAGCCGTGTGGTGGACACTCCCGGCGGATCGGAAGTGATTGGCGAACGGCGCTGGGGTCTCCAGTTCCGATGCAAGCAATGAACTAGAGCGAATGGCCGCTCTTGCCATAAGCTATACGCCATACGCCATCAGCTCTTCGAAACCGCCAGCAGGTCCTTCAGGGTCAGTAGGCTCACGAGCGTCACGTCCAACTTCTCCACGTTCGCGCGTCCGTCCTGCTCCATGCGATCCACGATCACGAGGGCGTGAGCCACCTCTAAGCCGGCCTCCCGGGCCGCTTTCACCGCTTTGATGACCGACCCGCCGGTGGTCAAGACATCGTCCACGATCAGCGCCCGGTCTCCCGGTTTGACGGCGCCGTCAATGAGTTTACCGAGCCCGTGGTCCTTGGGCTGCTTGCGGACCACAAACGTGCGCCACTCGCGACGCGGGGTGGCGCCGTACCCGTAGTCCGAGATCGCCGTGGCGAGGGAGATGGCGCCGATCTCCAACCCGCCGACGCAGTTCAACGCCAGATCCTTGATCTGAGCGAAAGCCAGTTGGGCGACCAGGTGGCGGGGCGCCGGATGAGCCATGAGAACCCGGCAGTCCACATAGTATGGACTCGTGATCCCGGACGCGAGCTTGAAGCCCGCCGCCGGGTCCCATTTGAAGGACTGGGTCGTGATGAAGGCCCTGGCGAGATCGTCTTTCAGCATGGCACAAAATCCGGATCAGCCCTCTGAGCGGACGCAGTATAACGGCATTCGGAGCGGGAGTCACGAAGTCTGTTTCGCGGGGCATGCAGGAAATGAAGGTTTTCTTGACCGACGCCCGGAGTCTGGTAGGGTAGCTCACGTAAGATCTGAGGCGTGCGGCTCATGCTCGGTTAGGCGGTAGCTATTCACTCCGAACCGAAAGGAGTTTGTCATGATCGTACGGGCAGTCATCGTAGGGATACTGATCGTGGCCTTTGCGGCACCGGTGTTTGCGGACCAGAAGTCCCGCGGCGTCGATCGGCGGGAGCATCGACAGAAGGAGCGGATCAAGCAAGGGGTAAAGACCGGCGAACTGACCAAAGAGGAAGCCAAAGGGCTGATGCAGGAACAGAGAGAGATTCGGGCCAAAGAACGGGAGATGAAGTCGGACGGTACCTTCACGAAAGAAGAGCGGAAGGAACTCCAGCAGGACCTGAACGAAGCCAGCAAGAACATTCAGGAGCAGAAGCACGACGAGCAGACGCGGTAAGTCCGCCAGAGCGCCCGCCATCCCATTAGGGATCGGCGGGCGCGGAGGCGGAAGGCCTCAGGCGCAACCCCGTCACCTTGAGCGGCCGTTCCAGATGGGACGGCCGCTCGTGTTTTAAGTGCAGGGGCGAGCTGCTCCTGCCCATCCCTTCCACACCAGCCGAGACGAATTATTTGCGAGACGGGAAACGGTTCCTGACGCCGTTTCCGTCCGCGCCTCAATCGTCATCGTCATCCTTGTCATCATCCCGGCGGTCGCCGCATTTCCTCCCCTCGGAGCGTGACGAAATGTCGGCTTTCACGGTGGCGCTGCCGACATCTTCGCCGATGGTGAGTTCCACCGTCACCGGATTCACGGTCCCGGTCAGATCGGCGCACCTCCCCTCTGCCTCGAACTTGAAGCCTCCTCTCGCACGAGGCTGGATTCGTGCCGCCACTCTGACGCCGTCGATGACCCCTTTGAACTTGAACCCTCTTTTCTTCTCTTTGAAGGAGCCTGCCGGGATGGTCGTCGAATAGGGTCCAACCTTCAGCGTGAGATCCTCGGTCAGGGGCGCGATTCCGGCGCCAGCGCCGAGCGTGAAGAAGGCCTCCACCTCAAAGCTGTCATTGTTCGCCCCGCGAGGCAACTTGATCTCGACCTCGGGCTTGAAGGTCGCAAATGCCTGATTTGCGGCCTCGAGGATCGCGAAGGGCGAGAGCGAGGTAACGGTACCGCAGATGGTTTTGACCGGGGGCGGCGGGGCCGTGACCGTGACGTTCACCCAGTCTGGATTACCGAATTGAAAGAGCCCCAGGCTCGCGACGTTCCCGAAGGCGATGTCAGTGAAGTCGATGCAGATCATAACCGACCCGGAGAATTGCGCCGTGGTAGTCACGTCGTAGTAGGTCGGCGGGTTGCCCAGCGTAAAACCTGCCGGCGGCGCCGGGCCTTCGGCACTTGTTGTGATCGTCGTGTCGCCAGCCGCGGTGACGTTTGCGAAGGTCACGGTCACAGGCCTGTGCTGGATGGTCACGTTCGCGCCCGTCGGCGTGTTGCCGAACTTTGTCACGAATGCGTCACCATTACCAGGAGCCGTATTCTGGACAGCGCCCTGGATGGGAAAGTCACCCGAGCC
>WNEQ01000329.1_pt1 | contig 24493 bp, 24 predicted proteins | sample 5399971 | NCBI WGS metagenome assembly WNEQ01 (sample SAMN13153330, study PRJNA577476) | soil metagenome | isolation source: 20 cm grassland meadow soil 2 days after 1st rain plot 5 | place: USA:California | collected 2015-09-18
GAGGCTTCTTTCATGTACCCCCCGATCCTCTCATGAGAAGCTATCATTGCTGGGAAGACGTCTCTCTCAAGATCTGCCGGGACAGTATTGGTGTCGATGTAGTGGAAAATCTTTGGATTCATCACGTAAATGCCGGCGTTGGCTAGATAGGTTAGGACGGGTTTTTCCCGGAATCCCGTCATACGCATCCCATCGTCAAGGTCAACACAGCCGTAAGGTACCTCGGAAGTGAATTTCCTCACTGCGATTGTTGCCGTGTTCTCGGAGACAGTATGAGTCTGCAGAAGATCCGACAAGTTCAGGTTAGTCAGTATGTCCCCGTTCATCACGATGAACGTATCGGTTAGAATATGTTTGGCCGTGGATAGCTGTCCTGCCGTTCCCAGTGGCTCATCAGCCTCGGCATAGCTCAGCTTCACGCCAAAGTCCGCCCCGTCATGGAAGTATTCCTTGATTCGGCTGCGCAAGTAGGCGACACAGAGAACGATCTCGTTGACTCCCTGCCCCTTCAGATACTCTATCGTGTGCTCTAGTAGCGGTCTTCCCCCGAGCGGCATCATGACTTTGGGATAGACATAGGTCAGTGGTCTCAGACGTATGCCGGCTCCCCCTGCAAGAATAGCTGCTTTCAATTCTTACCCTTCCAAGAGTATCTCGATTCTACCAAGCCGCTGGGCATGACCATCCGACAAGTCGTGATAGAGGCTTGCCGGAAAATTAAACGTGCCTATGCAAATATCACCCAGAATAGTCCAACTGATATCTTTCTATATACAAAGGCTCCCACACCGCCTGAATTGTAATGGTCCAAGAGTTTGCTCCTTGGCAAGCACTCACGAGGGCTTCGAACTGAAAACTCGGTTATGGCTCTGAAATCCGCTTTCTCTGAAGGGCCGCTAGGCAGGCTATTTGTAGCGGACCTAGAACGCCTCCTCGAGCCAGAGAAATGCCGAAGAAGAACCTGCTCGTAACTACCGACCTAATCGACCCAGCAATTCTCAAGAGACTTTCCAGCTTCGCGAACGTTTCCGCATCGAGCGTTCTCAGCCGGGAGAGTCTCGAAGCGCTTCTCCCGTCAGTTGACGCAATGATGATTTTTTCCTGGCCAAAGTTTCTCACTTCTGAAGTGTTGGCCCGGATGCCGCGGTTGAGGTTCATACAGAGCATCCTCGCTGGAGTCAATCACATTCCATTCCAGATTCTCGATAGAAGGGTTGTCGTAGCGAGCAATGCTGGCGCTTACTCTGGACCAGTGGCTGAGTATGCATGGGGACTCCTCCTAGCTGCGGCGAAACGGATCGTGGAGCATCACAGCAGCCTCCGGGAAGGCAGAGCGAGGCTCGTGAGACACGGGGATTCTGCAGAGGGAATTTACATGCTTGAGGGCAAGACGCTGGGAATTCTCGGGTACGGGGGAATAGGTGCGATGGTTGGGCGAATGAGCAAGCCTTTCAGGATGAGAGTTCTCGCTTTGACGAGAAAGAGAGCAGCATCATTAGGTGTGACCCTACTCAGCGGAAAGAGAGGGCTGGAACGAATTCTCAGCGAAAGCGATGCTATTATCATTGCTTTGCCTCTCACCAAGTCCACGACCCGTATCATCGACGAGAACGCACTCTCAAGGATGAAAAAGAATGCGGTGCTGGTCAATATTGCCCGGGGCGAACTTGTAGACGAGAACGCACTGTACAATCATCTCAAGTCACACCCAGGCATCCGATATGCAACAGACGTCTGGTGGTACCGGGAGAACCGGGAATCATTGGAAACCATCCACAACTTCGCATCTCTCCCAAACTTCATCGGCACACCTCACGTTTCCGGGCCTTCCGGTCTCGCCACTGGGGTCCCGATCAAAATAGCAGTAGACAATACCCTGCGATTCCTCAAGAGTAAGACCCCGCAGAACGTTGTCGACCCGTCTGACTATACCGGCTAGGACGCTGAAACGACGTTGGACTTACGACAAGACGCGCTGAAAGCCGTGACGGCTGCGATTAGCGGCGCCAACCCTGAATTGCTAACGAGAGAGGCGCTCCATACTCACAGCTCGACCCTGCAAGCCGGACATGCAAGAGTAGACTTGTCCAATTATCGCAGAATTCTGGTGATTGGAGGAGGCAAAGCGAGTGCTGGAATGGTCGCCGGGCTAGAGCGAGTCCTCGGTGGATGGATAACAGCCGGTGCTGTTAACGTCCCAGATTATCTGAAGGAGAAAAGCCCCAACCCAAAAATTGGTTTCTATCCCGCCACGCATCCCTTACCTTCCCAAAATGGTGCAAACGGAGTCAAGAGGATGCTATCACTAATCGGAACGCCCGCCAAGAATGACCTTGTGATATGCATTGTGTCAGGAGGAGCCTCGTCCATGATGCCATTCCCAGCACCCCGGCTCCTTCTCTCTGAGAAGAGGCGAGTCACGCAGGCTCTATTGGCAAGCGGAGCGAGCATTGTTGAAACCAACATTGTCCGTAAACATCTATCTCAGATCAAGGGAGGCCGGCTTGCCGAACTCTTGTTTCCCGCCACAATCCTGACCCTAATACTCTCTGATGTGGTCGGCAACAGGCTCGAGGATATTGGCTCCGGACCCACCGCCCCAGACCCTTCCACTTACGCCGACGCGAAACAGGTTCTAGAAAAATATGGAGTGTGGGATATGACCCCACGGCCAGCGAGACTAATACTAGAGAACGGTGTCGCAGGGCGAATCAAGGAAACACCCAAGCCCGGCTCAAGATTGTTCTGGCGAGTCTCCAATGTTATCATTGGAGACAATAGCACTGCCTGTCAGGCAGCTGCCGAGTCCTTGCGACACGACGGGTACCGGACAAGAGTTCCGACTACGAGTCTTGAGGGGGATGCTAGACACGCCGGACGATTTCTCTCAAGAAAATTAGGTGAACTCTACCGTCGGCGATTCTCGTTAGGTCGCCCGGTCGCGCTGGTGATAGGCGGGGAAACCACTGTGGCGGTGAAGGCCAAAGGAAAGGGGGGAAGAAACCAAGAACTAGTCCTCTCGGCCAGCCTCGGAATTGATGAGATGACCAATGTACTGATTGCATCGGCTGGGACCGACGGCGTGGACGGAAACACGAATGCTGCTGGGGCGATTGCTGATGGGACCACCGTCCGACGCGGCCTGAAAAGAGGGCTTAGCCCAGAGAAGTATCTCGCAAAGAATGACTCCTACAGCTACTTCCGAAAACTAGGAGACCTGATCAGGACCGGTCCGACAGGGACCAATGTTAATGACATAACTATAGTATTGGCAGGGGGGAGCAGGCAATAGGGAGTTGAGCCCCTCACTGATGTCCAAGACAAGGTCAGCCAGCAGGACCAGACGGTCGGATCGAGGTTCTACCCGGTCCGCTCAGTCACAAGAGCCGTGTCCACTGTGCAGGATAGTGGGAAATGAGAAGGTGAATCAGACGTTCAAACTGCCGACGAGCGGGTCAGGGAAGAAACACTCTTGGAGTTTCTTCATCGTGCCCACGAAAAACAAGAAGGGACACGACCACCGATACATGGTCGTCCTAAAAGACCATATTCGCGACATCGACCGGAACGCTGAATCCGAGGCGGTTTCCAGGTTCTTCAGTTTCATGAAAGAGCTCGGCGCTGATTTTGCGATCATGGAGTCGACCCATGCAACCATCGGAGACCACTGGCACCGGGTCGGTACTGACCTGAATCCTAATGCCGAAGACGCCAAGCAGATACTTGACACTGAACGTTTCGAGGTTCGGTTCAAGAAAGCCGGAAACTAGAAAAGGTTACAGGTGAAGCGGTTTGGCACCGCTAATGAATGCGCTGAAGACCCCGGAACCGCTTTCCATTGTCCTGTGAATCCGTTTAACGTAGATGTTCTCAAACCCTACCTGGCGCAGCATATCGAAGTACTCAGCCTCAGTCACAGCGCCTGTAACGCACTCGCACCACTTTTCTGGGTCCGCCTTCTCCTCGCTCGAAAACGGTCTCAGGGCGACCTCGTCAGCGATTGACAGTCTACCACCCGGCCGCAAGACTCTGAACATCTCACGGAAGACCTGATCCTTGTCCGGGCTGAGGCATATGACACAATTGCTCATGATAATATCCACTGACTCAGCAGCTAAAGGAATATGCTCAATCTCCCCAAGTTTGAACTCGACGTTATCCAGCCCGAGCCGTGAAAGATTGGCCTGTGCACTCTCGACCATTCTAGGCGTCATGTCGAGTCCGATGACCCGTCCCGTCCGACCCACCCTTCGGGCCGCGAGGAACACGTCTATTCCCCCTCCTGAACCCAAATCAAGAACCGTGTCACCCTCACTTATTGCCCCGAGCGCCGTTGGGTTACCACATCCATCAGACATCGCGAGAACGGACTCCGGGAGCCCAGTCAACTCTTCATAAGTGTAGCCTCTATTCTTCAGCTTCGAATCCTCAGAAGGACCACAGCAACCCTGCTCTGCAAGAATCGTGTAAGCAACTTTCACCCTGTTCTTAATGAGTCCCTCCCTCGCCAAGTCTACCTGAAGAGTGCTCACCGATTCATATCTACATTACCTAAGACTAGGGTATGCCTGACACTTGCTCGTACCGTTTGAATTGACTCAATGGTCTAAGCTGGGATTGATAAGCAGGTGACTGAGCCAGCCCGCTCCAAGGAATCTCATGCTGATATCCACTAATCTCAGTGCATTCCCGGGCAGGGCATGCCGCAAATGAGATGGGAGTGCCCTAGATGCGGGGTGGACCTCAGCGAACTGATCCTTACAGGCAAAGTTGTCGTTACGCGTCCACCATCAGACCAGAAAGCTCCAGGTCTCGAGGAGGAGCAGGTACGGTGCCCTAGCTGTGAAAGACTCGTGAAGCCAGAACGATTCGACTAAACCTCCGAGGGACTTTTGCTTGGCTCAGAGGGCAGAACCGCAGGCTGAGCAGAACCTTGACCCTGTAGTGCTTCGTTGGCCACACTTCTTGCAGAACACTCCCGGTGATGACTGGGACTGCTGGATGGCTGTGGGACCTGTGGCTGCTGGGAGTCCTGCGGACGAAGCTGGCTGGTACCTTGCTAGGTTCTCACGGATGAGTCCGTAGACCTTTTCCGCTTCAGAGTTCGGCAGGTCGTTGAGATGTAGCGGATCGCCACGGAATCTGAGGACGCACTTCACGCTTGACCTGAGAATTCCCTTGTCGAGAATCACGTTGGCGATGTCGGTGTAGGAGTAGTCGGTGTAGTCTTTCTTCAATCCAAGGTCGCGTGGATGGCGTAGTATGATTCTCTCATTGGTCAGTATGACAGAGTCTACCTTGACTGTTGGATGGTAGATTTTCTCCTTGACATAGAGCTCAACTCTCTCGTTTGGTCCCAACAAATGAGTGACGTCTGAGGGAACAGCTTGCAAAGTTCGATGGCTAAGGCTCACTGTCGGTGAATGGAAAAGCTTTTCGAAAGAGAACAAAATTGGAAAACGGCGCCAGCTCTATGGCCAGTCCCTTTCCAAGAATGGAAGTTGCAGCGGCCCGGATTTACCCGACTCTGCCTAGAACCGATTTAGGCGTGTCTCGCTCGAGTGTGGTACCCAAGATCGAGGTTTGGCTCTGCCAACTACTCTGAACCCGACGACAATACTTTGCAGCTCAAGGTTGCGTGCTGTAGAGATGGCGTGCTCAAGGTCCGGGAATACGCGTGACTGGTGTCGCTTGTGGTTGTCTCGCCAGTCAATTCTGTACATTCTGGACTGCGGATCTTTTCCAATGAGCGCTATGTGAGGCCGACGGGACAACTCTTTGATTATAAGATCTAGATCGTTCATTGACCATGCAACCGGTCAATGCAAGCTAAGTTGACAGTTTCATTCTTTTGTTCCGGCTGAACCATCCAGGTGGTATTAACCGGAAGACCTGACCTGTCTTTTCTTGTCCTGGCTAGATGTGTCCTTGGAGTGTGACTTTTTTGCCTCGGTATGTCATGTGCCTTGTAGCTTCGTCATGCTCGGCAAAGGCGAGAATGCCCATGACTTGCAATCCGCAGCCTTCACATGTGTATACCTTGCGCGCCTGATTCTTGGCCAAGCTTCTAGCGTCCTCAATCTCAGCATCAACCTTCGACTGCATTTTTGCAATGACCTCAAGGTCCCGCTTCTCCTCGGGCCGAAGCCTTTTCGACTGAAGGATCGTCTTGAAGAAATCGTTAATTTCGTCTGTTGCAGTCTCACCAGTGCCCCCGGGCTCTTCCTGTGGGCTGTACCATCTCACAGACTTACACTTCTCTCAAATCATCCGACACTACGAGACTGATCGGAGCTAGTATTGTTAGACGGATGCTAACGCGCAACGGTCGCCTTGCTAATTGCAAGTTCCCTTTTTAGGGTTAAACCTGATGTTACTGCGACACCGCTTGAACCATGGACTTGCTCCCGAGAGAGAGGTGGAGCCATGGGAACGAACATTTGGGAAACGACTTAGGGAAGGATGAAGCTCGCTATGACCATAGATAGCCGCGCATTTCTCGCACTTAGCCGAGTCTTTAACGAACCAGGGTTGTTACTCGCTGGCTAGGTCTTAGCGTATCATCGGGCTTACATTTTCCCCGACCGAGTAGGGACAGCAAGTGGAAGTTTAGGTATGAGACGACATCACAAGAGCGATGATGATGAAGTAGCAGTTAAAGGCGGCAACGACGAAGACTTTAGCCAAGCGCCTACAGGTTCGAAAGCAGGCGCGACCTGGAAGTGCCTTGCATGTGGCGCTTACAATGATGATTCTGAACAAGCCTGCTCCGAGTGCACTGCAAAGAGAGAAGGCGCCGAAGCCACTCCAAAGAAAGAGGAAATTACCGAGGCGGACATTCTCAACTGGGAAGCGCCAGCCGACGAGAAAGCAGCCAGCGCAGAGCCCGAAGAGGCAAGCACCGACACAGATCTGCCGGAAGAACCGCAACTAGAGGAGCCAAAGATTGAGCCTGATGAAGAATTCACCCCACCCGTTGTCTCTTCTCCAATCGAGGCACCATCAACCCCGTCTCCTTCCCCCTCCTTTACGCCCAGCTACACTCCCTCTCAAACAACTGCGGGAACTCGATACTACTTGGTCTTCGTAAACAGCCCAGCTCAGTCGATCATCAAGTCCAAAGTCGCCATAGATTTCGAGGACTTTCCGACAATCTCGATCGGGAGAAACCCGGAGAATGTCGTGGTGATTCCCGACCAGGAAGTTTCGAGAAAACACGCCGAGCTCAGCGTGGAAGGAGGCAAGATCATAGTCCGCGACCTCAACAGCAAGAACGGCACTTACATCTATAATGGAAAACAGTTCGAAAAGGTCACCGATAGTGCAGAGGTTAAGCTGAACAGTCTTTTGAAGTTCGGCACAGGCACTATCGTGAGGCTTACTGTTGGTTGATTGACGCTCTCGATGTACCGGATATTCTCGGGGAGGCCATAGTCAAGCTTGGAAAACCATTACTCCAGTCGCGGGAGGAAGGCACGGTCGTCTTCGTCGGCGACACCCACACTGCAATCGACGTCACACAGACAGTCTTCGACAGGTACTATAAGGAAGCTGATCTAATCGTGTTCCTCGGCGACTACGTAGACAGGGGAGAGACCGGCGTAGAGAACGTCGGCATCATAGTGTCCAAGTTTCTCGAAGACAGCCGGAAAGTGATTATGCTTCGGGGCAACCATGAGAGTCCACTGACCAATCCGTACTATGGTTTTCTCGAAGAAGTAACAAAGAAGTTAGGTGACCAAGGGTACCAGTCGTTCAAGGAATTCTTCCAGGCCATGCCATACTCAGTAGTCGTCAACAATTACATGTGCGTACACGGAGGCATAGCCAGCGGCCTAGAACACGTATCACAGATCGCTGCACTACCCACCCCAGACGTGAACCCTGACGATCCAATGGCATTCGAACTACTATGGAACGATCCCAGAGAGATGATAGAAGGCTTCGTCCCGAGCGTCCGGGGAGAAGGAGCCTACTACTTCGGCGGAGACGTCACAGAGAGGTTTCTGCAGAACAATTCCCTCAAAGGTATCATCAGAGGACATGAAGTGGTCGACGGTTTCCGAAAAGACATGGACGGCAAAGTGATCACCGTGTTCTCAAGCAGGTACCACAAGGAATCAGCAGGAGTATTGATCATGGAAGGAGAGAAAATGGTAGAGGAGAAAATATGACCCTATCCGTAAGAGCCGAGCTGAGCCACAGATACAGCTACGACTCCAAACTAGACGCCATATTCAAGGTAACCCTCGTCTCCGAGAGGAGAAGCGAGGCAAAAGGATTCCACCACATAATACTCATCGACTGCAGCAGGTCCATGGCCGGAGAGAAGATTGAGCTGGCCAAGAAGGGCGCCCAGGAATACGTCAGGGGCATCCCATCAGGAAACAAGCTATCAATAATTCTCTTCTCAACCACTGTTCAGACTTTTCCAGATACGAGCCTGGAAAATGTTCTACCACAAATCAGGGCCCAAGGACTCACCGCACTTAACACGGCGCTTCAATCAGCGTTTGAGATTGCAAAGAAGAGCAATCTGCCTGGCTGGATCGTTCTTCTGACCGATGGAGAACCGACTGACGTGACGAACCCGGACGCTTATGCGAAGATGAAGATGCCGAACGGGTTCCAGATGGTCGAGTTCGGAATAGGGGCTGACTACAACCAGCACATTCTGAAAGCGTTGGCTGACGCTTCCGGAGGCACACTGAACAATGTTACAGAGGCAATGAAGTTCACACTACCAGAGCAGATGCAGAAAAGCACCGTGAATGAAGTAGGTGCTCGCAGCATCAACGTAGGGTTCGAGAATAACAGTGTTAAGGTTCTCAACTACAAAGGACCACCCGTATCAATCAATGCAATAGAGTCAGTGGCCAAGATATGGGGGAAGGTCCAGATCCCAGCGGGTTTCAAGGGACGCCTCATGAACGTTCAGGTGTCGTACGAGGACCCGGTTGAAGGAAAGAAGCGAACCATCAATTCGCCAGTGGAAGTCAGCGCGGCAGAGAATGACGAGCAGTTCCAAGAGGGAATAGACAACAACCTTGTTTCAGAGTTCTCATACTACCAAGGACTCGAGGACTATTACGCGAAACTCGCCTCGGGCCAGCTGAAAGAAGCTACCAAGACAATAAACCAGCTCTCCTCCAACGCTGAACAGACCCGTCGTACTGACCTGATTGAGGCTACCAAGCGACTGTCAGAGCAGCATGAGCAGACTCTGAAGCTGGGCGGAAGCCCCGAGAGCACTAACAAGCTACTGAAGGAAGTCGCTAGCGAGACCACAAAGAGAACCAGGGGCAAGTAAGGCTGGACAAGCCGGCTTTCCTCCAGGTGGCATCGTTGAGCCGGCCAGCTTAGCAGCTGTTATGCAGCTTTGATGGAGCAATGCTGAGGGTTGCAGAGTGGTAAACGACAACCTCTCACGTTCCGACCCACCAACCTAGCCACATTTGTCCCTGCAATTGTATCGGTCCCACTTGCGCTTGCTTTCGGGCTCGCGATTCCACAATACATACTTGGAATCCAAGCGGATCCTACAGTAGCAATTGTTGGCATCATCGGACTGGGGGTTCTCGCTTCCCTCGACATTCGTTCCGGCCTCAAGAGGACCCTGGAGGCCTTTGCGACAACTCTACTGTTCTCTGCCTTCGTGATAGACCGATCCCCAATCGGGCAGAGCCTATTGCCCCTGCCTTACGGGGAATGGTCCTTCCTATTCATCGCCCTCCCACCTGCACTGGGAGTGGTCCTTGCGGGTTTCCTCTTCGCGAAACCCTCCAAGTACCAGATGATCATGGCGAACCTTACGGGGTCCATCGCACTGACCATCGGACTCGTCGTTGGGCTTTCGATGAGAGCAACGGCGTCCTCCGATTCCAGCGCCAACCTGGTTCTCTACACGGCCCTAGGGATTGCGGCCAACATGGGTCAGGTGGGAGTCTTCTACGTTCTCGATAAGCTGTGGAAGTCCAGACGTGCCTACGTGATGATGCCGACTGCATTCTTCGGCTACAATGTTATCGGAACCATAGGATTCGTGATGACGGGGAACATTATCGCGCTCTATCCTTTCATATCGTCACTAGCAATTCTGCCCGCGCTAGCGATAGCAGGCGGGTCAGGCTCGGCCTCCATGAGGACACCCATGATTACGACTACGCCGAGAATCCCAAGCCCCCTGAAGGTCTCAACTCCCCAACCACGTCCCATCGCCTCCGCAAAGGTCCCACCTCCCAACATTACAGTGTCAGGGATATCCTCAGTTCCACAACAGGGCAAGGAGCTCTTAGTCAAGATTCTAACGGAGTCTCGGGGACACATGAGGAACATGAGGTCGATAATGGCAACTGTCTTGAAACCAGGCGGCAGGAAAGAGAATCTCAAACTCTCCAGATCCTCTCGCGGAGAGTACAAGGCCAAGTTCAAACCCGACACGTCAGGAACTTACACAATCCAGGTCGGCGCCACTAGCGAGGAAAAACAGTCAGCAGAGAAATCAGTATCATTCACGGCCCAAAGTCCTCCAAGCACGCACTCATCGCCACGAAGTTCGCCACCTGCTCCTCAGAGCAGACCCTCAACCAGTCCAGTTGCGATCCCTATTGCCCGACCAGCACCAATCACACTGCCCCCTACCCCTCTAGTGTCAACGACCGGGAGAACCGGGATTCCAAGCCTGAATAACTGGGACCCGAGGGCCTGGGTGAACCAGGAGATTCACGGTTACAAGATTGTCGAGTATTTGGCCACTGGACTGTCCGGCTACGTGTTGAGAGCGATCTTCGAGCATAGTGGAAACGAGGTTGCGATCAAGATTCCCATTCTCAAATCTGGGACAGGAACCACCGCCCTGGATGAGACAATGGCTGAGGCGACGAGGTTGCTGGAGCTGTCCGCCCAATCGAAATATCTGGTCCAGTTACGAGGGATACTTGTCGACCGTTTCAACGTACAGGAGATTGCGAAGGGTGATGCGGCGCTCTATCTGAAGAGTCCTCCCGCGATCGTGATGGAGTTGATGAAGGGTGGCACCGCGAAGAAGCTGATCGAGGACCCCTCCTACGACTCAGTCTACTATTCAGAGAAATGGGGGGGGATTGTCATGCTGATCGGATACATGATTGCAATGGGTCTTGAGACGATACACAACGCGGGCTTCGTGCATTTAGACGTGAAGCCTCAAAACATTCTGTTCAACTTGAAACCACCCACGACTGGACGGGAGTTCAAGGACCAGATTCGTGCCGGGACACTCGTGCCGAAGCTTGCGGACCTCGGCTCGGCGGTTAGGATCGGGGGCAAGGTCAACCAGTTCACATCGGAGTACGCGTCGGGCGAGCAAGTGATCGGGGGTACAACGGCCACCGCGGCCATGGACATTTACGCGCTGGGCGCGACGCTGTATACGCTGTTGACGAAGACACCGGCGAATTCGAAGAAACTGATTGACGCCATGAATAATGTAGCTCAGAATTCAGGGAGGGTAAACGAACTGAAACCGGTCTGGAACTCGTTCCGCCCGGATGTGGGTCGAATTGCAAAGTTTTCTTCTACGGTTTCGACGTTGGAGAAGATGTTGTCAGCCGATCCTCAGAAGAGGCCGACGGCCACATCGGTAGCGAATTCTCTGAAGAACCTCGGCGATATGACTGTATCCTAGTCCGAGCGAGATTGCTCGGAAACGTCTTGAGCCTTCTTTCTCCACGGTAGCGCAAAGAGCGGACGCTTCGACTCGCTTGGTTGTTTGGGCTCTGCCGATGGGTCGCTTGTGACAGACTGGAGCCGGGGGTTAGTATAGGCTGTTGTCTGGATGTGTCTTCTTATCATCAGCATTAGGATTAGGAGCCCGGTCCCGAAGACTGTGGCGTTGATGAGGATTGAGAGCTCAATTCTGGTGATTGCGAATTGCAGTATGAAGTAGAACTGTGCTACTGCGTAGACGGAGCCGAAGGAGAAAACTAGGAATGGAAAGACCTCGGCCCATCTTCCCTCTGACCGCTTGCTCAGTTTTCCGGCAAGTGTCTGCATTGCTCCGATAATCGATACGAGAATTAGTGCCGCGTCTAGTATGGGACTAGATGGTTGAGTCTGGGTAATGTACCCTGTCAGCATCGAGGTTGCCCGATAGAGAAGATAGGCCCAGAGGATTAGGAAGATGCCGCCGATGAAGATTGCTGACTGTGGAGTTTTCCGTATATTGCTCCAACTCCAGCGTAGTGTCATGTAGTATGTGAAGAGGAGGGCTAGGGTGACTAGGACGGTCCAGGCGAGTATTTGATTGGCTGATCCCTGGATGTTCTGGTATTGAGTGCTGGCCCATGAGGAGATTGCCCAGACGCCGTATAGGAGGGGAGCGACTGGAGCGAACAGGGCGATAGTTCCTATTGTTCGGATTGCTTTCTTCTTGCCTCCGTCTCCTGTGACGGCGTTTTCTGCGCGGGCTAGTATGTGTGATACTGGTGTCGCGATGAAGAATGATTGTAGGAGGACCCATGCGTAGAAGATGGCTATGAAGGCTGGGAAGATCGGGAGGGCTTCTACGCTTCCAGTCTGGTTGATCCAGTAAGATAGGCCGGCGAGAAGAGACCCGAATATCGTAGCTAGGATGATGACGCGAATTTTCATCTCCGATTGTAAGAGGAGCTTTCTGGTTCTTTCAAGGAGCGACAGTGCGGTTAGGACAAGGTATGTTCCGGCGGAAGATGCGCCAACGATGAAGATTGCGGTCCAGGCTTGGCTTGGTCCGAGGAATTGGGCTGCGGAGGCTGTGGAGAAGAGGAAGATCATTATGAGGCTGAAGATAAGCGAATGGCCGCGAACGCCCTGGGCTGTGAGGAGTCTGATAGAGCCTGGCATCTGAAGCCTTGTTCGGGCAGAGGTTTCCGTCAATCACTCATCACTTGAGGAGGAGCTTGGTCGGTCAACGGCGCGTCACTTGGCAGGCCAGCGCCTAATCTCTCATGCCACTCATGAATATCGCTTTCTCGTAACTCAAGCTTGTGAATCAGCTCTTCCGAAGGATGATAGACCGCCATGATTGCCATTCTCCCTGCGCTGGGTGGCTCTGTGGGAAAGCCTTCGGCAATAATCGCACTAGTCCTCCTTGCGCTTGGAAGCTACTCGGGTCCTTCCTTTCTCGTGCACGGTGTTCCATCGGGCAAGTACTTCGACTACTCAGTAACGATTCTGATGGAGAACAACGACCTCCAGACCGTGCTCTCCCAGGGGAGCTTCGAAGCCACCCACGCCAGTAACTACACGCTCGCAACAGGATACTCAGCCATCACTCATCCCAGCGAACCAAACTATGTAGCCCTCTTGGGCGGCAGCACAAATGGAATCGCTGCAGACGGTGTCTGCTGCTATACCATCCAGGCCCCCGACCTAGTTGACAGACTGGAATTTGCGGGTCTCACGTGGAAGGCCTTTGCAGAGAACGCGACCGGCTCTGGAACATGCAGTTTTAGTCCTCCTCGTCGAGGGGACCACTTTCCCTTCATCGTCTATTCAGACATGAACACACAGTCGAGGTGTGCAGGTTTCGATTCCACGAGCGCTCCCGAGGATCCAGAATTCATCAACTACCTCAACAGTCCACAACCAGCAAATTACATCTGGCTTACACCCAACGACCTTGACAACGGCCACAACTCTCCTTACATCACCGGGGGCGACGCCTATCTGGCAACCCTCGTGCCCAAGATACTAGTCAGCAGTCTGTTCCGCACTGAGAGAGCCGCTCTCTTCATAGTATATGACGAGGGAAGGAATGTTCGATGCTCAACAGGAGGCTTGGACTGCATCTACGCCTCATGGTCCGGACCGACAACGAAGAAGGCCTTCACATCGAGCGAACCCTACACTCACTATTCTTATCTTCATACAGTTGAAGACAACTGGGGACTATCGTCAATTACTCCGAACGATGCGAATGCGTCATTGATGTCCGAGTTCTTCACGGGCTCTCCGACCGGACCAGCAGGTAGTTGCCCCTTCTGTCTTCCTACAGGCTCACTCTGGATCTTGGCAATAGTCGTAGTCCTAGTAACCGCGGTATCTCCAGCCATTCTAATGGTGCGCTCAAGACGTCGTCGCGTGAGCCGATGAGTCAGCCAGCTTTGGCTGCATGATTCATACGGTGGTTTCAAGAGTTGCGCCTTCTCCAACGCTAAAACTGCTCATATGCGGCTACTCAATCAAACCTGACATAGAGGCCGGGAAGGTGGAGGGCCTTTCTTCTCAAGCTGAGGCTGCAGAATCTATGGGAATAAGCGGCGTTAGTTGATCAGTCAAGCAACGACCCGATTCAACGAAAGGTAATTCTTCATTCGGAGGAGGGCTTGTCATGGGCTCGGTGGAGCGACGGTAGGGACCGGGGGAGGGAGTTCTGGGGTCTCGGGCGTTCTGATCCGAAGAGCAAAGACGAGGTCTACTCCGGCGATGGCTATGAATACGAGTCCTAGTTGTAGACGGTAGAGGCTGTGGGTAAGGTAGGTCCGCTGAAAGTAGACCGTCTCACCTGTATTGGATAATCCTGTTCCATGGTCGAAGAATAGGTAGTATGTGTCTTGCGTCTGGGTTGTGTAGGAAAAACTCCCGGATGGAGTATCTTGGAGGGAATAGAGATAGTTGAAGGATCCGCCGACCTGGTGGCTGGCGAACTGGGCACTGTTAAGAATGAAGAAGCTTACGAGCATCCCCGAGGTTTCGTGGAAGTCTCCGCTGATAGAATCCCCTGAGCTTCGGGTAGTTGAGATATCTTCAGCTAGTCCTGGCTGAATAGCCAAGGTGGACTGAAGGGTTGTCGTAGAAGTATAGGTCAGAAAATTGAAAGCGGCTACTCCTAGGAGGATTCCAGCTCCTACCAAGTACCGCGTTCTGCGGGGGTCCATTGCCAGTCGGAGGCCATCGCTATTGCTTAAAAGATGTCATTTTGTGAAGCCAATCGCTTGAAAATTGCATCGCTCTAAGGGGGCGAGATGCCTAGACTTGTCTAGTTCCGCGGTTTGTTCTAATAGGACAAGGCTAACTCTCTCGCTCCGATGTAATAAACGACCCAAGATTCTAATTCTCTGGCCGCACTCTCAATACCATCTTCTTAGCAAAGAGCATGACTGCGGACTGGCTTCCTTTGGCCATTCGGTGGAATGAGTCTCTTACTAACCTGACAAGGATTCAGTGCAGCTTTCACTGATGATCATTAGCTTCGCGAACAACAAAGGCGGTACTGGCAAGACCACATCATGTGTGAACCTGGCGACAGCTCTCGCTCAGATCGGTAAGCATGTTCTGTTAGTTGATATTGATCCTCAGGGTAGCTCGACGATTAGTTTTGGGTTTGAGAAGTCGAAGCTTCTCTATACCGTGTATGATGTCGTGGCGCAGTCTCGGAAGGTCGACGAGGTGACCTTGGAGACTCGGGTGAAGAATCTGAGCCTTGTCCCCAGCAACATTGACCTTGCGGGTGGAGAGGTCGAGCTTTCATCGATCCCCGGCAGGGAGTTCATTCTGCGTGAGAGTCTGGGGGTTGCGCGTCACAAGTATGATGCGATCTTGATTGATTGTCCACCGAACATTGGCATTTTGACAGTGAATGCGATAGTAGCTTGTGATTTGATGATTGTGCCGGTTCAGTGCGAGTACTTTTCGATGGAAGGCCTGCCGACGCTGTTGAGGTTTATGCGGATGGTGAAGTTGCGGGCGAGGACGGATTTCGACTATTACATTCTACTGACGATGTTTGACAAGAGGACTGGGTTATCAAAGAAAATCGCTAGTGGTCTAAAAGAGAGGTTCGGCGACCACGTGTTGAGCGTTCCGGTGCCCCGGTCAGTCCGGATGGCTGAGGCGCCAGGGAAGGGTATGCCTGGTCTCGTCTGGAGTCCGAAGAATAATGCTTCTGACGCTTATCGGCAGTTGGCGAAGGAGATGGCCGAGGCTGAGCTAGCCGACACCGTATTGTCGAAGCTTCAGTCTCAATGAGCGCGGGACTATGGCAAACCGATCGAGAAAAAGAAAACCGGTCCAGGCAGGCGTCGAGGCTATCTTTACCACTGAGAAGAACTGGAGAGGCAAGGCTGCTGCTGCTCTCGGTGTGCTCGGACTCGGAACCGGGACTGTTTTCTGGGTCTGGCTGATAATCCAAGGATCTTCTTCCCTAACTCTTGTCTCGCTATCGATGCTGCTTGTAATTTCAGGTGTAGCCTTATGCATGTATTCTCTCGCGATCCGGAAGACGAGGGAAGAGACGGATCGGCTGCGGTCCGCACTCTATGAGCTTGAGGTGCTTGTTGAGCCCAAGACCGGGCCGGGGGAATCCATTCTTGGTGGCCAGCCTAGTGGTGAGTCGAGAATTGGGAACGGATTGCCGCACCACAAGTCCAAGACATTAGGCGTGTTGGTGGCGCAAACAGTTGTGCTAATCATCTTCTATGCGGGAATGGTGCACGAGTATGTTTCGAACCCGAATATGCAGCAATGGGTCCAGTCGAACATATGGCCAGCGTCCTTCATCCTAAACTACAACGCGCTTTTCCTCGTCGTGGGCGGTCTAATGGGGACCGCGATTTTCCAACTGCTGGGCAAGAGATACAACTAAACGGATTGGCTGGACAACTCTAAGCTCAGTCAATAATAGGAAGACCATTCTCTCTAAGAATGGAAAATGTTTAGGAGAGCGCTCAGGGATCTTCGACCATATGCCTGGTCTCTGCTTGTATTGCTGATAATTTCTCTTGCGGCAGTGCCGATTACCCTGATTACCCCTCTGCCGCTCAAGCTTTTGGTTGACAGCGTTCTGGGTTCTCAGCCTCTCCCTGGATATCTCGCGATTTTTTCCTCGACCGGGCCTTCGCTTGCCAAGAACTCGGTGCTCTGGGTCGCTGTTGGATTATTGTTGGGCGTTGCTTTCCTAACCTATTTCCAGAACCTAGTGAATGTTTGGGCTAGTAGTAAGCTCGGGAATGTCATGACGCTTGACGTGCGTGATCGCCTGTTCCGCCAGATGCAGCGTCTCTCCGTAACATATCATGATACGATGGGCGCTGCTGACTCGGCCTATCGGACCTTGAACGATGCGCCAATGCTCCGCTCGTTTGGAATAGATGGCATGATTCCACTCGCCACTTCGATCTTGACGCTTGGTGCGATGATTGTAGTAATGGTGTTGCTTGACTGGCAGTTGGCCTTGATTGCTCTTCTCGTCTCTCCCGCAATGTTCCTTCTGATCGTGGTGTTTCGGCCTAGGATTCGTGCCGGATGGCGGAAGTACCGGAACTCGGAGACTGCCGCGATGGCGGTAGCACAAGAGACCTTGGGGGCATCGAGACTGGTAAAATCGTACGGGCAGGAGGAGAGAAAGAGTCAGCAGTTAGTGTCCCACTATAGCGAGAGCCAAGCTGCGGCACTCAGAGTACAAGTCGACGGCGCAGTCTACAACCTTCTTGTTGGCGTTGTGACAGCGGCGGGCTTGGCCGCGGTTCTCTTTGTCGGAATCGGACATGTTGAGTCAGGAGTTCTTAGTCTCGGAAGTCTGCTCGTTGTGAACTTTTACGTGACGCAACTCTATGGTCCGCTTAGAAATGTTGGCCAATCATTGCTCGATATTCAAATGTCCTTGACAGGAGTTGAGAGGTACCATGCTGTGATGGATGAGAAGCCTGATGTGCCTGAGTCTCCGAACGCGATTCCTCTTGGGAGAGCCAAGGGAAAATTAGCCTTCGACAATGTGTCATTCGAGTATCTCAAGGACCATCCGGTCCTCCAAGACGTGTCGTTCCAACTCGCTCTAGGCGACCGTCTTGGCGTAGTTGGTCCCACAGGCTCTGGAAAGTCCACACTTTCCAACTTGCTCTTGCGTCTCTTCGATCCAAATCAAGGGAGCGTCACCCTAGACGACAGGGACCTGAGAGACTACAAGGTCGCTGATTTACGAAACCAGTTCGCCGTGGTCCATCAGGAAACGGTACTCTTTTCTACGACCGTGGCGGAAAACATTCGATTCGCGCGTCCAGACGCGAGTATGGAGGAAATTGTGAAGGCTGCGACTCAGGCCAATGCTCACGAGTTCATAACGAATCTGCCGGATGGCTACAATACGCTCGTTGGAGAGCGAGGGATGAAGCTGTCGGGGGGAGAACGTCAGCGAATATCGCTGGCACGTGCGTTTCTCAAGGACGCGCCGATCCTGGTTCTCGACGAACCCACTAGCTCACTGGACGTTCATACAGAGGGTGCAATCCTCGAGACCATTCAAAAACTCATGCAGGGAAAGACAACCATCATGATCGCCCACAGACCGAGCACTCTCAGGGACTGCAACCTCGTTTTGATTCTGGAAAGTGGAAGAGTCACGCGGATGACACGCGAAGTCGAAATGGTTCTTTCAGGCATGACGGCTAGGGCCTAGCTGGACTTGCCTGCATGCCGGGCATTCTGCTTCCGCAGTTCTTGCAAAACCTAGCTTCGGACGGGTTTACCGTTCCACAGCCAGGACAGTTGCCTAATTCCACACTCGCTCCACATCGAATACAATGTCTAGCGCCCGTTAGAACTGGCTCCCCGCACTGGGCACAAGCTCGTGGTCCTATCGACTCCACTGTTTGAGGCCGAGGGGGCGCTAACGCTCGCGGCGAAAATACGTCCGACAAAATCACGACATCTCCGACAGCACCGATCTTACTGTGGCCCAACTCAACTTCTCGAGGCAGCTCTCGTTCATCCAGGATTGTCTTGAACTGCTCCTTGTCTACCGACATGACGAGGGCTTTGATGTCGCCTCTTTCGTTAGGGATCGCCTTCCGGACGCGTCCCAGAATAACGCCATGAGAATCAATGACCTGCAATCCCGACAATGCGTCCAGCCGGGCGCTCAATTCCTTCGTAGACGCGGCCTCGGCGAAGTCGTCGATGTATTTTTCGCATGAGTAGCAGTACCAGCGTCTCTCGTGTGATTTTGTCCGGACAAATGTAAGGGGCTGGCTACAGTCAGGACACCTCTCCTTGGACTCCTCCTCAAACAATGCCGGAATACCAGACTTCAACTGTCAGACTTTGCCAGTAAAACCCACTTTCGGCTGTTCAGCATATTAACACCTTCCAAGCAACCCCTAACAGAAGCGAACTTGATTACTGAACGGACTCTGTCCCAACTGGCTTGCAGCTTGATACGTTCTTTTCAATTCCTTCCACGTTAGACAAGCCGGATTCAACCCTCGACGCCTAAGATGGAGCTTTCACTGCCCGCCCCAAGAAAACATAGGGCACAATTGCTGCTCAGTGGACTGCTAATCTTGGCGATTGCACGGGGACTATTCTAGTCGTGTGACTAGTTTCATCATTTCTTCGTAGTGATGTCTGATGATGTCTGCGCCTTGCGATCCCATCATATTCTCGGCGTTGTTCTTGCATTCGCCGATCGCAGTGATGATGCCCCATTTTGTTGGGTTGGTGAAGCTTGCTCCGCACTTTTGGAAGACTGACTCAACGAACACCTTGACCTGTCCCTTCAGCACGTCGTCTGCTACAGGCTGGGCCACTATCTTGGAGAACTCTCTGTTGGCGCTTTCGAAGCATACCAGCAATTCGTCTCTAACAAGTTCAGGTGTTACACTCAAGCCTGCAAGGATCGGAGCCTTGTACAAGATCCGTCTGCGGCTGGTATGACATACGTTATATTAGAAGCTATCTCAATAGCGGGTTGGTGTAAGTAAACTGTATTTGACTATCCCCTCGAATGAGGAGTAAAGCTTTATTTACTATAGTAAACGTATGTTTACTATGGAATGTCGAAAAGTAGGATGATGTTTACTTGAGCAAAGATGTTGAGAACTTGAAAGAGCTCCGCGACGAGCTACGGTCCTTCAAGGACGAGATCCGTCGCGAGTTGGCCCAGTCGAGAAAGGGGAGCAATGGCTCCATCAGGGTGGACCTACCAGCTGATGAGGTGGAGCAGACTCAGGCCTCATCTGTCGTTGCAAAGGATCTAGTCAAACTGATCCGAGACAATGTAAGATCTAGTCTTGAAGAGAAGGGTCAGCAGGCTGTTGACGACCTTGTCGAGGGAATGCCTGAGGACAAGGCGGCAGACCTGCTAAAGTCGCTCGCTAACACTGAGCGAATCAAGATTGCGAAGATGCTCTACATTTCGAAGATGAGCTTCTCAGACATCGGGACCAGTGCCGACTTGAAGAACCCGTCGGTAATCTACCACATTAACAGTCTGAAGAAGATGGGCCTTGTCTCCACATCAGACCAGGGCGGCTACGAGCTCACTAGGCGCGGCAGGTTACTTGTCAGAACTCTCGCACTGATGAATGAAGCCTTGGGAGGGGAACAAATTGATTGAGATAGGAAACGAGCGAACATTCCAGTCCGGCACCAGGCAGCTATCGTCGCTACTAGGCACCTTCGGCACACTTCTATTGCTGGTCTGGCTCGCGAGAGGAATCCTCTCGCTCTCCGCCTATTCAGCTGAGCTATTGATCGCGGTGTTCGGGCTCTACTTTGTCAAGGGCCTGCTCGACACTAGGACCAATCTCGGACCCAGGCGAGCCGTGTCAAGCTTCCTAGGAAATGTCGTCGGAAGTATAGTACTGATCCTGGTCCTAATACTAGTCCTAGGATGGATTGCAGGATTGCAGGGAGACCCTCTTCCAGCACGAATCACTCAGCCTGTTCCGAACTTGGTGATACTTGCCGTCATCGCGGGAATCGGCGCCTATGCGTTCTACCAGATGGCCCCGAGAATTAGGGGACCGGTCGCCCGCGGGCCAGCTGTACTAGTTAGCCCGTCGACCGGCCTCGACTTTGGAGAAGTCAAAGTCTCAACGAAGAAGGATTCGGTAACACTTCCAATCAGAGGAACAAGACGGACGATCGGAGCAGTGGTCCTTGGAGACGTCACAACAACCTTCGAGACTCCAATGGGACTGGTGACCGGAAACATTCCAGGACCGGTCACGACGCTCGGGATACCGTTTCGGGGACAGAGAGCCGCTCGAGAAGAGGTCTCCAAGCTTACCGGCAAGTCACTGTCACAGCTTTTAGACGAGACTCCGGTCGACACCTCGATCCCCCGTGGTGAAATCTTCGCCAGCGGATTCGAAGGCACCCCATTTGGAGAGGAAAGACTCGATCTTCCATTCGTCACTCTCAAGAGAGCAGGCGATGGAGACTCAGTTGACGTCGGTCCGATATCAGTGTCTAGAAGGACCAGAGAAGAAGATGTGGAAGTCGGACCGTTCACATTCAACCCGTGCGACTGGGTCGAGAAACAGTTAGGTCAAGGACGCATGTTCAGCGAAAACAGCGGCAAGAATCGAGAAGCTAGGGGACGGAGAAGACGCGCAAGCTCGCTGTGGCTTGCCAAGGGCAAACAGGGCCCTTCCTACCTAAGCGCATCCCCCGATGGCGCACAAGCACGCTGGAATGGTACTTCCCTCCGAGTCAAGGGTGACTCGATGAAGATGGCAGTCGGATCGGACGGATTCGTCTACACGCCTACCGAGTTGGAGACCTACTCTCCGCTCCACTCACTACACGTAACGCAGTCGAAGGCTACGCTGAACACGAAGAAGTTCACCCTGAACATCTCTGGCAACAGAGTAATCCTCAGAGCTGAAAACGGGTCCAAGAGCACCGACTCACCTGCACTAGCAAAGGACCTGCTTCAACTACTTACCGAGACCGCGAACAAACAAGTCAAATCGGTGATGGAAGGACAGCCGATGGAGCTGGACGATCTGCTTCTCGGCACAGAGGAGGTTCTCAAGAAATATGAGTAAAACGATCTTGGTCAAGAACCCGATAGGCATCAGTAAGACCAAGTCACCTGCTGTCGCCGCGGCTCTGATATCCATCTCAGTCACCGCAGAGGTTCTGCAGTCTCTCTCCAAGACCCTTCCAACAGGTGGACTGGCCCTCATCATCTCTGAGGTCCTAGCTATCCTTGGCGCGCTTGTCGCGTCAGTCCTGGTATCACGAGTATCCAAGAGGATAGAATGAGAATGAAAGCAATAGTAAAAACCGCATACGGAGGACCAGAAGTTCTCCGCCTAGAAGAGATCGAAAAACCAATTCCGAAAGACGGCCAAGTACTGGTGAAAATACACGCGGCATCCGCAAACCCAGCCGACTACCACGCAATGAGAGGCGGCATGGTCCGAGTACTAGCCCCACTCATTACCCGCGAAAACATTGGAATGCGCAAACCAAAAGACCCCAGCTTCGGCAGCGACATCGCAGGGACCGTGGAAGCGGTTGGTCCCAACGTCACCAAGTTCAAGGTGGGAGACGAAGTATTCGGCACATGCACCAAAGGATCCGGAGGCTTCGCAGAGTACGCTTGTGCTCGCGAAATCAGGCTCGCGCCCAGACCAGAGAACATCACGTTCGAGGAGGCAGCAGGAATCCCGATCGCGGGCTTGACTGCTTTGCAGGGCCTTCGCGACAGGGGCAAGATCAGGCCTGGACAGAAAGTCCTAGTGAACGGCGCGTCAGGCGGAGTCGGCACGTTCGCGGTTCAGATCGCGAAGTCATACGGCGCAGATGTCACTGGTGTTTGCAGTACACGCAATCTGGACATGGTTCGTAAGATCGGCGCCGACCACGTTATCGACTATACCCAGGAAGACTTCAGCAGGAACGGCGAGCGTTACGATCTGATTTGCGATGCGGTCGGGAATCACTCCGTGTCAGACTACAAGCGAGCCCTGACCCAAGACGGAATCTGCGTCATCCTTGGATTCTATGGAATGTCTCGGTTGCTAGCCAACGTAATCATGGGTGGGATTGCTTCAAAGACTGGCAAGAAGAAAATCGGCATGATGCTGGCTCACATAACACCGGAGGACCTGAATGCGATGAAGGAGCTCATTGAAGCCGGAAAAGTAAGGCCGGTGATCGATAGAACGTTCGCATTGAACGAGACCGCCGACGCTATACGACTCTGCGAGGGAGAAAAACACCGGCCGGGACACGCTCGAGGAAAAGTAGTCGTCACAATGAACCCAGAACCGAAACAGCTTGCTCCGCTTGTCATAGGAGGAAGATCGCCATGATTCTCGTCATAGGTGGCCTAAACGGATTCGTCGGTTCAAACACCACAGAGGCACTGGTTAACCTAGGGAAAGACTGTGTGGTAACCAGGCACAAGGACACGGAGGTCCCAGGGTTCCTCCAGAAACACATCGACAACCGTCGGGTCATCGTCGAGCAAGCAGACGCCACGTCCATCGACGATCTGCGAAGAATCGGAGAGAAGAACAAGATCGACGGCATTGTAAACGTCGCTGGTGGATTCAAGACTCCTAACGCTCCAGTACCCGGACTGAAAGGATACTTCGACATGCTCGACGCGACCTTCAAAGTCGCTCAGGAATGGAAGGTCAAGCGGGTCACTTTTTCGAGCACGGGTGGCATGTATCTGGGACTTTCAGACACTGTTGACGAGTCACATCCGATCCATCTCCAAAGCCCAACTCCCCGAGTCCCGGGAATTCTCCAACGCCAGAAGATTGTTGAATTAGCCAGCGAAGACTTCCAAAACGTTACGGGGATCAGCTCGATGTGTGTCCGACTGATGGGTTTATACGGTCCATACCAGGACCCCGAACAGTTCGGAGCATCGTTAAGATTGGTTCACGCTGGCTGTTAGCGGCAAACCTCTGAATCTCGATGGAACATTCTTCTCCTTCGATGAAGACGCTGTGGACCTCATTTACATCAAGGACCTCGCCCGCGCTATTGCGCTGCTCCAAACCGCTGAGAAGCTCCACTATGGCCTCTACAACATTGGGTCCGGCAAGACAACGCCGAACCGTGAACTGGTCGAGTTGGTAAAGAAAGCCGTCCCAGGATTCAACGCGAGCCTTCCACCTGGAAGGTTCCCCTTCCCACCGTTACCCATGATGGACATCAAGCGTCTAAGAGAGGACACTGGCTTCACGCCAACCTTTGACACCGAGTCCGCGATCAATGATTACGTAGACTGGCTCAAAGCAGGCAACCCCAAGTAGCCTTCGAACTAAACAAGACCCTGACTGGATGGTTTTGCGGACAGTCAGCCTTGCCATGGAGAGATCTCCAAAGCATGCTCAAATGCCGCACGAGGGTGGACGGGTTCATTGTCGCAATGCGAAACGATGATCTTCTCAAATGGAATCTTCAGCAATTCACGCATTGCTGGCAGCGCACGCTTCTCATACCAAGGCGAACTCCACACCCTAAGGGTCCCACTCCGCTCTGTCAAACCATCTCCAAAAACAATCACTCTCTGCTCCGGAAGCCAGAGCGGAGTCTCAAGACGCCCTCTTCCATCGTAAAGCGCGACGAAACCTCCAGGAAGTACCTGGTCCGACTCTAACATCTCTAGATTGACCTTCGGCATATCGTCCGCCCAGTAGAGCCTGGGACCGAAAGCGCGACAATGGTACAGCCGGGCAAACAGGTCGACATCGCGCACGTGGTCCGGAATGATTACTGCAGCCAT
>WNEQ01000330.1_pt1 | contig 24486 bp, 19 predicted proteins | sample 5399971 | NCBI WGS metagenome assembly WNEQ01 (sample SAMN13153330, study PRJNA577476) | soil metagenome | isolation source: 20 cm grassland meadow soil 2 days after 1st rain plot 5 | place: USA:California | collected 2015-09-18
TGGGGGCGAAAGTATAGCACGCGGTTCGCGGGTCGGTCCGCCCTCCCGGCGTGGCTCGGCCGGGCCTGTGAGCCGCTTCCGACCCCGGGTTCTTTACTTCGGAAGGGGCGAGGTCGGTGTCAGTTGCGGCGGGACGTTGCGGTGAGGGGATCGGCACCGCCGGCGATCGCGGTCATGGCGCTCGCCAGGTGTTCCAGCTTGAAGGGTTTGTCCACGCACGGGCAACCCGAGGTATCCAGGAAGTGACGCGTGTCGGGGTGCAAGGTGTCTCCGGACGCGAAGATGACGCGACGCGCGAGGTCCGGCCACCGTCTTCGAACCTCGCGGAACAGCTGCTGTCCGTCCATCTCGGGCATCTTGAGGTCGAGCAGAAGGATATCGTACGAGCGGCGCTCCAGCTTCTGCAGAGCCTCGCGGGCGCTGCCCGCCGTGTCGATGGTGTGCCGGCCATCGCGCCCGAAGGCGTCAACGATCAAATCCAGGATGACCGCCTCGTCGTCCACCGCCAGGATGCGGAGCGAGCGGGGCTCGCCGTCCTCATGAGCGGACGCGGGGCCCCCGCCGGCCTCGGTGATGTGCGCGTCGGTGATCACGGGCAGCTCGATATTGATGCGGGTTCCCTCGCCGACACGGCTGTCGGCCCAGATCCGGCCGCCATGATCCTTGATGATCCCGTAGGAGACGGACAGCCCCAAACCCGTTCCCTCCCCGACGGCCTTGGTGGTGAAGAAGGGATCGAAAATCTTGCCCAGGACGTCGGGGGCCATGCCGGGCCCGTCGTCGCTGACCTCGAGGCGGATCACGCCGTCCCTGGAGGACGTCGCGATCGTGAGCGTTCCGTGGCCTCTGTGGCCGGCGATGGCGTGCTGCGCGTTGTTGACGAGGTTCAGGAGGACCTGCTGCATCTGATTGAAATCCAGCATGGTCTTCGGGATGAGCGGATCGAGCTTCCTGATCACCTTGAGATTGTTGACACGCAACTGGTAGGCCTTCAGATCAATCGTCTTCTCGATGATGCCGTTCAGCCCCAGGTAGCGTTTTTCGGAGGGATAGCGCCGCGCGAACGCCAGAAGGTTCTGGACGATCTTCTGGCAGCGCAGGGCCGACTCGAAAATCCGCTCCACGCTCTTGCGCTGACGCGCATCCATCTGGCCGCCCATGAGGAGCTGCGCGTATCCGAGCACCCCGGTCAGGGGATTGTTGAGCTCGTGGGCCACGCCGCTCACCAACTCGCCCATGGCCGAGAGTTTCTCCGACACCTGCAGCGATCGCCGCGCCGCCTTCAGATCGGTGATGTCCTTGATGATGCCGACCGTGCCGTACGGCGCTCCCGCCTCGTCCCGCAGGGGTGAGGCGGCCACCAGGACGTCGCGCGCGCTGCCGTCACGCGTGCGGATGGTCGTCTCCACGCCCTGCAGTGGCTGGGAATCCCCGAGGAGCTTCTGGATGCGTCCACGCGCCTCCGTCTCCGGGTAGAGATCGAGGCAGTTGGTCCCCAGGACTTCGCTCCGCCTCAGACCGAGCATGGTCTCCCCGCCTCGGCTGAATTCGGTGAAGCGCCCCTCCATGTCGGTCGTGTAGATGAGGTCGGGGAACTGGTCGAGGATCTTCTGCAGCTTCTCGGCGGCCTCCTTCCGGGAGCGCGCGTCGGTCCGCATCTGTTCATAGAGCAGGGCGTTCTTGATGGCATTGGCCGAGGCGTTCGCCACCACCTTGCACGCCATGATCTCGTCGGAACTGAAGCGGCGCTCGACCCGCGCCGCCCGCAGGAACAGCATGCCGAGCAGGGTATCCTGATAAAGGATCGGCAGGACCATGATCGAGTGGAACCCGAGCTTTTCCAGGGTCTTCTTGAGCGGCTCCATGAGCGGCTCGCGCGAGACGTCGTTGATCACCACCGTCTCCCGGGTCTCGATCGCCCGCCGCACCTCGGGATACTTGTCCATGTCCAGGAGCAGACCGGAGATGTGCGGATCGTCGCTGCTGGCCAGCACCATGCACCGGCCGTCCTTCTCGTCCACGGTCAGGATGGAGCAGCGCCGTGCGTCGACCATGAGGGCGATGCGCTGTGCGATCAGGTACAGGACCTCCTTGATGTCCAGGGTCGAGGTTGTGACGGAGGTGATCTCGTGCAGGGTCTTGAGCTCGAGACGCTCCCGCTCGATCAGCCCGGCGCGCGCCTGATCGAGGCGTCCCTGGTGCACGAGGTGACCGTAGTAGAGCGCCGCTGTGTAGAGGAACGGGATTCGCAGCAAGAGAGGAGTGAGGTCGACGTCTGTCCCGCCGTGAAAGCGCGTCATGTAAAGGTAGAACCCCGAGACCAGCGTGGCCCCCGCCATGATGCGCTTCAGGTCGGTCCCGAGAGCGGCCAGCATGAGGTTCAGGAAGAAGGCCAGCGCCAGGTCGCTCCCCTCCAGCCCGGCGCGGAACAGACCGAGAGAGACCAGAAAGGTGTCGGAGACGACGACCAGGTATTCCAGGCGCCGCGAGCGGAACAGGCGATCGGGCAGATAGGTCAGCGCGATGTTGCTCGCCGCGAAGGCCAGGATGAGGCCGACCTCGAAGGCCCCGGGCCGGACCCCGCCGGGAGGCGCCAGGATCAGGGCGGTGGCCAGGATGAGGATCCAGCGCAAGGCCAACCTCAGCGTCTTCACGTTGGCGCGTTCCAGCGGCTGGATCCACTTCCTTCGGGTCAAGGGATCTCCCCCTCCGGCAGTCTCCGACGGGGCGCAAATATAGTGCCCGGACGCCAGCGCGCAAGGTTCCGGAGTCTCAAACCCTTACGCTCCTTGACTTTTCATGATCGCCGCGTAAAATCAATCCGCCATGCGTCTCCAAACAGCGAAGGCGACACCGACCCTGATCGTGGCCCTCCTCCTGATGCAACCGGTTTCTTTCGCCGGCACGCAAGCCCCCGTCACCGACCCGTCGAAGGTCAAAGAAATCGACTGGACCGGGCTCTCGGAAGCCCAGAAGAAGGTGGCCCTCAAGGTGATGAACGGGAGCGACTGCAACTGCGGCTGCAAGATGACCGTCGCGGTGTGCCGCGAACGCGATTCATCCTGCCGCCGCAGCCTGATCTTCGCGCGAACCATCATCGACGCCCTCCGGGAAGGGAAGCCGGAGGCCGAGGTCGCGCGCGTCGTGAAGGCCAAGGCGGACACGTTCGTGGAGGTCAAGCTGCCGGAGGACTCCGGGGTCGCCTACAAGATCGACACCAGCCGCAACCCGTTGCGGGGCCCCAAGGAGGCGCCCGTGACCATCGTCGAGTTCTCGGATTTCCAATGTCCGTACTGCGCCGGGCTGCAGTCCACTCTCGACCAGGTCCTCAAGGCCTTCCCGAAGGAAGTCAACCTGGTCTACAAGCAGTTTCCTTTGAACATCCACCAGTACGCCCGGCAGGCGGCGGTCGCATCCATGGCGGCTCACCAGCAGGGGAAATTCTGGCAGCTCCACGACAGGATGTTTCAGAATTTCAGCGCCATCAACGAAGAGAACATCAAGAAGTGGGCCAAAGAGGTCGGGCTGAACATGGCGGAATTCGAGAAGGTCATGCAGGCGGGCGTTGTGGAGACGGCCGTGCAGAAGGACATCGCCGACGGCGCCGCCGCGCGGGTCCTGGGCACACCGACCCTGTTCATCAACGGCAAGCGTGTGCAGGAGCGCTCCTTCGAGGCGTTCAAGAAGGCGATCCTCGAGGAGCTGGCGGCCGTGAAGGCCCCGGCGACGATCGCCCCCGCGAAGAAGGCGCCGACCACCGCCAAGCCATCCGGCCGCCAGTAGACACGGCCGGACTTCTAGCTCCCGCCCTTGCTTTCCAGTCGAAGGAGCAGCCGGCGTAACTCCTGCGCCTCCGGCTGCGCGGGATCGATTTGCAACGACGCCTTGAGGTGGGCGACCGCCCGGTCGCGGTTCCCGATCCGCTGCGCGTACAGGAGCCCGAGGCTGCGGTGCGCGTCGGAGAGCCCCGGGTCGAGTTCCACCGCGCGTTCGTATTGTTCCGCCGCCTCGGCATACCGGCCCTTACGGGTCAGGAGGTAGCCCAGGAAATTCGACGCTCGGGCGGAGGGCTGTGGCGACGCGACGGCAAGGCGGAACTCGCGCTCGGCCGCCTCGAGGTCTCCGCGAGCGAGAGCGACCTCGCCGAGACCACGATGCGTCTCGGGTTGGGAGGGATCGAGCCGAAAGGCGGCTTCGAAGTGTTCGGCTGCCTCCTTCGGGCGGGACGCCGCGGTGAGGGCGTCGCCCAGATTGACACGGTAGACGGCCATCCCCGGCTCGAGGCGCACGGCCTTCTCGAGGTCCGCGATCGCCTCCTTCACGTGACCACGTTTAAGCTCGAGTGAGCCGAGGTTGTTCCAGGCACGGGAAGAGTCCGGATCGAGCTCCAGGGCCCGGCGAAACGCTCGCTCGGCGCGCCCGTCGTCGCCCAGGCCACGATAGGCCGTGCCGAGATTGACTGCCAGATCTGCGTTCCCTTGGTCCTTCAAGGCGGCCGCCTCGAGAAAGTCCAGCGCCTCCGCGGCGCGCCCCTGTTGCACCAGGGCCATCCCCAGATTGACGCGAGCGTCCTGGAACTCCGGGTAGATGGCGAGCGCCCTGCGGTAGTTCTCCTCGGCGTCGCGGTTACGCGCGGCTCTGAGATACGCATTCCCGAGGTTGTAGCGGATCCGCGCGCTGCGCGGTGCGATGCGCGCGGCGCTGCGATACAGGGAAAAGTCGTCCTTCCAGTCCGGGATGCGCGCGTAGGCGCGGCCGAACATCAGCGCCGCGACGAGCGCCATCGCGGTCCGCGCCAAAAGGCGCGCCTTGCGTCTTTCGATCCGGCCGACCATCCAGCCGGCGAAAAGACAAAGACCCACGCTCGGCAGGTACATGAGCCTCTCCGCCAGAAGCGTCCCGATGAACAACGCGACGTTCGTCGTCAGCGACGCGCTGATCGCCATGAACAGGAGCGCGAAGCCGCCGATCGGCGCCCGCCTGAGAAGCCACGCTCCCGCCGCAATCACCGCGAGGGCGAGCACGAGCCCCGTCGCCGCGAGTGGATCCAGGAGCGAGTGGATGACCGGGATCTGATCGTAGGAATAATCGGCCGACAGGTGGAGTGGCCACACCAGGAGAGATGCGTAACGGACCAGGGTCCCCAGCCCGGTCAACCGTCCGTCGAGAGCACCGGCCGCCGCAGCGGGGTTGTCCACGAACGGGATCGGCTGGCCAGGGCCCAACATCCCCAGGACGCTCATCCGCGCGGCGAGGTAAAGCGCGGCACCCACCGCGTACCCCGAATAGAGCGCCGCCCTGCGGCGGGGGGCCGGATCGCGCCCGGGCGGCACGACCTCCGATAGGAGGCATAGCGCCGGACCGACGATGGCGGACTCCTTGGCGAACATGCCGCACAGGGCCGCCAACCACGCGGCGCCGGTCCAGATCGCCAGCCGATCGCGGGCGACGAGGAGAGACCTCCGGTGGCAGAGGATCGCCGTCAGCACGCCGAGCGCGGCCAGGATCTCGGAACGCCCGACGATCCCGGCCACGGCCTCGACGTGGATCGGATGAACCGCGAACAGAGTTCCCGCAATCGCAGCGGTGGCCGCCTGACCCCTGGCCAGCTCGAGCCCCAGGAGGGTCACCAGGAACGTGGCCAGAGCGTGGAGGACGGCGTTGACGGCGTGGAACCAGACCGGCCGCATGCCGGAGAGCGCACCGTCCAGGGCGAACGACACGCTGGTCAGCGGCCGGTAGAGCTCCCGCGGATGCCCCGGGGCGTTCCAGTACGGCGTCACGAGCAGCCGCGGGAGGTTATGGAGGTCGTGCAAGAGCGGATTCATGAGGATGACGCCGCGATCGTCGAAGACGAAATCGCATCGAAGCGTCGGGAGGTACAGGACGAGGGCGAGAAGGGGGCAGCCGATCAGGGCGAGGCGGCGACCCGTCAAGGACCGGGAGCGGCCGGCGAGGCGGTGGCCTCCGGCTCGATCGCCGCGCTCTGGAGCTCGACCTGCCGGTCGGCTCCCCTCGCGAGATTGATCATTCCGTCGAGCCGGGTCCGGCGGGCGGCCTCGACCCTGATATCGGTCAGGTAACCAATCGAGCGGTGCACCCAGCCGCCGTCGCGATTGAGAAGATCGAACGCCATGTAGACATCGTACGTGCCGGGGTCGAGATCGAAGTCCATGTGTTCGGGCATCGTGACGCAGCGATAGACCTCGTGCCAGAACGGAACCGGCGTGTCGGGTCCTTTGGGGGCCTCCCTGGGCCTCAACCTCGGGTCCCCCTCTCCGGCGATGATGGGGCGCGCGGGAGCGCTCTTCGTGTTTTTTCCCAGCTTGGACGCCGGAATCCAGGACGCGGTGCGAAAGACCGGCGATTCGTACAGCATCAACGGCGTGTCCGCCTGGCCCCGCCTCAACGCCGCCACGGTGAACTGATACCCGAACGTAAAGACCTCGTTTCTCTTCTCGAAGATCCCCGGCTTCTGCAGCGGCCGGGCGACCCGGTCGTCGGGGAAGGTGCACCAGCGCCTGTTACCGTCGATGGTCATTGCCAGGCGTCCCTTGCCGGGTGCCGGGACGGGCTGCCGAAGCAGCGGAGGGATCTCGGGTGGCCGCACCGGCGGCGGGACCGGCGCCTCCGCGGCGCCCGGCGTCGTGGGGGGGGTGGCGGGCGTATCGGATGCTCGAGCGGGCGGCGCGAAGACTAACCCGGCCAGAAGGATGGAGACCACGCCCGGGACGAGGGCAAGGCCACATCCCCGCCTGGACACGCGCGTCCGGCCGGTTCGTCGGCCTGCGACCAGCCCATTGTGTGCTAGATTTGCACGAGCGCTTTGGGACATCGGCGGCGGGAATTATACTTCGCGAATGGGTACCCGGGCCATGAATGCCCCGGGGCGGCGTGGGTCATGCATTTCCCGGAACTGCCCGTGCTTCGGCTACCGAGGTTGACGTACGCAGAGCCGGGAGCTCAAGCTCCCGGCAAAAGAGTGGGGAACTTCGTGGAAAGGTCTCCAGTACGTGGTCAACTTCTGGAAGGCGGGCAGTTCCGGGAATCTCACTCTCACTCCCACATGAATCGCGAATTTTCCTGGTTGCGCCAACCCGTGTAGTCCGACTCTACCCAAGATGTAGGGCCCTGTCAAGAACAAAATACAACCTCTGGTAAGGCGGGTGGTCGAGAACGTATTGTCGTCCCTGGAATTTGACCGCATTCTGGACCTGCTCGCGGCCGAGACTGTGACTCCCCCGGGCGCCGCCTGCGCCCGCGCCCTTCGCCCCTCCTACGACCCGAGCGAGGTGCAGCGGGAGAACCGGCTCCTCGCCGAGATGATGCGCTATCTCGAGGCGCGGGGTGCCATGCCTCTTGCCGCGGTCCCCGACCCCGCCCCGATCCTGCTGCGATTGGAGGTGGAAGGTGCCGTTCTGGCGCCGCTCGAAGTGCTCGACCTCGTCTCGCTCATGAAAGCCGGTCGGACGCTCAAGTCCTCGCTGACGGAAACGCGCGTCGATTTTTCGGGCTTGTGGGCCTCGGGACGCGACCTTCCCGACCTCGGCAACCTAGTCCGCTTTTTGGACGGCAAGATCGCCACGACCGGCGAGCTGGAGGACACCGCCAGCGACGAGCTCCACGCCGTGCGCCAAGAGATCCACCGCCGGAACGAGCGGTTGAAGGAGGCCCTCGACGCCATCGTCGGCCGACCGGAAGTGGCACGCGCGCTCCAGGACACGTTCATCTCCATCCGCAGCGACCGGCACGTGGTCCCGATCCGCGCCGAGGCGCAGGGCTCCCTGCAAGGAATCGTGCACGGCGTGTCGGGAAGCGGTGCAACCGTCTACATCGAGCCGATCGAAACCGTCGACCTGAACAACCAGATCGTCACGCTCCGCGACCGCGAGGCCGCGGAGATCCAGCGACTCCTGCAGGAGTACAGCGACTTGCTGCGCGGGCGACTGGCGGAGCTGCGCACGCTGGTCGCCGGCATCGGGCGGCTCGATCTTCTCTCGGCCCGGGCGCGTCTGGGGCGGCAGCTCCGCGGGCGGCCGGGCGAGATCTCCGCGCAAGGCGAGTTGCGCCTCGGTGCGGCCCGCCATCCCCTCGTCGAGCTGGCCCTGAAGTCCGAGGGGATCGCCGTCACCCCTCTCGACCTGGAGCTCCCCGCGGGAGCGACGGTGCTGATGATCAGCGGGCCGAACACCGGGGGCAAGACGGTCGCTCTGAAAACGGCGGGGCTCCTGTCGCTGATGTTCCAGTCCGGACTGCCCCTCCCCGCCGGCCGCGCTGTCCTGCCGGTATTCCGCGGGGTCTTCATCGACATCGGCGATCGCCAGTCCATCCCCGATCGCCTGAGCACCTTCTCCGCCCGCATGAAGAACATCTCCGGGATCGCCGCTGCGCTGCAGGCGCCGGGCCTCGTGCTCCTGGACGAAGTGGGCACCGGCACCGATCCCGAGGACGGCGTGGCTCTGGCCATCGCGGTCGTGGACTTCCTGCGTGCTCGCGGCGCCTTGGTCATTGCCACGACCCACCTCGAGGCGCTGAAGGCGTACGCGGCCACGACCGATGGCTGCGCCAATGCCGCCATGCAATTCGACGAGGCGACCTGCACTCCGACCTACCGGCTGATCCCGGGGATCCCGGGGAGAAGCGGCGGCCTGGAGATCGCCGAGCGTCTCGGCCTTCCGACGGCGATCCTCGAGGCGGCGCGCGCGCGTCGCGGCCATTCGAGCGAGCAGATCGCTTCCTACCTGGCCCATCTTCAGACCATGACCGCGGATCTTCAGGAACAGCTGCGGGGCGTACGCGCCGAGAGGGAGCGGCTCGAGCGCGAGCGCGCCACCCTGCAGGCAGAGTTCGGTGAGCGGGAGGTGGTGCGTCAGAAGGCCGTGTCGGCGGAGGTCGAGCATGCACTCAGGACGATGCGCGAGGAGGGCGATCTTTACATCAAGACTCTCAAGGACCGCGAGCTGGCGCTGGCGTTGCGCCGGCAGGAGACCAAGGCGGCCGCGGCGCTCCGGGCGAGGGCGCGTTCTCTCCTCCAGGGCGTCGCGGGCGCCCGGACGCCTGTGCACTCCGAAAACGGAGGCACCGTCGGCCCCGGCGCACGGGTCGTGATCGAGGGGCTCGACCTGCGCGGCACCGTGGAGTCGATCCGCGGAGACAAGGCGGTGATCCTCGTGCGTGGCAGGAAGATGACGGTCGCCCGCCGCGACTGCCGACCGGAGGGCGGCCCCGACCCGCAGGCGGACCGCCGGCTCCGCCTGCCGCACGGAGTGACCCTTTCGCGGAAGCCGGCGACCGAGACACCCGACGAAATCCAGCTTCTTGGGAAGACGGTGCAGGAGGCCCTGGAGCTGGTGGACAAATACCTGGACGACGTCTACCTCGCAGGACTGAGCCCGGTCCGTCTGGTGCACGGCGTGGGTTCGGGGCGCCTGAAGAAGGCGATCGCGGGCCTGCTGGCGCGCCATCCGCACGTCGAAGCATTTGCGAGCGCCCCCACGAACCAGGGCGGAGGCGGGGTCACGATCGTGAGCCTGCGTCTCTAGGAGCGTGTCCGAGTCATGGCGTGGGCCGTGCGAAGCCGCAGCCGATGTCCCGTCGGTCGGCTATCGCAGTCCCCAATCCGCGGGCACAGGCGAACGATCCGCGATCGGATCCAGCACTCGCGTCCCGTCCCCCTCGAGGTCAAACGCGAACGACCAGGAGCGCGGGGTCTCGCCGACCGTCTCGAAGGCGACCACGTGATAGCGCCCCGGTGCGACCCCCTGGAAATCGAAGCGACCGCTGCCGTCGGAGAGAGCGCGCTGCACGACCTTTGGCTCGAAGACTTCCTGCGCGCGCAAGCGGCAGTCCCGGATTAGATCCTGCCTCTCCCGCTGCGCCCTGGCCAGCCGGCTCTTCATCTGGTCGTTGCGGCTGGCCGCCTCCCTGAAGTTGTCGGATGAATTGAGTGCGCGATTCGACTCCGCGCGCAGCGAATCGATGTCGCGGTCCTTCTGCTCGAGTCGCGCGCGGCATTCCTCTCCGGCCTTGCGGTGTTCGGCGTCGAGAGCGCCGCTCTGCCCGACCAGGAGCACGAGGACCCCGGCGCCGGCGGATCCGCTGGCCCCCATGGGCGGGGCGAGAACCCCCTGGACCGTCACGCGCTGCACCGGCGCCGGGACGGTTCCGGGGTCACCGGCAGGGGCCACCGTTGGTTTCGCGGCCGCCCCCTGACCGGTCTCGCGGGACGTCGGGCCGGAGGCCCCGGCGTGCCCGGCGGCCGGATTCACGATCCACGCTTCCACCCGGACGTGCCGCCAGCCGTCGCGCTCCTCGAGGACCACGAGCGACGCATCGTCCCTCAGGGCGCCGAGCCAGCCCCCCTTGGGCGCATCGAACAGCACGATCTCGCCCGCACCGCGGCCCGCCGCGGCGAGCGTGACACAGACAAGGGCCAGCGCCACGAGCGCCGGCAAGTGGGCCCGCTTCATCGTCGCGTCTCCCGAACCTTTGCGCGTTTCAATTGTGTAGTCCCCGCCCGCCCGTCTTGATCGCCGCCCCGCCGTCTCTATATTCGAGGCAACGCGGCCAACGGACCGCGGGAGGATGAGGCCCGGTGGTCAAGTCGAAGGTCATCCGCACGATCATCGAATCCTGCCGCGAACCGGGACCGCGAGGAGCACGGACCCTCCTGCGCGCCGTCCGACGCTCACCCGCCGCGGGGGGAGGACTGTCCGGCGCGGTCCCGCCGACCGGCGCGCCTGCGGCCAGGGGCACCCTCCGCGACCCGCGTCTGGGACAAAGTCTCAAGGTCCGCCGCGGGTCGAGGCGCGGCTGAGCGCCCGCCTGACTCAGTGATCCTTGTCCCCGTCTCCGGTTGACAGCCGCTGAATCCAGTTTCCGGCGGGATCGTATTGCGGGGCACCGCTGGGGTCCTCCGCCTGCATCTGGGCGATGTCGCGCTCCTTCTGGCGGATCTCCACGATGTTCTTGTCGAAGCTGTCGTCCGTCGCGGCGTGCGCGGCGGCCGCCTCGAGCCTCTTGACTTTCTCCTGCAGGAGCGTGATCTCGATGTTCCGTTCCTCGACCTCGATCTCTGCCTCGCGCAGGTGCTTGCGCAGGAACTGGATCTCCTTGACGGCGCGCGCCCGCAGCGTCTGGTAGCGATCCTCCGCCTTTCTCAACTCCTCGTCCTTCGTTTCCGCGACGGCCTTGTACTCGAACAGCTTCTGCCCGCCGGCGCGGATCATCCCGTACTGGACCAGGAGCTGCTCGTGTTTGAGGAGAAGCTCGTTGTAGATCGAGGACGGCACCATCACTTCCCTCGGCGCCAGCCCCCTCGCCGCGGGCAGCTCTTCGTTGACGCGCACCGGCAGATCCCCGTCCGCCGAGAATCCCAGGGCCAGCAGATCCTCGCGCCGGATCTTGTATTCCTCGCCGAATTTTCCAATTTCCTTCTCGGCCTTGAGACGACCGGAGCGGATGTAGCGGCGGACGGTGGCGGGCGTTCTGCCGATGAGCCGGGAAGCCTCGCGGATCGTCAGGAGCATCAACCTCACTCAACCGGGACGAGGCGTCCTGCGTTTGGACGCGACCGGTGCCAACGGCGGCTCTTATATCAGAATCCTTTTCGCTCGCGCAAGCGATCACGACTCGTGCAGCATCATCAGGAGACCGACGGCGCTCACGAGCGCGCCGCTGATCAGGTCGCCGTAGTGGGCGAAGAACGGCAGGTCGATCCGGCGAATGCCGCGCATGGCGAATACGGTCACGCCGACCATCGTGCCGACGGTGCAGAGCGCGAATCCCAGCGCCGACGCCAAGAGTGCCCCCGTTCCCTCGACGGAGGCGCTGAACAGGATCGGCACCAGGAGGGCGCACGGACTGATGCCGATGACCAGGACCAGGGCACCGGCGCTCAAGGCGCCGTGGAACCAGCGCTCCAGAAGGTGTCCATGCGCGTGAACATGGTCTCCCGGGTCCGCGGGTGGCCTGTCGACGCGCGCGTGGACGCGCGCCTCGCGTCGGTGTCTCCAGATCCCGTAGGTGACGCCGAAGACGACCAGGAGCAGCCCGCCCAGGAATTCCAGGGATCGGCCGGTGCGGGTCGCCAGGTCCTCAATCGTCGGCGAGCCGACGAGGATCGTGAGGCCGCCGGCCAGCATCGTCACCAGGACATGCAGCAGACCGGCCACCCCGGTGAGCGCCGCGGCCCGCCTTTCGCTCCAGCGCTCGACACGCGACATCAAGACGAACGGCAGCCAGTGATCGGGGATGAGCGCGTGGATGATGGCGGTACTGCAGGACGACAGCAAGAGCAGGAACGCCGTGCGGGTCACGCGGCCACTCCCGGCAGCCGGGCAGGTTCCCAGGCCCGGAGGACGGCCGGCCCTCCCCTCCGGCGACGAGGGCGGATTATAGCACCCGGATCCCGCGACGGCCGGGTGACGGCCCTCGGAGGGCGGGCGCCCGCTGCTGCGTGGTTGCCGCGACGATCCCTTTAAAAGCCTTGGTGGGCTTGACTTCGGGCCAGTTCGCAGTAGCTTTGGACATGCCCTTCTGGAGGCGACCCGCATGCTTCACGCTGGAGGCGGGCGCCGTGTTCCTGCTGGCCGTGTCCCCGGTCTCCGCGGTGGTCCCGCCGGAACCGCATGACGACCTTGCGAGCAATACGGCCGCATCGCGGCCCTCGACCACCCTGCCGGCGTCCCCGGCACGATGGCCGGACATCGTCCCGCCGCGCTTGACGGCTCGCAACGGAACCCTTCCCGCCGCCCTGCCGTTCCTCGTCCAGAGGACGCCGCAATTCTCTCCGGCCTTCGGCCCGCAGGAGTCGGCGGCCTCCCAAGGGGGTGGATTCTCCGCGCGCCTGATGTCGAGGATGAGCCATGAGGCCCGGCGGTTCCGGCGGGACAACGTCACCGAGTCCTGGGGCGCCGCCCGGAGCGGGCGGGACGACGATCTCGATTCAATCGCAGAGGCCCGACGAGGCGTGGAAGCCTCGGGGGTAGTCACCCGGTCGCTCCACCGCGCCCTCGATGACGAGCTGGACAGGCTGGCCCGCACGGCGCTCGGCCTGGGCCCGACTCTGGACTTCCTGCAGGGCCTCTCCCTCCGACGTCAGCGGGCGGGGCATGCCGCTCGTGCGGGCGCGTCGTTTGGGCAGCATCCTTCCGTGTCCGCCGAAGAGAACCCGGACAGGCTGCGCGGCGACGTGGGACTGAGACTCGATGCCCACCCCGCACTCCTGCTCCGGGCCCGGTTCCGTAGTCTGCGCGGCCGGATCGAGCTGCCGGCGCGCGGCGACCCGGCCCGCCTGACCCTGGAATCGCCCATCGGAACGCGCGGACGCGCGGTTCTCTCCTCGGGTCTGCCGCGCGACGGGCAGGGCTGGACGACTCTCACCTTCGACTTCCAGTTCTAGGAACCTGCCCGCGGGCTTTCAGAGGTTGGCCAGGTCCGCGTTCAGGACGTCGAGCAACGCGCGCGCCTTGTCGAGAGTCTCCCCGTGCTCTCTCTCGGGATCGGAATCGGCGACGATGCCGCCGCCGACACGCAGGTGGGCGATGCCTTTGGCGCACACGAGGGTGCGGATGACGATGTTGAAGTCCATCCCGCCGTCGAGAGAGAGGTACCCGATCCCCCCGGAGTAGACGCCGCGCTCCTCCTCTTCCAGCTCGTCGATGATTTCCATCGCCCGGACCTTGGGCGCGCCTGTCATCGAGCCCCCCGGGAAGAGCGCACGCACGACGTCGATCCGGTCCGCATCCGGACGCAGGCGGCCGCTGACGGTCGTGACCAGGTGGTGCACGGTGGCGAACGACTCGAGGGCGCAGAGCGTCTCGGCGCGAACGCTCCCCGCCTCGCAGACACGCCCGAGGTCGTTCCGCACGAGATCGGCGATCATGACGTTTTCCGCCCGGTCCTTCGGGCTCGAAATGAGGTCGCTCGCCAGCCGCTCGTCCTCCTCGGGCGTGTCGCCGCGCGGGCGGGTCCCCTTGATCGGGCTGCTTCTGGCACGGTCTCCCACGACCGACACCAGGCGCTCCGGAGACGCCGAGACGACCTGGAAGTCGCCGGCATCGATGTAGGCCGCGAACGGTGCCGGGTTGCGGGCCGCGAGGTCCAGGAAGAGCGACAACGGATCTCCCTCGAAGGCGCACTCGATCCGGTGCGACAGGTTGACCTGGTAAACGTCCCCGGCCGCGATATAGTCGAGAGCGCGGGCGATCCTTCCCAGATACGTTCTCCTGTCGGTCGTTAAGAGAGCCCGGCGGCGTGCGACGGCTCCCGAGGCGGGAGGCGCGGCCCGCGCCGCAGGCGAGCGCGCCAGGCACTCGCGAAGGTCCTCGAGACCCGCGGCGGCCCGGGCGAGCCTCTGGCGCTCGTTCTCGGCGCCGAGCCCCGTCGCCACGAGGATCACACGCCGTTCGAGGTGATCGAACACCACCGCGCGATCGTACAACCCGAACCACGCATCCGGCTGGCCCAAGGGATCGGGAGGCGCCGTGGGCAGGCGCTCGATCGACCGCCTCAGGCCGTAACCGAGATAGCCGATCGCGCCGCCGATGAAGGGTACGCCCGGTGCGGTCCGCCGGATCGCTCCCGCAGGCGCCAGCGCGCGCAGCAGGGCGAACGGGTCGCGCGCGGGGCGCGTCTGGACGCTCCGGCGGCCGTCACTTTCCCCCACCAGCAGGGCCTCCCCGCCACGGATCGCGACCACCAGAACGGGATCCCACGCGAGGATCGAGAATCGGGCGGCGTGGTGGCCCATGAGCCCGCTCAGGAGCAGGACAGGGTGACGCCTGTGCCGCACGCGTCGGAGCGCCTCGAGCGGGTCGCAGAAGCCCGGAAGATCCTCCAGGATGGGACGGGGCGGCGGCGCCACCGGCACGAGGGGCCCGGTCACCGGCGTGATTCCTCTTGAGGGGCGTGCGCTTCGGCCCCACATTCCCGCCCCACGAGATCCCGATAGGCCGCAAGGAGGTCGCGCGTCACGGGGCCCGGCATGCCCTCGCCGATGGGACGATCGTCCACCCGGACCACCGGCAGGACCTCCCACGACGTGTTGGTCAAGAAGGCCTCCTGGGCGTCTAGCAGGAGGGCGGCGGGCAGCCGTTCTTCCGACACCTCGATCCCGGCCGCGTGCGCGAGCTCGATGACCGCCTCGCGCGTGATCCCGGGGAGGCTGCCCGCGGCGGGCGAGGTGAGCAGGCGACCGCCCGCGACGAGAAAGAAGTTGCTCACCGTTCCTTCGGTCAGGTGGCCGCCGGCGTCCAGCAGGATGGCCTCGAAGCCGCCCCGATCACGCGCCTCGCGCCGCGACAGGACCGAGCCAAGGCGCGACGTCGATTTGATGGCGGGATCAAGCGTCTCGGGCGGCACCTGCCTGCGGCGCGGGATGACGGCGCGCACGCCGGTCCTGTAGAGGGCCTCGTCGACTCCCTCGAACGGTCCTCCTGAGATCACGACGGTCGGCGGACCCAGCGCCTCGACATATTCGCCCGGCCGCCCCGCTCCGCGGGTGACGGTGATCCGGAGGCGCGCGTCGTGCAGCGCATTGGCCTCGAGGACCTCGCGAATAAAATCCGGCAAGCCGGGTTGTATCTGCGACAGGCCCAGGCCGACGCTGTCCGCGGACTGCAGCAATCGCTCCAGGTGACGATCACGGCGGAACACGACGCCCTCGACCGCGCGCATCGATTCGAAGATTCCGTCCCCGTAAAGGAAGCCTCGGTCGAAGACGGAGACGCGCGCCTCTTCCTCGGGAACGAGCCGTCCGTTCAGATGAACCCACACAGGGCACCGCCCCCGCGCGGCTGATGAGATCCGGGCCGATGGATCCTCTTCCCGGGTCGCGCCCTGGAAGCCTGCCCGGTCCTCGGACGGGCTTCTCAGGCTCGGGCGGCGTCCCCGGCGACGGCCGCGTCCACGGGGGTCGGGGAAACGGCGCGAGGATCGAACGGCGGGCGGCGCGGGACCGCCTCGACGGGATTGTAAAGCGTGTCTCTTTCGACCGGGACCCGCCCGGCCTCCTCGATCAGCGCGACCAGCTCGTGCCGGCCGATCATCTGCGGCGACATCGAACCCGCGCGATGATAGATCTCCTCGGTGACGACCGTGCCGTCGAGGTCGTCGGCCCCGAAGTGCAGACCGGCCTGCGCCACGCGCGGCGTCATCATGATCCAGTACGCCTTGATGTGCGGGAAGTTGTCCAGCATCAGCCGGGCGACCGCCAGGTTCCGGAGCTCGTCCGCGGCGGAGGGCTTCGGCAGATGCGACAGGCGCGTGTTCTCCGGGTGGAAGGCGAGCGGGATGAAGGCCATGAAGCCGTGCGTCTCGTCCTGCGCCTCGCGCAGGAGCAGCATGTGCTCGATGCGCTCCTCGAGGGTCTCGACGTGGCCGAAGAGCATCGTGGCATTGCTCTTCAGGCCGATCCGGTGCGCGGTCTTGGCGATCTCCATCCAGCCGCGGTGGTCGATCTTCCCCTTGAAAAGCACCTGGTGCGCGTGATCGGTCAGGATCTCCGCCCCGCCGCCGGGGATCGACCCGAGCCCTGCCTCCTTGAGCCGCCGCAGGACCTCTTCCGGCGTCATGTCGAAGTTCTCCGCCATGGCGGCGATCTCGACCATGGTGAATGCCTTGACGTGCACCTCGGGCCGCACCCGTTTCATGGTCCGGATGACGTCGAGGTAGTAGCTGAACGGCAGGTCCGGGTTCACTCCGCCCACCATGTGGATCTCGCGGATCGGTTCGTGCATGTGCTCGCGCATGCGCCGCTCGACGTCTTCCGGAGAAAGGACGTAGGCGTCGCTCTGCTTGGCGGTCCGGTAGAACGCGCAGAACTTGCAGCCAGCCACGCAGACGTTCGTGTGGTTGATGTGCTGATTGACGATGTAGTACGCCACGTCCCCGTGCAGCGTCTCGCGCACGTGGTTCGCGAGCGTCCCGACGCCAAGCAGATCGTCGTGGCGGTAGAGCGCCAGGCCGTCCTCGCGGGACAGGCGCTCGCCCGAGAGGACCTTGTCCAGGATGGCCCCCAGGCCGCTCCTCTCGACGTACCGACTCCGGAATGGCGTCATGCGTTCCCCATGCGGCGGTACGCGGCGGACCCGACCCGCACGTGCCGGTGCGTCGCCTCCTCTTCGGGCGCCGTCAGCAGCTCACCCAGCCGGCTGCGCGTGTTCTCCAGGGCCATCGAGCAAAGAGTCCCGCACATTGTGCAGACCGCCTTGTCGTAGTCTTCGCTCATCATCCGGAATTCCCGGGCCTTCTCCGGGTCGAGCGCCAGGCGGTATTGCCCCTCCCAGTCGAGCTGCTTCCGGTACACCGACATCTGGTCATCGCGGCGCTTCGCCCCGAACACGCCTTTCGCCAGGTCGCCGGAGTGCGCCGCGATCTTGGTGGCGAGAACGCCGTCGCGCACGTCCTGGAGGGTGGGCAACCTCAGGTGCTCGGCCGGCGTCAGGTAACACAGGACATCCGCGCCCGCCGCCGCCGCAACGGCTCCGCCGATGGCCCCGGTGATGTGGTCGTATCCCGCCCCGATGTCGCTGGTCAAGGGTCCCAGCACGTAGAACGGCGCCCCACGGCACACTCTCTTCTGAAGCAGCACGTTCGCTTCGATCTGGTGGATCGGCACGTGGCCCGGGCCTTCGATCATGACCTGCACCGAGCGCTCATGGGCCCGGCGCGTCAGCTCTCCGAGGGTCAGGAGCTCCTGGATCTGCGCCGCGTCCGTGGCGTCGCCGGTGGCCCCCGGGCGAATGCCGTCGCCCAGCGACAGCGTCAAGTCGTGCTCGTAGGCGATGTCGAGCAGCCGGTCGTATTGCTCGAGAAGAGGGTTCTCCTGACCCGAGCGGGCCATCCATGAGGCCAGAAAGGATCCGCCGCGCGACACGATGCCGGCGATCCTCCCGTCGGCATCGAGACGGCGGACCGCCTCGCGCGTAACCCCGCAATGGACGGTGACGAAATCCACTCCGTCCAGGGCGTGTGCCTCGATCGTCCCGAACAGATCGTCCGCCCGCATCTCGTAGACCGATCCGCGATCGGCGACGGCCTGGTAGATCGGCACCGTTCCCAGGATGACCGGGCAGCGCCTGAGAATCTCGCGGCGCACCGCGTCCAGCTCGTCCCCGGTGGACAGGTCCATGACCATCTCGGCGCCGCAGGCGATCGCGATCTTCAGCTTCTCCACCTCCTCGTGGAGCTGCTGGTGGTGGCCGGATGTGCCGATGTTGGCGTTGACCTTGGTGGACAGCCCCTGCCCGACGCCGATCGGGTTGAAGTCGTGATGGATGTTCTTCGGGACGATGGCCAGCCCCGCCGCGATTCGCGCGCGCAGCTCCCCGGCGTCGATCCCCTCGACGGCCGCCACGTACCTCATCTCCTCGGTGATCCGGCCGCGCTTCGCCTGCTCCATCTGGGTCATGGAAGTCGCTCCTCAACACGGCCGCCGGTGTTGACGCCCCGCGGCCGTAAGATGCCCGCGCCCTAGTGCGCGGTGGTCGTCGCCCGCATCTCGCGGATGACCGTCACCTTGATCTTCCCGGGATACTCCATCCGGGTCTGGATCTTCTTGGCCAGATCGGAGGCCAGGAGCGCCAGCTGGTCGTCGGTCACCTTGTCGGGCCTCGCGATCACCCGGATCTCCCGCCCCGCCTGGATGGCGTACGACTGCTCGACGCCCTCCATCTCGTTCGCCAGCCCCTCCAGTTGCTCGATCCGCCGCACGTAGTCCACCACGCTCTTGCGCCGCGCCCCCGGGCGCGAGCCCGAAATCGCGTCGGCGGCCGACACGAGGACCGAGATCGGATGGGTGACATCCACGTCCTCATGGTGCGAGCCGATGGCGTTCACCACGACGGGGTGCTCATTGTACCGCGTGGCCACCTCGACCCCGATTTCCGGGTGGGTCCCCTCGCGCTCGAAATCGATCGCCTTGCCGATGTCGTGGAACAGACCGGCCCGCTTCGCCAGCACCCCGTCCAGACGCAGCTCCGACGCCATGATGGCTGTCAGCTTGGCGACCTCAATCGAATGCATGAGGACATTCTGGCCGTACGACGTGCGGTAACGCAGGCGCCCCAGGATGCGGACCAGCTCGGGGTGGACGCCGTTGATCCCGAGCTCCCGCAGCGCTTCCTGACCGGCCCGCAGCATCTGCTCGTCGACGCGTCGCTGGTTCTTCTGCACCAACTCCTCGATCCGCCGCGGATGGACATTGCCGTCCTTGATCAGGCGCTCAAGTGTGAGCCGGGCGATCTCGCGCTTGATCGGATTGAAGCAGGAGAGCACCACGCTGTCGGGCTGTTCATCGATCAGGATCTGGACACCGGTCGCCTTCTCGAAGGCGCGGATGTTCTTGCCCTCGTGGCCGATGATGCGTCCTTTCAGCTTGTCGTTCGGCAGGGGAAAGGCCGTGACGCTGCGCTCCGCGGACCACTCCGACGCCGTGCGCTCGATAGCCAGGGACACGATCTTGCCGGCCTCCACCTCGGCTTTTTTCTGCGCCTCCTCGCGCGCCTCGCGGATCATCTTGGCCGACTCGAAGCGCACTTCCTGCTTCATGTTGGTCAGAAGCATGTGTTTGGCGTCTTCCGGGGTGAGGCCCGAGACGCGGCTGAGCTGGGAGTTGAGGTCGTCCGCCAGGCGCCGGACTCTTTCACGCTCTTTCCTGGCTTCGGCCAGTGACTGCTGGATGTCCCGCTCGCGCTCCTCCAGCGACCTCTCGCGCGATCTCAGGCGGAGGTCTGCTTCGCCCAGGCCCGCCTCGCGTTCGTCGAGACCCCGCTTCAGGCGTTCGCCCTCGCGCACCCTGCCCTGCAGATCCTGCTCGAGCCGCGCCTTCGACTTCAGCCATTCCTCACGGGCCTGGAGGAGGGCCTGGCGCTTCTGGTGTTCGGCTTCCTGAAGGCTCCGGTTGATGATCTCCCGGCTCTCGCCGCGAACTTTCTCGAGCTTAGAGCGGACGAAGAGCCACCTGGTGAACCATCCGACGAGACCTCCGGTCAGGAGAAAGGCCCCTGGGAGGAGAATATTGATGAACGTCATCCGCATGCCGTGTCCCCTGCGCAGCCGGTATCCCGGCGGCGCGGAAGGATCCTCTCCCGGCCATGGCATGAGATCCGATACACACGGCGCCCGCCAAACGGCGCAAGATCGGGTGCCTAGAGTCGATTCGGAAGAGCGTGTCGCTGAAGAACTTGGTTGGAGAGTTGCGAGAGCCAATCGGGCGCGGGGTCGGCCACGCCGGGCGGCGCGCTGTCGCCCCTGGTTCAAGACACAGCCATCGGTGAGTCGGCCGGCCCGGAATCCGGTGCCGGTCATCGCCGCGCGGCATGAAAACCTCGCGGTATCTCACCTCAGTTGCGCGCTGTACCACCCCGCTCCCCCCTGTCGGCCAGGCCCGAAGGCCCCGCCTAAGGCGCCGGGTGAGAGGACCGTTGCGTGCTAAAGCGTTGCAAAACCGAGTGAAGTATAGCACCCGGCCACGCGCGCCCGCAAGTTTTCACCGGAGGGGGGTCAGGTGGACGCGGGAGTCGAACCGGAGCCTTCGATCCAGGCGGCGCCGTCGGCGTAGTGTTCCTTTTTCCAGATCGGCACGATCTCCTTGAGGCGCTCAATGACGTGCGCGCAGGCGGCGAGCGCCTCGCGCCGGTGCTCCGCCGCCACCGCGATCACGACGCTCGGCTCGCCGATGGTCAGGCGGCCTGTCCTGTGCAGGATGGCGACGTGCGGCGTGCCGAAGAGCGCTTCCGTCTCGCGGCCGATGTCGCGCATCACCTGTTCGGCCATTTCGGCGTAGGCGTGATACTCGAGCGCGCGCACGGGCCGACCCTCGTGGTGGTCGCGCGCCGTGCCGATGAAGGTGGCGATGGCGCCCCGGTCGGGACCTGCCACCGCCCGGATGGCCTCCTCCACATCGATCGGGCGCTCGACGATCCGGTACAGTCCGGCCAATTGTCGTCTCCTAGCCGCCGCTCACCGGTGGGAAGACGGCGATCTCCTCGTGTCCCGTGAGCGCCCGATCCCCTCGCGCGTAGGCCCGGTCGCAGGAGAACAAGGGCCGCTCCTCGCGCCGGAGCGACGGAATCCTCGCCCGCACGCGGTCCCAGACGTCCGCAAGCGTGGCGTTCGCGGGCACCTCGACTTCGACCGATGGGGTGCCCGCGGCCTCGCGGTAGCGTGCGAAGAGCAGGACGGAGACGGTCATCGGCCCCCCGTCGTGCCCCGAGAGGCGGAGGCCGCGATGCGGCGTCTCTCGCGGACCAGCTTGAGCACCTCGCCCACCATCGCGTCGATCCCCGCCTTCACGTCCGCCAGGCGCGTGAAGGCGGTGAACCCCGGCGTATGCACGATGGATCTCTCGCGATCGATCATCAAGGCCTCCGGGGTCGCCGGCGGCGCGGGCACTTCGATCGTGTCGCCGAGTACGGTCCGCAGCGGGATCTCGCCGAGACTGACGCAACCGATCGGTTTCCCGGCCTCCAGGAAATGGCGCAGGAACACGGCCACCTCCTGGCGCACGGCGCGCGGCTCGCCCGGTCGCGCGAACGCCGTGGAGAAGTTGACCACCGGGCCGTATCCCCCCGGGATGAAGAGCGCCTCCAGCTCGTCGTGCCGTACCTCCTGGAGGGCGCGGATGGGCCGGCGCGCCAGCCGGGCGGACTCGCGCAGGACGTTGCGGGCGTCCGGTACCTCGTCGCCGCTCAGGTGATCGACGGTGCGTTCCTGCGCGATGTCCGGAGCCACCAGGATCGCCCTTTCGCCCGCGGCCTCAATCGCGAACAGCGTGAAGACCGCCTCATGCACATCGGTGCCGTCGTAGTATCCGCAGCCGCCGAGCAGAACGCCGATCGACACCGCTCACCCTCGTGGAATCCGATCCCGCAGCCTGAAGTATAGGTCCGTTCCCTCCCGGCGGCTCAACGGCGGACGCAGAGCACCGCGTCACGAAGAGGCATGCCTCTCTCGTTTTCCGTTGACCGGCGGTCCGCACGGTGGTATGTTCGGTGCGCATTGTGCGTCCTAGTTTCAACATGGGAAACAGGAAGCGGAAGTCGATGACAGTCCAGCGGAACCGGCCGGCTGGACATCTTATGCTTCTGCGACATTCGGCGGCGTGGGGACGGCAGGCGATGCTGTTACGGCCTTAGGGGCGCCAGGTTCGTCGCAAGTCCTTGTCGTAACGTCATTATGGGCAAAATAGGGCTTGCGCGGACGGTCCCCCTGGACGCACAATCACGTGGCGATCTTGTACCCTCCGTGATGCGAGGACGGCATAAAGCGATGGCGGGACGGACGGGAACATCGGGATCGCCTTCGAAGTCGGGGGCGCAGGAAAAGACCGGATAGAAAGGAAAGGTTCACATGGCTCAGGATCCGCCGACACAGGGCGTCAAGAAGAGGAGCGAGCGCGGTGAGGGCATCGTGACGGGGAACCAGGCGGTGCGTCGCGCCATTGCAGTGCTCAAGGCGTTCAGCGATGACGCCCCGGAGATGGGCGTCACGGAGGTCAGCCGCAAGGTGAACCTCCACAAGAGCACCGTCTACCGTCTGCTCTCGGCTTTCGAAGGCGAGGGCCTCATCGGCAAGAGCCCGGAGAACGGCAAGTACCGGCTCGGACCGGAGCTGATCGTCCTGGGCGAGCAGGTCTTGCGGCACACCGACGTGCATCGCGTCGCGCTCCCTTTCCTGAGGGACCTTGCGGATCGCACCGGGGAGACCGTGGACCTTGAAGTGCTCAGCGGCAGCAACGTCGTGACCATCGAGGAAATTGCCGGCAAACACGTGGTGGCCGCGGCCGGAGCCATCGGGATGCCCTGGGCCGCGCACGCGACCTCGACCGGCAAGGTGCTGCTGGCGCATCTACCGCCGGAGAAGCAGCGGCAGATCCTCGCGCGCACCCTCAAAAAGTTCACGCCGCGCACTCTGACCGATCCCAAGACGCTGGCGCGCGATTTCATCAAGATCCGCGAGCAGGGATATGCCGTGTCATTCGGGGAGCTCGAGGATCACCTGATCGCCATCGGCCTGCCGATCAGAAGCCGCAATGGCGACGCCATCGCGGCCGTCAGCATCTCGGGACCCGACACCCGCCTCACCCCGGACAAGATGCCCGGACTCATCCGTACCGGCCTGGAGACGTGCGCGAAGATCTCGGCCCGGCTCGGCTACCACGGGCCGGCCGCGCTGCGCGCGGCGCAATCGAAGTTCATGGCGCCGCGGGCGTTTGTGTGATGGATCGCGTGCCCCGCGCGCTCCGGGGGGCGAAGGAGGACTGACTTGAGCCACGAAGATCTCTACCAGAAGATGGCGGACAGCGTGATCACGGGAGATGCGGAGACCTCGGCCGCCCTGGCCCGTCAGTCCCTTGAGCTGGGCATCGCACCGCTCGAGTCGATCGACAACGGCTTCGTGAAAGGGATCCGCGTCGTCGGCGACCGCTTCGGCGCCGGCGAGCTGTTCCTTCCGGAACTGGTGATGAGCGCCGAGGCGATGAAGGCAGCGCTGGCGATCCTCGAGCCCGAGCTGGCCAAGGCGTCGACCGTGCGCGAGAGCCAGGGATCGGTTCTGGCGTGCACCGTGCAGGGGGACATCCATGATATCGGCAAGCGCATCGTCTGCACGATGCTGTCCGCGAACGGCTTTTCCGTGGTGGACCTCGGCGTCAACGTCAAGATCGATCGATTCGTACAGGAGATCAAGACGCGCCAGCCGGATATCGTTGCCATGTCCGCCCTCCTGACGACCACCGCCCCCAACCAGGGGAAGGTCATCAAACTCTTGCAGAAGGAGGGGATCCGCGACCAGTACATCGTCATGGTCGGAGGCGCCCCGACCAGCCTGGCCTGGTCGAAGGAGATCGGCGCCGATGGCTACGGCGAAAACGCCACCGAGGCGGTTCGCGTCGCCAAGGAGCTGATGGCGAAGAGGCGCTCGAAACCCGCCGGCGCGCAGCCCGAGACGGTGGCGCCGGTCCCCGCGCTCGGCGACGCCGCTTCTTCGGGCGGCGTCATCCGGGCGGCCGCGTCGGACTGAACCCCTTCCGGTCGTCCGGGGCCTCCTGGTCCCGGCGCCCGGCGCGAGGAGAACAGCCGTGTCGATCTCCGTTCCTGCCCCCGTGCGCGGCTTCTTCCGCCGGCACCCCAGGCTGACGCGCGCCCTCGAGCTGGCCGTCCGGCCGTTCGAAGCCGCGAGCAAGAAAGTCGTCTTCGGCTGCAAGATGTGCGGGCAATGCATCCTGCACGAAACCGGCATGACCTGCCCCATGGGCTGCCCGAAGACGCTGCGCAACGGACCGTGCGGCGGCGTGCGCATGGACGGTCGCTGCGAGGTGATCCCGGGCATGATGTGCGTGTGGGTGAAGGCGGAGCGCCGCTCGCGCTGGCTCCCCTGGGGCGGGGCCATCCTGAAGGTCCAGCCGGCTCTCGACTGGAGCGGGGCGGGAAGCTCGGCCTGGATCAATGTGCTGGCCGACCGGCAGGGAAAAGAGGCGTCATG
>WNEQ01000345.1_pt1 | contig 24134 bp, 19 predicted proteins | sample 5399971 | NCBI WGS metagenome assembly WNEQ01 (sample SAMN13153330, study PRJNA577476) | soil metagenome | isolation source: 20 cm grassland meadow soil 2 days after 1st rain plot 5 | place: USA:California | collected 2015-09-18
ACACTCCTTACCGCTTTGACCCGAGTGACCAGTTGGCTAAACGTTCCGGTGGGTAACCGAACAAAATGCCGGTTAGAAGGACTCCATTGAATATCAGAATAGCTCGTCAACCCGCTCTAAAAACGACGTTAGAAGCAAAGGGTGGAGTTCTCCCGAAAGTTATATCGCAAAGCAGATCTAAACGTTGCTCCAAAACCGAAATTAGCAGACCGGCAACTCATTGAGGCGTTCATCCGAGGGCGCGGACTCGACCCACGAGCGTTCTCCGAGAAGAAGACCAGAACGAGGGTTTTGGGGAACCAACATCGCATAGATACAGGCGAAATGGAACAATGGGAACTGAGAACCCTGACGGAAGCCTTCGCTCAAAGTGTCCTCAACACATCTAATGGCATACCGCCTATTGCTAGTGCTCGCCTTGGTAGCCCGGGGGGAGATTCGAGGTGGAGCTCGAAGGGACCGGTATAATGTTCGCCTGGAAGAAAGTGTCGGCAAAAGTCGTCGTCAGCGTCTTGAGTTCCCACATGGTTCTCCTGGACTCGGAGGGTGGGAGAGCATGATAATCTATCCCCTCATCATCTGGCTGATAGGATACGGAAACTATCTGATGACCGCTTCTGACTAGCCTCTAAGAAGCATTAGCCAAAGAGCAACACAAGGCCGCCGGTCCATTTCAGTTCGTGATATCATCCAGAAAAAATGGGATTCTCAAATCTCCCATTAGGTCGAGGGATGCAAGACCCCCACAAGCACGGACACATGTGGCCGATTAGACCGACTGTCGGCCCCACCGCCGGGCATCCTCATGTCTGCACAGCTGTCGCTTGCATGCCAGAGATTATCGACTCGACTTCAGTGGTCATTCGGGTCACTCTGCCATTTTCGATCATCAGAATCATGCTACAGTTCCTCAGAGTACTCGGACGATGGGCGATCATCAGGGTGGTCCTATCCTTCATCAGCTCTTGAATTGTGTCGAGGATGGCAGATTCGGTATGAACATCCAGTGAACTGGTAGGCTCATCGAGTATGAGAATGGGCGCGTTCTTGAGAAATGCGCGGGCTAGTGATATGCGCTGACGCTCTCCGCCAGACAGCTTCATTCCTCGCTCACCGACTAACGTGTCGTATCCATTCGGTAGACTTGTGATGAAGTCGTGAGCTTTCGCGGTGGTTGCTGCTGCAATAACCTCGTCGATGGTCGCGTTGGGTCGGGCGAAGCGAATGTTCTCAGCTACGGTCGTTGAGAAGAGTACAGTCTCCTGGTGTACTACTGCATACTGGTTTCGGAGATCGGCCAGCTTGTAATCTCTCAGATCGATATCGTCCAGAATGATCGATCCCTCAGTGGGGTCGAAGAGGCGTAGCATGAGGGTTGAGAGTGTGGTCTTGCCTGAACCGGTTGGTCCGACCACGCCGAGACAGCTGCCCGAGGGCAACGAGAAAGATACTTCTTGGAGTACTGGATGATCTTTTGTGTACTCGAACGATACTTTCCGAAAAGTGATCTGGCCTTTAGCTCTCGCGAGGGAGAGCGCGTTCGGTGATTCGGGTACGTCAGGCTTCTCGTCGAGTACTGCACGATATCTTTCTACTCCGGTCAACGACATCTGAATATCGAGTATTGACGCTCCAACGTTCCTCAAAGGAGTGTAGAGCTGTGTCACGTAGTAGTTGACGACTAGAAGACTTCCAAGGGTTAGTATGCCTGCTTGAACATGGCCGATGCCTATGTAGAGCACAGCGGCCAGACCGGCAGCTGTCACAACGCCTACGAGGAGGCTGTAAAACGCGCTGTCCACCTGGACCTTTAGCTGCGCAGACAAGCTCGCACTGTAGTGAGAGACTAGCTGCTGGTTCTTCCGTTCCTCCTGGCCATATGATTTTACAAGTCTGGAAGCGCTTAGGCTCTCTTGAGCCACCTCCATAGCCGCGCTCTCAGAAGCCCTATACTTCCGCCATCCGGCGCGAATCCGCGGCCGGAATGCCAAGGTCAGAAGGAACATCAGAGGAGAGACGAGCAGCGCGATCAGAGCAAGCTGCCAGTCCAAGTAGACCATGACAAGAATCATTGCGGCAAGAGTAAGGATGGACGTGGCAAGGGGAATTATGTTGTCAATTCCGAACGATCGTAGCATCGGGGCGTCGTTCAGAGTACGATACGCTGAGTCTGAGGCCCCCATAGTATCATGGTACGCGATCGAAAGACGCTGCATCTGGCGAAATAGCCGGGCTCGCACGTCGAGCGTCATCCGGTTTCCGACCTTGTTGCTGTACCAGACATTCACCAGGTTCTGGAGATAGGTCATGACTGCGGCTCCGAGAAGTATGCTTATCGCCAGGGAAATAGCAAGACTCTTGGAGACTTGTGATCCTACGAATATTGTGAGATATCCTGGCAGAGGCTGAGACCCGAGTACACTGTCAACCAAGAGCTTGATCGGCAGTGGAAAGATCAGCGCTATCGGCACTGCTAGCAGCGATATTACGAGTAGAGCCAGGATTGGCCAAAAATACGGTCGAAGATCCTCAAAGGCTCGTTTGAGCGGACGGGACCTCAACATGCCACTAATCTAACGGATCGGCGGAATAAACCCTCGTGACTAAGTACGTTAAGAGTAGGTCCGCTATTCCTTCAATGCCTGCTCTGGTTTCATCCTTCGAGCGACGACAAACAAAAATGATTCCGATGATGACGAGAGCGATATCAGAAAGGATGAGGCAGTGCGCACCCACCAATACCATGGCAGTGGACGGGGCTCGAGGCGTCCCTTGCGGGCGGCCAAAAGCTCCACGGAGTTTCCGCGCAGCTTGGGATTTTCAGCGGTCAGCTTGGTGGCTAGCAATCTTCAGGGTCAAGGTACTCTCAGGCAAAACCGTCCGACTTATGAGGCAAACGAGAAAGTTACGAGGGCGACTTCTGGAGTTGACGTAGGATGACTGGCGCCGAGAAACACGAAGATCACCCCGATCATCACCACATGAACGCTGACACTACGACCTACACCTGTCCTATGCATCCAGAGATCAGATCCACCTCTCCTGGAACTTGCCCAATATGTGGGATGAGACTAGTCCCGGTCGCCAAGTCAGAAGGAGGAATGGATGATCACGAGCACAATATGACGTCTCCTTCCAAGATGTCTCGCTGGGAGAAATTCAAGATGAGCATGACCATGACGATGGGGATGGAGCATACTGGTGTTGCGGGCCGAGAAATGGCGAGGCTGATGGAGCTGGATATTCGCCAAAAATTCTTCTTCGCACTGATACTATCATTCCCGATAATCCTATACTCGCCTCTCGGAAAACTCGTCTTCGGTTTTCAACCCCCGGCCCCTATACCGGTTCCCTGGATTCTCTTCCTACTAACAACTCCTGTGTTCTTCTATTCTGGCTGGATTTTCCTCTATTCAAGCGTCAAGGCTCTTCAAAATCAAACATTGAACATGTCAGTTCTCATCGCTGTGGGCATTACGGCTGCTTACAGCTTCAGCGTTCTTCTCACGATTCTGCAGAGCTCCGATTCCTATTACGAGGCAGCCGCGCTACTCGTTACTTTCGTCCTTTTCGGTCACTGGATGGAGATGAGATCTCGGCGCGGCACAACCGACGCCTTGCAGGCCTTGCTCCAACTGGTTCCCGCTCAAGCTAGAGTCCTCCAGGACGGGAAAGAGACTCTCGTTTCAACTTCAGAGTTGCAAGTTGGCGACATCATAGTTCTGAAACCCGGGGACCGAGTGCCTGTCGACGGGACGATAGTTGATGGTGAGACGGCGATCGACGAATCCCTGGTAACAGGTGAATCCCTTCCGGTTGAGAAAAAGAAGGGGGATGGTGTCATAGGCGGATCCATCAACCAATCCGGGTCCGTCAGGTTCGCGGCATCCAAAGTTGGCGAGGAGACAGCCCTCGCGCAGATAGTAAAACTAGTCGAAGCCGCTCAAAACTCTAAAGCGCCTGGTCAGAGGCTGGCTGATAGGTTTGCTCAGTATCTTGTTGTGCTGGCGATCGGTGCGGGTCTGGTTACGTTTCTGGTCTGGTTTGCCGTTGCTCGCCAGCCAGTACTCTTCGCCCTGACCTTTGCGATCTCCGCTATAGTGATAGCTTGTCCTGACGCTCTGGGCCTCGCAACACCCACCGCAGTTGCCGTCGGAACCGGTCTCGGCGCGAAACACAACATTCTGATCAAAGACGCTCCGACACTAGAACAAGTCTCAAAGATCCAAGCAGTAGTTTTCGATAAGACGGGAACGCTGACAGAGGGGAAACCGAGAATCTCGGAAATCGCCACTGTTCAAGGCTGGAACGAGGACGAGGCTCTAACACTCGTTGGCGGGGCTGAAGCTGACTCCAACCACCCGTTAAGCAACGCTGTGCTTGAGGAGGTGAAGAGGAAGGGGCTGAAGGTACCGGCAAGGATTGAGCGGTTCGAAAACTTGTCGGGTCTGGGAGTCAGAGCAAGCATCGAAGGGAGAGAAGTCTTGGTGGGAACTGTGAAGCTGATGAAACAGAGCGGTATTGATACGGGTCCCTTGCAGGAAAGGATAAGTCAGTCTGTCGAGAGGGGCGAGACGATTATGGTTCTGGCCGTTGATGGTGGAGCAGTAGCGGCTATTGGAGCGGCTGATACTGTGAAGCCGACAGCCAAAGTGGCGGTGTCACGGCTGAACCAGCTTGGGATTGAGACAGCCATGATTACAGGGGATAACCGAACAACCGCCGAGGCGGTCGCGAGAACCGTTGGGATCAAACGGGTATTCGCGGACGTCCTCCCACAAGACAAGGCAGCATTCGTCAAGAAGCTGCAAGATGAAGGAAAATTTGTCGCGATGGTAGGCGATGGCGTGAATGATGCGCCGGCTCTGGCTCAAGCTGATGTCGGGATCGCAATCGGCGCTGGAACAGACGTGGCGATAGAGACGGCAAAAGTAGTCTTGATGAAATCAGACCCTTCAGACGTCCTGCGTGCGATCAGGCTGAGCAAGGCAACTGTCACGAAGATGAAACAGAACCTCTTCTGGGCTTCTTTCTACAACATCCTCGCAATCCCCATCGCAGCCGGCATCCTCTACCCCAACTTGGGAATAATCCTCCGACCCGAGATTTCCGCCCTACTCATGAGCGCATCCTCGATAATCGTCGCGACCAACGCTGTCCTGTTGAAAAGGACGGAAAAAAATCTAGTCGCCATCTAGTCAGAGTTCTTCGAAGGCTCACGACTAGGGGGCTTGAGCATTGCTCTAGATCGCTGGCGTCTCGAAGGGGCTATGACCCGCAGACTTCTCCCTTTCCAAGTAAACGGATCTCCCTCTACTGAGACAAGGGGCTCCGAAAAAAAAGGGAGTTAGACGAGTGGTGTCCGGGTGATGGTTCCAACGTCTGCCCTTGCAATAGCTGAGGGGGCTGGTGGCAGTGAGACCGTCGGTCCTCCCACGACTGTCAGCGTTCCGGAGGCGATTGCGAGCCTCATCTGGCTGGAAACGTGGAGGAAGAGTGAGAAACCGTTGAACTGGACCCGACTCTCCATGGTCGTGCGAACTATAGGGTTGAGCATTCCAGTGAGTGGGTCTGTTGCCGTCCATGAGACAGTTATCGTGACCGTCTTCGGACTGAATGAAACGAGGTCAATTCCTTGTACGGTGGCGCTCAGAGAGGCCGTGGTCAGTCTAGGGTCCACCTGGAAGCTTGCCGCCGTAGAGTTGCCGACGAAGCTGAGAATGGGCATCTGGGTTACTGGGTCGCTCATGAGGACCAGCAACGTGACGAAGACTCCGTGTTGAACCGAGCCTTGTCCCGTCATGGTTTGTCCGTCTGTTGGAAGCAGAACCACTAGTAGAGGTGGTGGCGGGAACGGTCCGGGTCCCGGAGGGGGCGGGGAACCTGGCGGTTGAAAGGGAGCACCCCAAGCGGCGGGAGCAATCAGACCGCTGAAATGAATGACCTGCGAGGTGGATGCAGCGCTCAACGGAGACGTCACGATCATCATCCCGATCAGAATAGTAGCCAGCAAATCCTAATTTTCCCAAAAACGAGCGATTATAACATAAAATAAAAGAGTTCCGGTTTAGTGGTAGATGTATCTATCCAGAGCTATCATAGTCAAGAAAAATAGATCGCCCGATTTTTCAGGGATGATCCAATCTCATTCAAGTTAACAAGGCGAGTCGATTGCGAGACGAATGAGCGAACCTCTGTCCCGTTGAGCTAGGCCTGCTTTGGTTTCATCCTTTGAGCGACGACAAGCAAAATGATTCCTATAATGATGAGAGTGATGCCAGAAAAGAACGAGGCCGCGGGCAGCCACCAATACCATGGCAATGGACCAGGTGGGCAACCGTTGAGCGGACAAGACGGGCCTGTTCCGGTAGGGCCACCAATAAGACCGAGCATAAACAGAAAGATTCCTAAGACAACGAGCGCGAACCCCAGTGTCTGAAGGGTATACTTGTCAAGTCGAGCCAACATGCTCTTTCCGCAAGGTGGGAATTAGGAATTTTCAGAAAAGCTATTCGGTGCAACCGGTTCACAATTAGCGGGTCTTTATCAGAGGGCTAGACCTCGTGCGAAGTTGCCCCTTTTTTTGTGAAAAGACAGTTTACATCATTCGTCATGAACTGAACTACTGCGTCTACTTCGAGAATAAGTAAGAGTCTTGGTTCAACTTCACTCCAACGCTCGTGCCCACAATTTGACCGATCAAATCCAAGAACCTCTCCCAGCGCAAACGGCACCTAGGTCTCAAGCCAGTAGGGCTGCACTGGTATTCATATTCGCCACAGTCCTCTTTGATACCATCGGATTCGGGATCATAATTCCCGTACTCCCTGGTCTGGTAGTCGGCTTCGTAGGAGGAAACACAGCTCAAGGCGCCGAAGTCTTCGGCCTCTTCGGTACAACCTGGGCTCTGATGCAATTCCTATTCGCTCCATTGCTAGGCGCATTATCCGACCGGTACGGTCGACGACCCGTCCTCATCCTCTCGGCATTCGGCCTCGGCATAGACTACATCATAATGGCCCTCGCCCCCAACCTAACCTGGCTCTTCATCGGACGAGTTGTCAGCGGAATCACTAGTGCAAGCTTCACTGTCAGCTTCGCCTACGTGGCCGACACTACCCCCGGCGAGAAACGGGCCGGCGCCTACGGCATGATAGGCTCGATCTTTGGAGTAGGATTCATCATCGGACCGCTCGTCGGAGGACTATTGGCGGGAATAGGCCCGCGATTCCCATTCTGGGGTGCAGCAGCACTCTCGCTGGCAAGTGCTGCATACGGACTGATTGTGCTGCCGGAGTCTCTTCCTCTCGAGCATAGACGTCCGGTCTCGCTTCGAAGAGCCAACCCTATCGGCTCTCTATCCATGATCCGGGGCCGAAAGGGGCTCGCGGGCTTTGTTACAATCAACTTCCTTAACTTCCTCGCCTTCCAAGTCCTACCCAGCATCTACGTACTCTACGCTGCCTACAGATACGGCTGGGGGTATGCAACAGTCGGAGCAGCACTCGCCCTAGTAGGTGCATCCAACATCATAGTTCAAGGACTCCTCGTCCGGCGGGTCGTCACACGGTTCGGCGAACGAACCGCCCTGCTCATCGGAATAATCTCAGGAACGGTAGGATTCGTGACCTGGGGCCTCGCACCGAACAGCCTCCTATTCATGATCGCAATAATCTTCTACGCCCCAATCGGATTCGTCCAGCCCGCATTGCAAGGCCTGATGACTCGGCGGGTGGGCCCATCTGAACAAGGACAACTCCAAGGCATCAACGGCAGCCTCTTGGGCCTCACCGGTGTCATCGGACCCACGCTTTTCACTCTAGTATTCGCATTCTTCATTAGCAGCCAAGCCCCCGTCAATCTTCCAGGCGCACCATTCCTGCTCTCCGCACTCTTGATGATCAGCTCACTCATCTTAACCGCAAAAGTCACCCGTGCGAAAGATCAGAGTTCAGTTAGCAACGACCCTCCGAACACGTATTGAATCTCACATTTGACACTACCGAGAAAGAACTTCTTGGAGGTTCAAAGGCACAGCAAAAACTTGGTGACCAGATTCAAGCCGCCACGTGACTTGTGGTTCCAGCGAGATTACTTTCGGCGAACTTACCCCTCTAAAGAGTCCTACCCGCATTCCTAGTTGCTACGGAAATGTTCGACTACATCAGACTACTACCAGAGTTTGTACGAGAAGTCCTCTGCGCTTACGAAACCTGGAACGGAAAGGACGGTGTGCCCTTGAAACTCCAAGAACTCATGATGGTCTTAGAGATCGAAGTCTCCCACCGCTAGCAGGTCGTATTGAAGAAGCTGAAGAGAAGCCGAGTCAACGGACCCCTCTTGCGAGGTTCTCTTTCTGTACCTATTTTTCTTTTGTAGATTTTCTTTTCGCTAACGTTTGTCTAAGTATTGTTTTTCTAGTCACCCCCCCGTGGGTGGTCTATTTTTTCGCGTGCCGCGCCTTTCGTGGCCTGAGATTCGCGCGACAGGAAAACGACCATTATCAGCCCATATGTTCCAGGAGAGAACGGATTAACCTACTATCAAGATAGCGTTAAATAACATTCAAGCGCAGACATAACCTACTATCGCTATGGCATGTGGGAGGTGAATGTTTCTGACCAGAACAAACAAGGGCAAAACCGGCGTCCTCGTGCTCCTATCCGCGAGCCTCGTCGTCTTCTCTCTCGGCTCCCTCTCAGCCTATCCCACGGCCGCCCAGGCTACGTGTAAAAGCGGGCGCGTCAAAACTGTTCATCAAAGCTCGAGAGTCTCCAGACTAGCAAAGTTGAGAAATGGAAAGTCTTCTGTCGGAAGGCTAGAGATCATCGAATCCGTCATCAAGACATTGAAACCCTTGGACTATGTTCATGCATTCTGGGAAGGAGGAGCAGCGGCCTTCGGACGAGCTGATGAATGGTCCGACATTGACGCCTATTTGTTAGTTAACGACTCGACGGTCGCGCATGCTTTTCTCGCCGTCGAAAAGGCCCTCGAGTCGGTGTCTCCGATCAAGCAAAATACGTTGTAAGCCAGAACTCTTGGCCCGGCGTATCTCAAGCCTTCTACAGGCTCAGCGGAGCGAGCGAGTATCTCCTAGTCGACCTTGCAATACTGACGGAGTCTAGCCCGCAGAAGTTCCTAGAACCGGAAATACACGGAAGAGCAATCTTCCACCTCAATAAGACAGGTATGATCGAAGCGCCCAGACTGGACAAACACGGACTCGACGAAAGGGTGGAACAGAGATTGGGCGTGCTGAAGGAGAGGTTTGAAATCTTCAACAACTTCGTTCAGAAAGAAATGAACAGAGGAAACAGTCTCGAAGCACTAGAATACTACCGAACGATGGTGATCGCCTCTCTCGTTGAGGTTCTTCGAATCAAATACTATTCACCTCACTACGATTTTAGAATGCGATACATTAACCACGAACTGCCTCCGGAAATCGTCAAGAAGCTGGAAAATCTCTGTTTTGTCAGAGGAAAGGAAGAGCTCCAGAGAAAATACCTCGAAGCATTGCAATGGTTCAACAGAGCTATGGTTGAATCCAGCGCTTCGAAAGAGTAGACATCTATTTCTCGGCCTACCGAGGACGCTTGAATGTGCAGTCATTCGGGAATAAAGCTCCCGACGAGTATTATGAAGAAACCGACCGATGAGTTTCTATTAGTACGCTGATCGGCAATTGTCCTGAGGAAAGAACCGTGAAGATTGGGCTGTTGGTCTTCATTGCGAACGACCGTGAAACGTACCAGAGCCGTTCCTATGATACGATCCGCGCCGTCGCGCAACAGGCCGAGAAGGACGGTTTCGACAGTATCTGGCTACCTGACCATTTCCTCTACCGGAATCCAGGGGAGCCGACCCGCGGGATCTGGGAGTGCTGGACCATGCTGGCGGCGCTCGCCGAAGCAACACACCGCGTCGAGATCGGCACTCTCGTCACATGCAATTCCTTCCGCAATCCCGCGATCCTAGCGAAAATGGCCACCACCGTTGACGAGGTAAGCCATGGCCGCTTGATACTAGGTATCGGGGCCGGATGGAACGAACCGGAGTATCAGGCACTCGGATTGCCCTTCGACCATCGGGTAGGCCGCTTAGAGGAAGCCTTGCAGATAATCAAACCGTTACTCCGCGACGGCCACGTCGATTTCTCGGGACAGTATTATCAAGCGCGAAACTGCGAGATCGCACCCCGCGGCCCGCGGCCCGAAGGACCGCCGCTGATGGTGGGATGCGAACAAAAAAGTCCACGCATGCTCAAGCTCACCGCAAAATACGCGGATCTCTGGAACACGGGGTACATGGGCAAGCCGGAAACAATAGCCGAGCCCTTCGCCAAAATCGAAGACGCGTGCCGCAAAACCGGGCGCGATCCGAAAACGCTTGGAGTCACAGCGTTCATCGGCCTCTGGTTCCCTGACCTCCAAACAAAGAAACCCAAATTCTTCGACAATCCACTGACAGGCTCGACGGAGGAGATCGCAGCAGCAATGCGCGGGTACGCAGAACTCAACGTGCAACACATCATGTTTCAGTGCGAGCCTTACGTGCCTCAAGCGATTCGGCGGCTGACCGAGGCACTCCGACTCTATCGGAGAACGGCTTGACCCTACGCCATTTCAACGTCTGTGGCGCCATCCCTCATCTTCCTAATCTCCATGGTGCTTTCGAAACCTACGCCCTCGGTCTTCCTCCTCGACGCGTCCATTCCAGCAGCTGAGGTCTCAGCGACCTGTCCTCGTGTCGCATGAGTCAGGATACCCAAGACTTTCGCAACTTTGTAAACCCGTAAGTTGAAATACTCTTAAGACCAAACATCACGCAATGAGCATTCCACTCCTAGATCCACCGGCAGGCAACCCAACCTTCGGATCTACCAAGCGCGAAATCCTATTAATTCTCAAACGCGAAGGCCAGTCAGATCTCCAAACTCTCGCCGAACACTTACGAATCTCAAAAATGGCGGTTCACAAACACGCTCAGGAACTAGAAAAGAGGGGACTGATCGAACGCATACCGGTCCGAGGTACAACAGGCAGGCCCCGCCTCGCCCTGCGACTCGCCCCCAGCGCAACCTCACTCTTCCCAAGAGCCTACGCGGGAATAACATGCGCCGCCCTCGAATACATCGAGGAGAAGCTTGGACGAAAGGCTGTTGAAGAAGCTCTCCGTCGCCGACAAGCCGAAACACTCACCACCTACCGCGATCAGGTCAACGCAGAAACCCTCGCCCAACGTGTCCACCAGCTCGCCGGACTCCGCGATCGCGAAGGATACATGGCCGAAGACCACCAATCAGGCCCCGCAAAGTTCGAGATCCTAGAGCACAATTGTCCGATACTCGCAGTTGCCGAGAACTACTGGGAGGCATGCACAGTCGAGAACGAACTGTTCCGAAAAGTATTGGATGCGAAAGTTGAGACAACACACCGTGTCGTTGCAGGCGGCAATGTCTGCCGTTTCCTAGTCACACCGAAACAGAGGACCCCTGGATGAAACGGGTCTCGCTAATCACTGGTGCTGGACGCGGCCTCGGCCGAATACTCGCCACATTCCTCGCAGGTCAAGGATGCGACATCGTCATAACAGCTCGAACCATCACAGAGCTTCACAACGTTTCTCAATCTCTCGAAAGCCTCGGCACACGAGTCGCCGCAATTCCTGGTGACATCACAAACCCCGTACACAGGACTCGCTTGCTGCAACAAACGAGAGCCATGGGTGGCCTCAGCCTCCTCGTGAACAACGCCTCTGATCTCGGGGAAACCCCACGTCCCGAACTCGCTCGAGCCTCTCTCACGCGATTCCGGACAACACTCGAAACAAACCTAGTCGCCCCACTCGCGCTCATACAAGAAGCACTCCCTCAACTCGAACAGATGAGGGGACTCGTAGTCAACATCTCCAGCGACGCAAGCCTGGGAGGTTACGAGCGATGGGGAATCTACGGTTCAACCAAGGCTGCCCTCGACCTCGCCTCGAAGACTCTTTCAGCAGAACTCAAACCACGCCACATTTCCGTCGTGAGCGTCGACCCCGGTGACATGCGGACCCGGATGCATCAGGACGCGTTTCCCGGCGAGAACATATCCGACCGCCCCCTCCCAGAAGTAACGCTTCCATTCTGGGCATGGCTCGTCAGCCAAGACCCCGAACGCATCACCGGGATGCGCTACCAGGCACAAGGAACACTCTGGGAGATCCCAGCTTGAACCGATCCGAACTCATGTTCGACCGTCCCACCGATCTCTTCGCCAGCGCACCCCCGGAGATGCGTGGACATGACCGAGATGACATCCGCCTAATGGTCTCGACACCCGACGGCGATATACACTACACGTTCACTGATCTGCCTGGGCTCCTAGAACCTGGAGACATGCTAGTTGTCAACGAGAGCGCGACCTTGCCCGCAAGCCTCCCAGCCGCAAGCCGTCTAGGCAACATCAGACTCAACCTCTCAACACGATTTGCAGACGACCTCTGGCTCGCGGAACCAAGATGGAGTCCATCAAGGCCCGGCCCGCTACCCCTCAAGGAACACGAGATGATTCAGATCGGCGAGGCGAAAGCCCTCCTGCTCCAACAGTATCCTGGAATCCCGAGACTCTGGTTCGTCCGCCTAGACACTCCAGCTAGCTGTCTCATGGCCAAGTACGGCGAGCCCATTCACTACAATTACGCTCCCGCCTATCCCATGTCAAACTATCAAACCATCTTCTCCCGCTTCCCGGGAAGTGTCGAGATGCCAAGTGCCGCACGGCCCATCACAGCACATGTCCGCGACATGCTTCGCTCACGTGGCATCGGCATTGTTGGAGTAATCCTTCACACCGGTGTCTCGAGCCTAGAGATTGAAGATGAAACAGTAGAGCACCAAGCTCTCTACCCAGAGGTCTTCCGGGTCCCCGAAGCAAGCGCAACCGCTGTCAACGCAACGCACGCCCGAGGCGGCCGCGTCATCGCCGTCGGAACCACAGTCGTCCGTGCTCTCGAAACCGCCTGGACACCAAACGGCCTTCGCGCCATCTCTGGAGCAACCGGCCTCTACATTCACCCCGGAAACAGCATCCATGCTATCGATGGACTCCTCACAGGATTGCATGATCCTGTAACGAGCCATCTTGCGATGCTCAGCGCGATCGCGGGCCTCGACCGGGTCAAGAAAGCATACGGTGAGGCCATCCGGAACCGGTACCTCTGGCATGAATTCGGCGACAGCCATCTACTGTGGCGACAGGACGCAAACTAAGAATTCTCTTTCTGTAACAATTTTCTCGTTTTTCATCTTTCCAGTGTTCCCTCGCGCCAATCTGAAAAGGAGCGGAAAACGTTCACAAGCCATCTTTCTAGCGGAGCCGTTTGTCTTGTTCCTCCTCTAGAGAGGAGACTCGGACGTCATAGAGGAACTCGCGCAGCTCGTCTTCATGTTTCGGATCATCGGGTAGAGGCGACTCCTTCAGCGCTAAGTCTAGTTCATCGATGAATTTCGGGATATCCTTCGGCGAGGTCCCAGTTATGGGCCGATATTCGATGACGCCTTCGCGCAGTAGTTTGCAGCCCATTATGATTGTTCGTGCAATCGTGTTGCATCGTTTTGCGCTGTCGTCGCGTTCGCTGACGATATACTTTTCATAATTGTGCTCAGCAAGACCCTTTATGCTATGATAGGCTCTCTTACTGTAGTTCATCGCTGCAAGGCGGTGCAGCTCCGATAGACGGGACCAGTCTTTGACGACTATCGGACTCATGACTCCACTCAGATAGTTCCAGTTGTTCCTCAAAACTTGATTTACTATGCGACCAAGCTCGTGATACTGTCTATCAGTTGGGCCGGAGTATTCAACCCTAGATTGATCGTCAAACTCGCCGCGAAGGATCGACTTGGTTGGAGCGAGGACTGCAACGAAAAGGTCCAGGTCTGATCCTGGATGATTCATCTGCCACATGTGCGATCCTACGTTCGTTACGAATAGTTCCTTCATCTGGCTGGCACCAAAACAGGTAGGTAAATTAGGTATTTGAGAAGTTTTTCGACGGTGGGGAACAACTCATAAGCCAACCGAAACTCCCGCCGACCTTCGCGCCAGAAAATCGTCTCGAAGAACTGCTCGTTTCATTTGGTAAGAAGGGTCCAGCGGATTCACAGTTCTACAGAGAGTTCCTGAATTCAGACGTGGTCACCCTCGGGAGGCTCGATTCTGGGTCGATGCTCAAGGAGGGTTTTCAACGGCTCGAAGCCACAACGAAGTTTACCATGAGATTACTCGCGTTCAAGGGTGAGCCTGTTGTGGCTATCTATTCCTCAATCAAACGAATGACCGATGTGATTCCCGAAGAGTACTATCGAGAGACGGGATACATCCAACTCAACTGCAAGATGTTGCTACAGACTGTAGTGTCCTGGGAAAGAAACACGAAACTCGCCCTGAATCCTGGACATATGCTCGTCAAGACGTTCTCGCCTGAGGAGGTGAAAGCTCTCTTGGACGGAAGCATCTTGAAACAAATCGAAGAAGATTGGATTTCAGCCAGTCCAACAAATATTCCCCTTCCGAAAGGCTCACAGGTGCTGGTGGGTCGGCCAAAGGTAACTCCAACAGGACTAATGGATAAGCTGGCGAACTGCTTTCAATCCAAAGGAGATGTGGAACAAGCATGGGTTGGACAGATTTTCGTCCAGTCGTCGGGACAGCCTAGTGATATGTCTCAAGCTTTCGAAAAACTCTCGAAGAACATTTCAGCAGGTCTTGTTCAACCTCGGACCGACAATCCACTCAGTTCTCGGTGAGAAGGAACTCCTTGACATTCTTGACGCCACGGGGGAGGCTGAGGCGTGGATAAACCGCCTCATTCCGCTCTTCGCGGTGATTGCTACCGGCAGGAATCCCTATTGCTGACTATTTTCTAAGCATTCTTTTTTCTAGTGACCTCCCCGGGGACTTCGATTTTCCCCATCCACACTGTTCGCGGCCAGAGATAATGGACATGAAATCGCCGATTTTCGGCCCTGATTCAGGATCTGAACAGGCCTACTTCTAAAGTGGGATAATCCGCGCTGTAAACGCGAATAATTCCCGGCCGACCCAAGCCCAGACCATGCCCGGATTAGCCTGTCTCGCCCATTATCACCGCTAGACACGAAATGTTCCAGGAAAAATAGGGGGTATTAGCGACCGAGCTTCCCGTCGCGTGAGTGGACAGTCCGTACTTGCCACCGAGACTAAGCTGACGTGGATGTGCGATGGATTCTTCTATGGTTTCCAGCCAATTGCTCTGAACTGCGACGTGCCAGTGGGAAAAGTCGTGAGTTTCGTTAGTGTTCCGTTGTTGTAGGTCAGTATGGTGCCGCTTCCGCCCGCGATGTAAGCTGTGCCTGATGGGGACCAGCTGATACCGTAGAGCCAGCTCGAAGTTATAGTCGGAAGCATGGTCAATGTTGACCCGTTGTAAGTGAGCACCATTCCGTTGTCACCGGCCAAAAGTGCGAGGGTGCCTGTTGGGTTGAAGGAGATCGCCCGGATAGCGGCGTTGGGTGAGATGATGCTCGTGTTGATCGTGGCAACCTGTGTCCCATCGAACTGTAACAGCGTCCGGTTGAGCCCGCCTATCAAAGCGTACGCGCTATTCGGATTCCACGCCGCCGCGTCCAAGTCGAACGTTGTGCCGGTCGCGAACGAGCGGACTGTTGTCCCATCATATGTCAACGCCAACCCGACCTTGCCTATCAAGAGCGCATAACTACCGCTCGGATTCCAGCTGATCGAAAGAATGGTTGATGACGTGTTAGGAATTGTCGTGACCGTGACGCCATCGTACTTGAACAGGATACCCGACGTGCCACCTACCAGCGCAAAGGACCCGTCAGGCTTCCAGGAAACAGTCCAGAAATTGAACCCGGTCGAGATACCGGTTGACACAGTCGTAAGCGATGTTCCATCGTACTTCAGAAGAACCGCAAAGTCTCCCGATATCAGCGCGTAGGAGCCGTCAGGCTTCCAAGCAACCGACCGCAAGGCAGTCGTTACCGGCTGGCCAATCAGCGTCAGCGTGCCATTCGGGTAAAGCCTGGAAACCTTTCCGTCGTTGGTGACGACAAGAGCATAGGCCGATTGCGGAGACGCACCGACAACCGTTACAGTTTCGCTACCGCTACTGCCAAGGTGCGACGAATCTCCTGCATAGCTAGAGGTTATCGTGTGGAACCCGGTTATACTAGGCGTGTAGCTGACCGAGCAACTCGCAACACCAACGGTCCCTGAAGCTGTCAGTGAGCAGCTGGGCTGGGAGAATACGCCTGTCGAGTTCGAAGCGAAACTGACAGAACCGCTAGGAGTAACACTGCCTCCACTTGAGGAGTCGGTGATCGTAGCCGAACAATTGGAGGTCTGGTTTACAACAACCGGGCTAGTGCATACGACCACGCTTGAAGTAGTACGCTGATTGATCATCACGTTCGCTCCGGCGCTGGTGCTCGCACTGTGAGCAGTGTCGCCGCCGTATCCGCCTGCGATTGTAGCAGTGCCTGATGCTGTTGCGGTGAAGGTAACAGAACAACTGCCCGAAACTAGAGCGCAGGTCGCGGAGCTGAAAGATCCCGGAGCTCCGGTCTCTGTGAAATTGATGCTACCCGACGGAGTGATCGTTGTTCCCGGTGACGTGTCAGAGACTGTCACAGTACAAGATGAAGCCTGGTTTACAAAAACTGGACTCGAACAGACCAAAGCTGTAGAAGTCGTCCGTGGGTCTACCGTGATACTTGCGGCCGCGCTAGTGCTCCCGCCATGCGACGAGTCGCCACCATACGTGCCAGTAACTAACGCATTGCCACTTGCAGCCGGAGTAAACGTGACCGAGCAGCTACCTGATGATAGAGAGCAAGAGGTCGAGCTGAACGAACCAGCAGGACCTGTCTCAGTGAACCTGACTATTCCCGTTGGAGTAGTTGAGCTGGCGTTAGTGTCTGTCACCGTCGCCGTGCACAATGATCCCTGGTTGACCAGAACTGGGCTGGCGCAGGTAACTGCCGTTGTTGTGTTATGAAGTGGCACAGTGGTCACAGTTACGCTGAACGCTGGACTCGTGCTAGCAGCATGAGCAGAGTCACCGCCGTACGCACCGGTGATCAGGGCGGAACCTGCTGCAGTAGGAGTGAAAATAACCGAGCAACTACCAGACACTAGAGTGCATGTAGTCGAGCTGAAAGAGCCGGCAGGACCAGTCTCGGCAAATGTGACAGTACCCGTCGGGGTGGTTGGGGAGATCGTCGATGTGTCACTCACCGTCGCGGTGCAAGTGGAAGCCTGGTTCACGATCACAGAGGAAGGAGAGCAATTAACAACGGTTGCAGTCGTGTGCTGGCCCACGTGAACCTGGACAACGACCAAGTGCAGTAGCGAGCCACTGGTCGCCTTGATCGTCACGTTGTAAACGCCTGAGGCCTGGTTAGACGGTACCTGAACGGAGAGAACTGAACTCTTCGTCCCGTTTACGGTGAGACTTGGATTGTTCGGGTTCAGAGTCGCTTTAGGTCCAGCAGGGCTCACGGATACCGTGGTGGATATTCCTCCTTGGAATGTGTAGAGGCTCTGGAACAGGATCTGGGAGGTCCCCGAGGATCCTGGGGAGATATTCAAGGTAACAGGGTTGGCCGTCATGTTAAAGTCCGGCACTCGCACTGTCACATTCAACGCGTGGACCAGAGACCCGCTGGTCCCTGTCACGGTCGCAATGTAGATCCCGGTTGGCACCGTCTTGCTCGCAACGATTTTTAGATTGTCGTTGACCGTTTGGCCGACGTTCAACGTCACGGACGGGTTTTGCATCGAGACAGCCAATCCTTGGGGAGAGACAAAGGCCGTTAGAGCGACTGTTCCCTTGAATCCTCCAAGGCCTGTGACAGCAATCGCGGACTGGCTGTTCTGGCCCCGCTGAACCGTCAGAAGGTACGGCTTAGCAACGAGTTTGAAGTCGAACGTCGACACCGTGATACTGTTCGAGACAGAAGCGGTGTGACCCGCAGAATCACTTGTCGTCAGGGTAACGGCATAGGATCCGCCTGCCGAATAGACATGAGTCACCGGGTTTCCTGTTGCCGAGCTTCCGTCTCCGAAAGTCCAGTTGAACATGTAGGGAGAAGAGCCTCCCGACGCCGTGCCAGTGAAAGTTACACTCTGGCCGGGAACGGGGGAAGACGGACTGAATGCAAAGCTGGTGGAGAGTGGATTGGTGGTGAAGAATTCGGCCATAGGAGTAGCTGAGGCGTCGTTAGTTGCCAAGCTAGCGAGGTTCCAGTTGACTTCTACAGTCTTTGTGAACGAGTAGTGGTTGTAGAGGTTACTCGTGACAAAACTAGTCTTTGTCCCTGGTCCTGCCCAAACTGCATAGACGCAGTCCTCAGAACTACCATTGAGGGGGCAGTACCCATTGCCCTCGTCGAAGACGAGGAACAGTGCAGAGCGTTGTGTTGTGAAGGTCTGGCTGTTGAGAATATTCGGCACGAGACCGCTGAGATAGTTGTCTCCTAACGGGATCGAGGTGGCACAGATGCCGGTGACGCCGTGCATGTTGTTGCAATTATTCGGGGTGAGCCACATGAAATTCGGCGCCGCCGCCGAATTCAAGTCGTTAATCAATACACAATCTGTGACAGAGCAAGTTGTCGGGTTTGCCATGACGAGATTAGAACATCGGGCCGGATTACTTGTGATGTCGGTGAAGAAGACGAAGGGGTTGTGTTCTGGAGTATATGGCTCATTGTAGCCAGTGTCGCAACCGCTTGAAGGTGCCTGGTTCTCCATGTAGCCTTTCCAGGTTAATCCTGCGGCTTCAAACCGGTCCACCAAGTTCGCGTTTGCTGATGCTTGGCAGGGGTAGGCGACACAGCCGTTGATGTCTCCTCCGAGAGTGGCTATGTAGTCAGCCTGGCTGAAGTGGGAAACTCCGAGATACTGGGAACCTATCCCGTAGCTGTTGGCGAGGCCGGCAGCGTAGGGGTCTCCGTTTGTGCTCAAGCATGGCGGTGGACTCCGAGCGCAGATGTTGTTGATGCCATGGTCCTCCATCATAATGATCACGACATGATCGAAGTAGGTTCCGCTGGAAGGTGAAGCAGACACGGGTCTTATGCCCCCACCAACCATTGCTGTGCCTAGAACCGAGAGGAATAAACCAGCCAGAAGGATCGCAGCCTTTCCTATGTGAATGCGATTGTTCATGATGTGCCATCCGCGATAAAGGAGAGAATTAGTAATTCTACCCGCGTTGAGTTAACGCATGTGTCGTTCAAGACAGTTTGTCAGGCGATCTGCCGAGTATTTAATCTTGAGAATATTCAGATATATTTTGATGTACTAAGGTACACTTGGGAAAGAAAGCAAGCATTCGAAATTGGATGGATGTGCTCAAGAGCCCGCTCTTGAACGTGCATCGATCGGTTTCTGTCAAGAACCCAAGTTTGAATTAGCCAATTGACTTGGCAGATTGCTACAACATCCAGGCTAAGAGGGGAAAGACGCCCCAGAGGACTTTTGGAAATTAGCCATCAAAAAGGCTCGGCGAAGCAGGGAAAGACCTTGGCAAAACATGCCGATCTTTTGGCATGGCTTAAGTCAGAAATTGGATTAGCGTATGTGCGTGCGAGCTTTATCAATTGTATCTACGCTTGCGCACTAATGACCCGAAAGTTACTGCTCAATCGGAAAAGTGGGCCTACAGCACAGGGTACCAAAAATTGAGATAGCATTTCATTTCTGTAACTTTTCCTTTCGCTAACTATTCTTTTCTGCTAACTAATCTCTGACCCCCCGGGGGCGGATTTTCCCGCCTCCCGCCCTTCGTGGCCGCCCAAATCGCCTTTGCATGAAATCACCCATTATCAGCCCTGATCATGCATCTGGAAGATGGTCCCTATTTTGCCCTTGGATTCGTTCGTGATGGGTCCTAGCTTTCCCGTCTTTTCGCCTTTTCAGTTATGCCTGGATTGCGCCCTGAATCGGCAGAATCGCCGGCAATCGGTGCCTGACAACAAGTTAGCTCCGCGAAGAGGGAAGGGGGTATTGCACAGCGCACCTCGCGAGGCAAGAGTAGAGAGTTCGGACTGGTCACCGAAAGTAAGCTGACTCTCGTGGCACCAGTGCCCTGTTTGTTTTATTTTGTGGCGAAGGCGCGGAGTTTATCCTCAAAGATTGTCCGTGCTGGAAAGCCCATGCTGCACGCGTAAGTGTTGAAATCCAGCAGCTTCTTCCCGTTCCTCACAGCCTTATTCTGTATCTCTCGTATGCTCTCCCCTACTATGGCGTATGTGGACGCGTATCCTGGACCGTTTCCCTGGTGCGCTGGGAAGAGCTGGTGGTAGACCATGCTCTTTGACAAGCCTGTCTTCTTACTCGCCCATTCTATGAAATCCACAAGATCCTGTTTCCCAGAGTTAATCCTCGAATCACCGATGATCCGGAGAAACCGTACAATACGCCACATCCACGTGTAGAACTCGTACTCCTCCGCAATAGCATCGAATCCACCGTGCTTCTCGTAGAAGTTCACCAAGGCCTTCTCGTCAGAACTGAGACCCTTTCTCGTCTTCATCTTGTCCATCACATCCTGAAACTCAATCTCTCGCTGGAACGATATACCCTCAGAAATGGCCCCTCCGAGCGGCGACCACATCATGTCCACCAGCGACGGCTTCGCTCCATACGCAAATGATGAGTTGGACGCGTGAACACAGTGCCCATACTCCTCATGAACCAGTAGATTGAGTAGCTCGCCTGGCGCCGTGCTCGGATCGCGACGCGGGTCCGTCGTACAGATGAACAACTGCTGCGGCTTGTTCGTCAGAGTATCAAAGAAGAACGCGCCGCCGCTCGGAAATATTGCTGTCAGATACGATGGTGTCTCGATCACCTTCGCATCATAGTGCGGATTCACTTTGACAATACTCTTGTTCGCAACCTTCACGACTATTTTTCGAAGTTGTGCGAGGTACGGTATGATCTCGTTTACCTTGACCGCTCTCTTGGCCTTGATCGCCTGGGACACTTTCTCCGCATTCGCAGAAACACCGTACTTCTTCGCCAGCCGAGCCGTCATCCGCTGGAACTTCGGGAGTTCTCGATCTAGATACTTGAGACCCTTCTCTTCAAGCTCGCCAGGCGTCTCTGAATAGTCCCAGAGACGTTGCAAGGCTTGAGCATAGATCTCTTTCCGGCCGAGATCCGCGCCCTCTCTTTTGATGATCTTGTAGACCTCGTCAAAACCCTGGTTCTTGAAACCCTTCACCCGGAAAATCGAAGCATACTTCCTAGTCACCTGAGAAAGATCATCCAGCCCCTCCTTCAACTGCTTATCCGAAGTTTCTTTCTTGATAGTTCTAATTATCTCCTGGAGACCATCGCAACGTATCAACGTGAGCAAACGAAGTCCTGTAGGCCAGTTTCTACCCGCCGACTCAACCGTTGCTGTCTCTAGAGCCTTGATCCCGTTCCTGGTCAGCGCCTTCATGTGGCTGTCGATGATGCCTTCTTTGATCATGTAGCCAAAATACGCGTTCAACACTGACTCGGGGACCATATGAGGCTCGACAAGACCCGCCCATGCGGCGGCCGACTCCAGGAACTTGAGCTGGGACTTGTTCTCAGCCTTCAGCCGAAGCTCGTCAACACGTCGCGAAAACTTCTCGAGATTCCTCTTCGAAGGAATGAATATTTTGCCGACATACTCGTTGAGCCCGTTGATGTAGGCTCCAGACGGATCGAACTCCTTGAACAGGTCAAAGATTTCCGATTCAACAGATGATGCAGGTTTCGGTATAGCCAATGCTTATCCATCAATCCCCGTGTTTATCTTTCTCGACTAAGCGCTCGACTATTTAGTTTTAATCCAAAATACGAGTCCAGCCGAGGCCACGCGAGACTCCACTCGGAACCGTAAAACACATACCACGTCAGCGCAGTCCCGCTCCATCCCAACCTTCCGCCCTCAGTAGCAGGTCCCCTTCTCTGCCTTCTGCCCGCTTCACACGATAAGACCCGTGTTAGCGGATAATGGCGTTTCCGGACAAAGAATGAAGAGGATAAGGATCCAGACTATTTTGCCTGGAATCCCGTGTTATTCGTGGCTCTTCCTGGTCTTCGTTCCCGTTTGCTTCTCGATGCTGCGTAGATTGATCTCCCTGACAAGTGCTTCTGTGATGACGTCGAGGGAGTCAATCTTCTCCTGCATTAGAACATCGGATATCTTCAGTGGATGATCAGGGAGAAGCTCGTTATCTGTTGAAGCAACAAAGTGCTCCCAGTTAATTCCTACGTCGAGCACTGAGTCTGCAAGTTCCTCGTCTGTCACATTGACTGTTTTGGCTTGGTTGACGAAGCTTTGAAACTCCTCATCGGGAACTTGCAGATCCGTTACTGTCCGAATCGGCCTGGGAGTCGTTCCCCCAAGCTCGTGTCCGAGAACATGCGCGAGAAAAGTGAAGTTCTCGATCTCCGTGAAGTGCTTCATCCGGATTTCCAGAGGAGTATCCCCTGTAGGATTAGAATCTGGAAAGTCTGAGATTTGTGGAGCTCCTGTTTGCGGGTCGTCGAACCGGAAGACTCTTGACAGTTTTAGCTGGTTTGGCCGGGTAATGTTTCTTGCGGAATCTTCTTGTTCATCCCACGTCTGCCTATTTTTGGTATCTGAGGCCATTTTTTACACAGCCCGCAGTAGCCGTTCGGGGAATTCATTTCTGATCTGCAACCCACGACTCGGATAGACGGTACTCGTCTTCTAACTCCGTCTATCCACAGTTATCGCGCCGAATCCGATCTCCATATAGAACGGGAACTCAGAGCTCTTAGGAATCGGAGAGGATACACGCGAGGAAGTGTCTTGACAGAGAAGAAATTCAAGCGCCGTCTGTGTGGCGAGACCTTCAACTCCGCTCAGGAGCGGGACGAACACAACCGACAAGTCCATCCGAAGGCTTGCCGACTATCCCACTTGTTCTCGGGAAAGAAGAAGGAGGACAAGCCGAAACCAGAATAGTCTCCCCGGCATCTTAAATAAGAATAGAAATCAAATAACCTTGCGACCATCTTTTGGCCCCGAGAAAGTCTCGCAAGGTCGCACCAAGAACACGTGTAAGATCAAATAGCGATTCTCAGGGCAACCATGAAATCTCGCCGTCCAAAGACTCCATCAAGGCAGCTGAAGACCTCGCTCTCGCCGCATTCGCCTCAGGACTAAAACTGGCAGCAGCATTCGGAACCGTCGCCGCCAAAACCACAAGTCTCGCCCTGGCTTCCATCGCAACGGGAGCGGACAGGTTCTCTGAGCTAGTCAAGCAGGAAGCTATGCGATCGCAGAGGGCCAACTCCCGAAAAACAGCTAGAGCATCTCCCACGGGAACTCATAGAAGAACAGGTAGACGGGAACCCAAGCGAGAAGTCTTGGCGTCCTAATTGGCTAATTGCGCGTGACTTGCGAAGCCTCCTGCGAGCGAAATCTCGCGATCAGATCTCGGCTCGCAAGCAACAACGGCGTGCAAACTACTACGGCTCCCAACACGAGGACCGCTCGTTCGATTGGATAGACGAGGAAGATGAACGGCCAAGAACGCAAAGCGACGCTTCCAAAGAGACTGGCGAAGAGAAGCCCTCCGGTGACGTGTTCGATCATCGTCCCGATGAACGCAACTACCAGCACCGCTTTGGCCAAGTCTCTACGCGATCCAAAACTGAACCGGTCCCCTAGGTTCCGCGTTAAAGGAGACACCAACAACGCGAGCGCGACGAGGTGGAGCCAGAGATATGGAATAGGCGGACTGGGGAGACTAAACCACTGGAAAGGAATCGGCAGACTCGGAAAGTTACTGCCAACGAAAATCTCGGTGTTTGGATTGATAACGAAGAGACCCAAAGAAGCTAGGTACATGAAGGTCGCTTCCGTCCGTCTACCGCGCACGAGAAAGCTGATGAGCGCCACGTTCAGCGCTCCACCGAGAAAATCGAGTCCACCGAATTTCAGGGTCCCGGCTGAACCTGGAATGAAGGCGGCAATCATTGTCCCCAGAAACACGGCGAATATGCCGTAGGATGGAGCGAGGAAGACGCCCAGAACCGGCGTTATGATCCCACTGAACGTAATAG
>WNEQ01000509.1_pt1 | contig 24084 bp, 17 predicted proteins | sample 5399971 | NCBI WGS metagenome assembly WNEQ01 (sample SAMN13153330, study PRJNA577476) | soil metagenome | isolation source: 20 cm grassland meadow soil 2 days after 1st rain plot 5 | place: USA:California | collected 2015-09-18
CGCCGCCGGCGACAGGCGACGCGGGCGCAGCGCAAACTGTGCGCGCTCTATGGTCTCGGCATACTCACGGCGGGTGAGGAATTGCCAACCCTCCGCAATCTCGACCAGCTCGACACCGTGCTGGTCGCCGTACGCCGACTGAAGGGCGGCAAGGGCGGCACGGACGGCAGCTTCGCCGGCCTCGGGCTCGAGCGACGCCAGTTCGTCGAGCGTCAGCGGGCGCGACGCCGCGAACAGCGCGGCTTCAAGCAGCTTCGCGAGGGGTTGCACGCTTGATCACCATGGGACCGAACGGTTCAGCCTGGGACAGTGTGAGCGAGCTCCGCTTCGCGAGCTCGAGCAGGGCGATGAACGTCGACAGCACATCGACCAACGTCGCTTGCGGTCCTATCGCGTCGCTCCAACCGAACGTGTCGCGCTTGGCGAGCAGCGCCTGGATCCGGGCGGTCGCACCCTCCACGTCGAGCGGGCGCGGCACCACCCGGTGCAACATGGGCTCGGGAATGAGCGCGATGACGCGCTCCGCGGCCGCCAGCAAGTCATTCAAGTCAATCTGGAGGGGCGCGGGCGGCGCATCCGCCGGAGGCGGGGGGGCTTCGTATCCGCGGCCATACCGCTCGGCCCGCAATTCCGCGGCGCGGCCGAGCCAGTCCACGAGCTCGCGAATCTGCTGATACTCGAGCAGCCGGCGCACCAGCTCGGCGCGCGGGTCCTCCCACTCGTCGTCCCCGACGCGGCGCGGCAGCAGCAGCTGCGCCTTGATGCGCAGCAGCCGCGCCGCCATCTCGAGGTAGTCCGCCGCCTGGTTCAACCCCAGCTCGTTGATGACCGCGAGAAACTGGTCGGCGATCTTCGCGATCGGCAGGTCGGTGATGTCGACCTCGTCCTCGCGGATCAAGTGCAGCAGCAGGTCGAGCGGGCCGGAGAACTGCTCCAGCTCGATGACGAATCCGTTCTGGTCGCGGGTGGTGAGCGCGGGATTCGTCACTGGGGGAAGGCTCCGTCGGACACGCCGAACCGCCCGACGACGCTGAGCGCGCCGTGCATCAGCTCGTGGGCCGGCCAGAGATACACCGCCTGCGCGGCCGGCACGAGCTTCACGAACAAGAGGAACGCGACGATGGGCAGGTACCCCATCGCGTACAGCTGCCGGTACTTGAGCCCCGCCCCGGGCGGCAGGACGTACTTGAAGACGTGGCTGCCGTCCAGCGGCGGGATCGGGAGCAGGTTGAAGAACGCGAGCCAGACGTTCATCAGCATCCCGTAGACCAGCATGCGCTGGATGATCTCCCACGTGCCCGTGAGCGCCGGCAGCGCATCGCCGAGGAAACCGACCACGGCGAACAACGCGCCCGCCAGAACGAAGAGGCCGAGATTCGTCGCGATGCCCGCCAGCGAGACGATGATGTCCCCCTTGCGGAAGTTGCGGTACTTCCGCGGGGTGACGGGTACGGGCTTGGCGGCGCCGAAGGTGAACAGGCCGTTCGACGCGAACCACAGGATGACCGGAAACAGCACGGTCATGAACGGATCGATGTGCTTGAGGGGATTGAGCGTCAGCCGCCCGAGCATGTAGGCGGTGTCGTCGCCCTGCCGATAGGCCGCCTCGGCGTGGGCGTATTCGTGGGCCACGATGGAGAAGAGGAGGACCGGGGCCCAGACGAGGAATTCGAACGAGATAGCGCGGGCTCGGGGTCGGTGACGTCCCAAGATAATGAGCGGGGACGCGCCCGGTCAACGGCGTAGCGCCTTGACCGACCTGCACTTACCCTCTATGTTCCGCGCTCCACAGGAGGCCACTGGTGCCGCGCATCAAGTCCGCGAAGAAAGCCATGCGTCAGGGACGCGCCCGCCACGCGCGCAATCAGGCGCAACGCTCTGCGCTCCGCACCGCGCTCAAGCGCGTGCGCGCTGCCACTACCGCCGATCAGGCGGCCGCGGCGTACCGGACCGCGGCCCAGCTGCTCGACCGCGCCGCCCGCAAGGGATTGATCCACGGCAACAACGCGGCCCGCCACAAATCACGGTTGGCTGCCGCCGTGCGTAAGATCGCGAAATAAAGTCTACACGGCGGCGAGTTCCGCCCCGCACTGCGCGCAGTACCACTCCGTCGGCAGGTTCATCGTCCCGCAGTCCTTGCAGCGCAGCGTCTTCGCCGCTTCCTCATTGCCGTTGTCGCTCGACACTTCGGGGACGACGTTAGCGGGCTCGGGCGTGGCCGCCCGGGTAGAACTGGCGGCGCGCGGAGTTTCGCCGGGGGTCGCTGGCTGGAACTGGGCACCGCTCGCACGGCGCGCCGACGGCGCCCCGCCCTTCTCGTCCTCCGTCACGGACTTGATGAACTCGAGCTCGTCCACGTGGTCCGCCGTGGTCGCCGCCGGCCGCGGCGCGCCGACCCTCCCGGCCTTCCCACCCACGAGGGCGTCCAGCTCCTCGAGCTTCGCGATGTCGGCGTCGACCGCCTGCAGCTCCTCGCGCACCGACACCAGCTCGGCGAGGACATCCTTGTGCACCTGGCCCCACTGCGCCTCGTCGTACTCACCCACGGCGTGGCGCAGCTCGGTTTCCTTGAGCTTCTCGGAGACGCCGGCCTCCTTCTTTTGCAGCTCACCACGCAGGTGCTTCTTCTGGTCGATCGCCTGGCGCGCGTTCTCGGCGTGGGCGGTGAGCTCTTCGGTGACCGCGGCGAGGCGGGCTTCGTAGTCGGCGCGCACACGGGCGCGCACCCCCTCGGGGGTGGCGTCCGCGGCGCTCTCCAGCCGCGCGATCCACGCCTCGTACTGACGCCGCTCCTCCAGCAGGCGCTGGATCACGGCCGTGCTTTTCGACGACCCTTTAGGCATCCCGTTGCCCCTCGAGGCGCGCTGCCGCCCCGGACGGAAGCTCCGTCACCCGGCCGAGGGCGTGCGCCGTGAAGAGGATCCGGGCCGCGTGCTCCAGGCTCTCCATGCGGATCCACGCGGCGTCGAGGGTGGCCCCTACCGTCACCGCCCCGTGGTTCGCGAGCAGCCACGCATCGCGCCCCGTGAGGAAGGGCTCGATCCGGTCCCCCAGCTCGGCGGTCCCCGGCGTGCCATAAGGTACGACCGGCACCCGGCCGCATTGCAAGATAAGCTCGGGCAGGACAAAAGTCTCAAAGCCCTGGCCCGCGACGGCGAACCCCGTCGCGGTCGGCGGGTGCGCGTGCACCACGGCGCCCACGTCGGGCCGGCGCCGCAGGATCCGCAAGTGTAAGTCCAATTCGCTCGTAGGGTTGCAACGACCGCGCCGTTTTCGCCCCGACAGATCTACGAGCACCATGTCGGATGGCGCCACCAAGGCCTTGATCACCCCGCGCGGCGTGACGAGCACCCGGTCGCGCCCCACGCGCACAGCCAGATTGCCGTCTTGCCCGGCGATGAGACCCCGCTCGGCGAGCTGGCGACAGCACAGCGCCATCCGGCGAGCTGCGTCGCGCGCGCTCACCGGCTGGCGGCAGCCTCCGGAGAGGGGGCGGCATCGTGGACGATCTTCCCGCCTACGAGCGTCAGGACGGCGCGCCCCGTGAGCGTGCGTCCCGCGAAGGGTGTGTTGCGACTCTTCGAGAAAAACGCCGCGGGGTCGACGGTCCACGGCGCGGCGACGTCGAGCACCGTAACGTCGGCCGGCGCGCCGGGCCGGAGCGTGCCGCCCCCCTCGGGGAGTCGGAACACCGCCGCCGGCACCGTGCTCATGCGGCGGAGCAGCTCAGGGAGCGACACCACGCCGCCCAGCACCAGCTCGGTGTGCGCCACGCCGAACGCGGTCTCGAGCCCCACGATGCCGAACGGCGCGTCGTCGAACGCGGCCTCCTTGGCATCGTAGGCGTGCGGCGCGTGATCGGAGGCGATGCAGTCGATCACGCCCTCCGCGAGCGCCGCCCGCAGCGCCGCCACGTCCGCGCCTTCGCGCAACGGCGGGTAAGCGCGGTCGGTCAGGGTGAGATGGTGCGGCGTCGCTTCGGCCGTGACGTGGATCCCCTGCTCCTTCGCGCGGCGGATCAGCTCGACCGAGCCGCGCGTGGACACGTGGCACAGATGGACGTGCCCGCCGGTGAGCCCCGCGAGGAGGATGTCGCGGCCGACCATGATCTCCTCGGCGGCCGGGGGCATGCCCTTCAGGCCGAGCCGCGTCGCGACGAGCCCCTCGTGCATCACGCCGCCCGCGGCGAGGGTCGGCTCCTCGCAGTGATCCGCCACGGGAACCCCGAACGTCCGGGCGTACTCGAGCGCCGTGCGCATCAGGTGGCTCGACACGACGGGCTTGCCGTCGTCCGACACCGCCACCGCCCCCGCCCCCACCATCTCGCCGAACTCGGAGAGCCGCTCGCCCTTCTGTCCGACGGAAACCGCGCCGATCGGATAGACCCGCGCCAGCCCGGCGCGCACCGACTGCCGCACGATGAAGCCGACCGCCGCCTGGTTGTCGGTGACGGGGTCGGTGTTCGGCATCGCGCATACCGCGGTGAACCCGCCGGCCGCCGCGGCCCGTGCGCCGGTCGCGATCGTCTCCACGTCCTCGTTCCCCGGCTCGCGCAGGTGGACGTGCACGTCCACGAGCCCCGGCGCCACGACTTTGCCGCGCACGTCGCGCACCTCGGCTCCGTCGGGAGTGCCGAGCGACGCGCCCAGCCCCGCGATCTTGCCGTCCTGGATCAGCACGTCGGCCGGCTGGTCGAGATCGCGGCTCGGGTCGATCACCCGCCCGCCCAGGAGCACGAGCGGCCGGGTCATTCACTGCCTCCGGAAGGCCCCTTCGCCGCGTCCGCCAGCTCTGGTCGCCCGCCTGCGAGCAGATAGAGCACGGCCATCCGCACGGCGACGCCGTTCGTCACCTGGTCGAGGATCACGCTGTGCGGCCCGTCGGCGACGCGCGACTCGATCTCCACGCCACGGTTCATCGGCCCGGGGTGCATGATCGTGAGCGCGCGGGGCACCTTGTCGAGCCGTTCGACCGTCACGCCGAACACGCGGAAGTACTCGCGCAGGCTCGGGATGAAGCCCGCCTCCATGCGCTCGAGCTGCAGCCGCAGCACGTTCAACACGTCGGCCCACTCGATTGCTTCCTCGATGCGCCGGAACCGGCACACCCCGAGCTCCTCGATGCCGCGCGGCATCAGGGTGTCGGGCCCGCACACGCCGACCTCGGCGCCGAGCTTCGAGAGTCCCCAGATGTTCGAGCGCGCGACGCGGGAGTGAAGGATGTCGCCCACGAGGCAGACCTTGAGGCCCTCGATGCGGCCGTGCTTGTCGCGGATGGTGAGCAGGTCGAGCAGCCCCTGCGTGGGGTGCTCGTGCTTGCCGTCGCCCGCGTTGATCACGTTGGAGCGGATGCGATTCCCGAGGAACTGCGCGGCGCCGGACGACGGGTGACGGATCACGACCATGTCGATCCGCATCGCCTCGAGGTTCTTGGCCGTATCGACGAGGGTCTCGCCTTTTTGCACCGCGCTGCCCGACGCGGCGACGTTCACGGTGTCGGCCGAGAGCCGCTTCTCGGCGAACTCGAAGGAGATGCGGGTCCGGGTGGATGCTTCGAAGAACAGGTTGACGATGGTCTTGCCGCGCAGCGCGGGCACCTTCTTGATGGGCCGCTCGGACACCTCCTTGAACGGCTCGGCGGTGTCGAGGACCAGGCGGATCTGGTCCGCCGAGAGGTGCTCGAGGCCGACCAGGTCCTTGCCCAGGACGGCGGTCATTGACGCCTCCGGGTCCCGGGTTCCCAGGCTAAAGCCTGGGCTCGGCCCTGCGCTGCCCTTAAGGGCACGTCACGTCCCCTTCACCAGGTCCACCTGGTCCTTTCCGTCGAGCTCTTCGACGAGCACGTCCACGCGCTCGCCGCTGTTCATCTTCACCTGCTTGCCCACGATGTCGGGCTGGATCGGCAGCTCGCGGCCGCCGCGGTCCACCAGCACGCACAGCGAGATGCGCTGGGGGCGCCCGAAGTCGGCGAGCTCGTCGAGCGCGGCGCGCACGGTGCGGCCGGTGTAGAGCACGTCGTCCACGATGACGACGTGTTTGCCCGAGAGGTCGCCTGGGATGCGGGTCTCCCCGATCACGGGCTTGGGGCCCACGGTCTCGAGGTCGTCGCGGTACAGGGTGATGTCGAGGGCGCCGCGGGGGACGAGCACGCCCTCTTCTTTCTCGATGAGCTTGGCGATCCGCTCGGCGAGCTCAACGCCGCGCCGCTGGATGCCGATGAGGATGAGATCGTCCGTGCCGTGGGCCAGCTCGAGCACCTCGACCGCCATACGCTGAAGCGCCCGCGACAAGGCGCGGGCGTCCAGGATGGTGGTCCGTCCGGGGGGGGGCCGGCTCATCTCAGGCTTGGAAGCTAACCGGCGGACCTCTGGGGTCAACGGCGGGTGCTTGGGTCGCGCGCCCGCCGTCGTGATCGCTATTCCTTCCCGTGACCCTGTCCGTTGTGGTGGGTCTCGACCCCGGCGTCCTCTGCCACGTCCGGCCCGCGGAGGCGGGCGCGCGTGGTCACATACAGGTCGCGCTTTCCGAAACCGCCCAAGCGTTCGGAGAAGAAATAGAGCGTCGTGCCATCGAACGAGAGCGCCGGCGCGCCGTCGAAGGCGGCGCTGTTGACCGTGGGCCCGAGGTTGACCGGCGTAGACCATGGGTCGAGCGTTGTCGCGCGCGTGGTGACCCAGATGTCCTGGCTGCCGACGCCACCGGCACGACCGGTGACGTCGGACGACAGGAAGATCTCGAGCCCGTCGCGACGGATGGCGGTGCGGGTATCGCGACCCGGTCCGGAAAGCTCAGGGACCAGTACGGCGGGACCGAACTCGCCCTCGTCGCCGACGCGCGTGCTCTGGTAGATGTCAAAGTCTCCAGGCCCTCCGGGCCGCGTGCTCGTGAAGATGAGCGTGGTGATCCCTGTCGTCTCGTCCTCGAAATACGTGGGGCCGTTATCGTTGAAGGGGCCATTCACCACGCAGCCAAGGCTCTCCGGAGGCCCCCAACCGAAGTCGTCCCGCTTGTCATGACGCCGGGCGACGTACAGGTCGGCGAGCCCGCAGAGCCCAGGTCTGTTGCTGTGGAGGTACATGCGGTGCCCATCGGGGGTGAACGTCGGGGACCCGGTGTTGCTGCCGACGGCATTAATGACCGGCCCCAGATTCACGGGCGCTCCCCAATCGGCATCGCGGCTGGCGCGCTGCGACACCCAGATCTCTTCGAATTGAAGCGCGTTGGCGCCGTTGACGCCTCCCGGCCGGCCCGACGTGATGTACAGGCTCAGGCCATCCTTCGAGATGGCCGGGTGATTGTCGTTATACGGCGAGTTGACGACCGGGCCGAGGTTGACCGGCGCGGACCAGGGGCCGTACGCCGGCTGGTCGGCTTCGGTCGCGTCGGCTGCGAGACGCTTCACAGCAGCGGGACCGACCGGGCTCTGGTCCGGGCCGCACGCGTACGCAAACGCCGCGAGCCCGCATAGCAGGGTGATCTTCTCGCGCTGTTTCATTTGACACCTCCTGGAGTTGATTGCCCAGATCAGCCTCAACCGGTACCTTCCACGTCGACGGAGCCAGTTTGACCCGGCCGCGTCACCAGGACGTGACCGATGCGTCACCGGTCATGGTGATGCTTGTCGCTCCGCCCGCGCCGAAGGGGCCTCGCATGATCGAGTTCCGGCTGCTCGGGACGCTGCACCTCACCGACGCCGAGGCACGCGAGGTCAAGAGCCTGCTCACGCGTTCCCGGCGCCTCGCACTGCTCGCCTATCTCGCCGCTGCCACCCCCCGGGGCTTCCATCGTCGGGACACTCTGCTCGCGCTGTTCTGGCCCGAGCTCGACCAAGACCACGCCCGCGCAGCGCTGCGCCAGGCCCTGCACGTGCTCCGGGATGCATTGGGCGATGACGTGGTCGTAACGCGTGGCGATGAGGACGTCGGGCTCGACTTCGACCGGCTATGGTGCGACGTCGTGGCCTTCGATGACGCCGTCGCAACGGGACGGTTGGGTGAGGCGCTTGACTGCTACCACGGTCACCTGCTGGAAGGGTTCTTCATCCCGGGCGCCGCGGAATTCGAGCGCTGGCTGGAGGGCGAGCGCGCCCGGCTACGGCAGGCGGCCTCCCGCAGTGCCCAGGCGTTGGTCGAGCAGTGCGAGGCGGCGGATGACCTTCACACCGCGCTCGAGTGGGCGCGGCGCGCAGCCCAGCTCGCACCGCAGGAGGAGGGACCGCTGCGCCGGCTGGTCACGCTGCTCGACCGGCTCGGCGATCGCGCCGGCGCCGTTGCGGCGTACGAAGAGTTCGCGAAACGGCTCGGAGCGGACCTCGAAACGGAGCCCGCCGCGGAGACCAAAGCCCTGCTCTCAGCGGTGCGCGCGCGGGAAACGGCGGCGCCGGTAGAGTTGCCGCAGCCGTCATCGCTCGGCACCCGGCGCCCGGCAGTGGCGACCGCCCCGCCGGGCGGCCGTCGGGCATGGTGGCGCGCCGGAATCGCGGCCGTCGCTGCCGGCCTCGTCTTGTCCAACGTCAGCGGCTGGCGCGGACGACTGTGGCCCGGGCCCGTCACCGGCCGCGTGCATTCGCTGGCCGTGCTGCCGCTCGCGAACCTCTCGGCAGACTCACTGCGCTCGTGGTACGCTGACGGGCTCACGGAGGCTCTGACCACCGACCTCGGCCGGATCAGGTCGCTCCTGGTGATCGCGCGCGGAACGGCCACGCCGTTTCGCGGCACGAGCGAGCCGCTCCAGCAGATCGCTCGGGAGCTGCGCGTGGACGCGGTTGTCGAAGGTGGCGTGCAGCAATCGGGAGGCGTGGTTCGCGTCGACGTACGGTTGATCAGTGCCGCCACGGGATATCAGCTGTGGGCGGACCGATTCGAGGAACCCGTGCAGAACCGGTTCTCGCTCGAGGATCGCGTGGCACGGGGCATCATGGCAGCGCTCGCGTTGCCCCTGAGCGCCTCGGAGGAGCGCGTCCTCAGCGCCGTCCCGACCAAGAATCTCGACGCCTACGAATCCTACCTTCGGGGGAAGGTTGGGCTGCGGCGTGAAAACCGGGAGGACGATTCGGTCGCGATCACGCTGCTCGAGCACGCGGTCACGCTCGACCCGGACTTCGCGGCAGCCCAGGCGGAGCTGGCCCACGCGTACGTCCTGCGAGTCGAACAGTTCGTGTGGCGCGACACAGCGGTCATCGAACGGGCCTGGGTGGCGACGGAAAAGGCGCTGCGCCTCGACCCGGAGCTCGCGGAAGCGCACTTCGCTCGAGGCGCGCTGCTGTCCGGCCTATCGGGCCGGGTGGCGCCCGAGCCGGCCGTGGAGGAATATCGCCGGGCTTTGGAGCTGAACCCGAACCTCGCCCAGGCGCATCACGGCCTTGGCACCATCTACCTGCACCTCGGGCTGGTCGACAAGGCCGTCGACCAATTCCGCCGAACCCTCGCCATCGAGCCGGGCAACTACGGCGCAACTCGGCGCATCGGCCTCGCCCTCGTGTACCAGGGACGATACGAGGACGGCTTACGCCTGATCCGCCAAGTCCCCCCCCAGTCCAACCAATCACTCTGGAACTATCAGGTTGCCTGGGCGCTGCTCTATCTCGGCAGGAACGACGAAGCGACCACGCTCATGGAGCGCTACCTGAGGGAGCACCCGGATGACCCCGGTGGCGTGGTCACGAGCACGCGCGCCGTCCTGTTCGCCAAGGCGGGCGATGCCAGGCGGGCCGAGGAAGATGTCCGGACCGCCATAGAGAAGGGCAAGGGCTTCGTTCACTTCCACCATACGGCCTACAACGCCGCGTCCGTGTTTGCCCTGCTCCGCCAGCCAGAGAGGGCCGTCTACTGGCTGCGACAGGCGGCGCAGACTGGCTGGCCGTGCTACCCCTACTTCGCGCGAGACCCGAATCTCGATAGCGTCCGCAGCGATCCCGACTTCATCGCCTTCATGCGGGAGCTGAAGGCGCAATGGGAGCGCTACCGAGCGACGCTCTGAACGGCGCCTGCTTGACGCGCCAGCGCGCGAGCACCATGTTGCAGTAGCCCAGTTCGAGGCAACCCGGCTGACGCCGAGCTCCCAATCCGGGAACTCGGCGTCTTGCCTTAGGGGACCAAGGTGCGGCTCGGTTCGCAGCTCTTCTCGATCGCGTTCGCGACGCTTCTCACCGCCGCAGGTCGGTTCTCGGCCCAGACGCTGGGATCGCCCGCGCCCGATTTCACCTTGAAGACTCTCGCCGGCGGCACGGCGAGCCTGTCCGATTACACGGGTCGTCCCGTGTTCATCAATTTCTGGGCATCCTGGTGCAAACCGTGTCGCGGCGAGATGTCCGACATCATCGCCGCGTACGACGCCCATAAGGATCAGCACCTGCAGGTGCTGGCGATCAACTTGACCGATCAGGAGCGGATGAAGGATGTGCGGGAGTTCGTGGAGGCATTCCAAATGCCCTTCCCCGTGCTGCTCGATGAGAAGGGCCAGGTTCGCAAGCGCTACGCGCTGCACGGCGTGCCGACGTCCCTGTTCATCGATACGCAGGGCCGCGTGCGCCTGGTGAATCCCGGCCCGATCACGAGCGAGACGATCCAGCGAGGGCTCGCCGAGATCCTTGCGGCGCACTAGCGGACTGCAGGTGATTCCAGGAGGAGGTTCTATGCGCGTTCACCCAGTGGCAGTCCTCACAATTGGGCTCGGCCTCCTCGCGCTTCCGAGGCAGTCGTTCGCTCAGGGCTGAATGCCGGTGCGCTTCACAACCCCCAGTTTGGGGGGACAGGGCGAATTGCAGGTGGCCGATCTCGCAGCCCACCAGTGGAGGATCGCGCTCGGGTACCGGCATCTCCACGCCGACCAGTTGTTCGTGGGGACGCAACTCCTCCCGACCAACCAGCCGCTCATCATCAACCTCCACTCGGTCGATATCACCACGTCCTACGCCGTGACCGATCGCTTCAGCCTGAGCCTCACGGTACCGTTCGTGGACGGCATGCAGTCCCGGATGTATGCGGACTCCGCTCGCCACGCGGTCACGGCGCTCGGATTGGGCGACGTCAGCCTGATCGGCAGCACATGGTTGCTGGACCCCCACAACCACTCCGGGAACATCGCGCTCGGTCTCGGAGTGAAGGCGCCCACAGGAACCCACACGGCGACGGACGCATACTTCCTTAAGGGCGGCACGTCCATCCAGTACCCCGTGGACCAATCCATCGAACCCGGTGACGGCGGTTGGGGCATCGTCTTGCAGCTGCAGGCGTATCGGCGAGCATTCCACAACGCGATCGCTTACGTGACAGGCTCCTACTTGGTCAACCCGCGCCGGCTGAGCGACGTCGCGAAGGACCCGGGCGGAACGGTCTACTGGTCCGTGCCCGACGTCTATTCCGCACGCCTGGGGCTGGCGTACGCGTTGTGGCCGCAGAACGGCCTCTCCGTCAGTCTAGGCGGCCGGATCGACGGCCAGCCCGTTCGCGATCTCATCGGTGGGGGCGACGCTGGCTTCCGCAGGCCGGGATACGCCATTGCGCTCGACCCCAGCGTGTCTCTGACGACCGGACCAAGCCAGCTCACTGTGAGTGCGCCGATCAGATTGAGCGCCAACCGCCAAGCGAGCGTGCTGGACCTGCAGACCGGCAAGCACGGCGGCGGTGATTTCGCCAGCACGTTGATCTTCGTGAGCTACTCGCGACGGTTGTGAAACGAGTCGAGAGGCGTCGAGGTCCGCGATGGAGCCTCCACGCCTCTCGGCAACCCTGCGTGATCCCTCTCACGGCACCACGACAACCGAACTGCGCGACCGATCGACCTCACCCGCAAACCGAGCGACGTTGCGGCCGAGTCGCGCCCCCGTCTCAACGTCGAACCGGTAGTGAATGCCGGCGTAAATCCGCGCGAGCCCAGCTTCCGTCACCATCGCGTCCAGGCTGTCGGTCTTCGCCGGGAAGAACGCGCTCAGAACCCCGGCCGCTGCGCCGCAGTAGCAGCTGTGCGCGGAGGGGTACGACGGGTGATTCGGCAGACCGATTGAGGGGATGAGCGTGATGGCGGGGTCGGCCTGCGGGGGACGGATGAACCAGTAGGTGAGCTTCGCGTCCCAGCAGCCGATCGCCGCGTCCATCATCGCCGCGTCGAGCAAGGCGAACACGTGGGTCGCCTCGCGCTCGCCGAGGCCGCGCTCCTCGATCCAGCCGGTGGCGATCGTATTCCAGAGACCTCCGATGCTACTCGTGCCCGCGCCCCTCGCCCAGGACAGCGCGATGTTCACCTGATCAGCCGTGCGGGTATCGGAGATGCTTCGCACCTCGGCGAGCGCCGCGAGGTAGTCCGGCGACCCGAACGCCGGCGGCGGGGCCGGGCGGAACTGGTCGGCCGACATCAGAAAGAACGGGCGCATCCCTGGGAGCTGAGCGTTGGCGGGTGGCTGAGGCGGCTTCGCGCTGCTGAACCACAGCCCCGGCCCGACCGGCACCGTGCCGGTCCAGGGTAGGTCGAAGCCGTCCGTCTGGACGCGCGCGATCGCCTCCCCGCCTACCTGCCGGCCCACGGCCTCTCCCCGAACGAAGTCCGGATGCGGCTGCCCCGGTCCCGCGTTCGCCTGGTCCTGGACCTTGTCCTCGAACAGCTGCGCGTCGGCCGGATCGAAGTAAGACAGTACGGCTGCCGACGCGCCCGCGACCGCCCCGCGGTCGGCTTCGAGCCGGCTACGACCGCCCGACCCGAGACCGGCTCCGGGCGTCGCATCTGTCTCAGACTCGCTACCGCCGATCGCGTCCTCGGCGCGCACCACCGCGTCATGCTGCGCCACGCTGAGGTAGGCGTACACGCGCGTCGCCTTGCCGGAGTTGCCCGACAGCGGGGACTGCATGATGAAGTTGCGCGCGAGTTCCTGCCAAGCAGGACTCGCGAGCCCTTCGGTGAACGGCACGCCGCTCGCGTCGGCCATGAGGGCCCTTGATGCGCCAGGGCCTACCACTTGCTTGTCCGAATCGCACGCGTAGGCCAGCGCCGCCAGCCCGCACAGCAGGGCCGTTCTCTCGATCGGTTTCATGGGACACCTCCTATTGGTCGACTGCCCGAACGTGAATCAACCGGTACCTCCGATTGACCTTGCCCAGTTTGAGCCGGACGCGTCACCACTCCGTGACTATCGCGTCACCGCTTGCGGTGACGGCTGGCTGCCGTTGTCGGTCTCCTGAGCCACGAATTGCCGCGCCCGTGATGCGGGGCTAGGTTTTCGATCGCGGAGCCAGTTTAGGGAAGCGGCGTAGCGTCCCTGTGACGCGAGCGTGACGCTGGTCGTCACGGCCCCCCGGGTCGTGCGTGGATCTCTGGATGGCGCCGCGTGTGCCACCGAGGCCTCGCATGATCGAGCTCCGCATGCTCGGGAGATTGAGCCTCACCGCTGCCGATGGGCGCGAGGTGCGGACGCTCCTCGGACAGCCGCGGCGCTTCGCCCTCCTCGCCTACCTCGCCGCCGCCACACCTCCCGGCTTGCACCGCCGCGACAGCCTCGTCGCCCTGTTCTGGCCGGAACTCGACCAGGAGCACGCGCGCACGGCCCTGCGCCAGGCGCTCCGCGTGCTGCGCGCTGCCCTGGGGCCCGGGGCCGTCGTGAGCCGCGGCGATGAGGAGGTGGGGCTGGACGTCGATCGCGTCTGGTGTGACGTCGCTGCCTTCGATCGTGCGGTCGACGGCGGCGCTTCGCGGGAGGCCCTCGACCTCTACCGGGGCCCGCTGCTGGAGGGGTTCTTCATCTCGGATGGGCCCGAGTTCGAGCGCTGGCTCGAGCGCGAACGCGCGCGCCTCAGGGAAGCGGCAGCGCGAGCCGCACAGGGATTGATCGAGCAGTGCGAGTCGCGTGGCAATCTCACGACTGCTACGCACTGGGCTCGGCGGGCGGTCGAGCTCGCGCCGAACGACGAAGCGCTGGTGCGGCGCCTGATCAGCGTACTCGACCATCACGGTGACCGCGCCAGCGCGCTCCAAGCCTATCAGGCGTTCGCCCAGCGGCTCGCCGCGGAGTACGAGGCCGAGCCGGCTGCCGAGACGCAGGCGCTCGTCGCAGCCGTCCGAGCGCGAGCACAGGGGACGCCGCCCGTCCCCCTGCCCGCGGTGGACCTGCTGGCGCGCCTGCAGGCCGGGCTCGCCGGCCGCTATCGGATCGAGCGCGAGCTAGCCCGCGGGCGGACCGCCACGGTTTTCCTAGCCCACGACATGAAGCACGACCGGCAGGTTGCGCTGAAGGTGCTGCACACCGAGCTCGCGGCTGCCGTGGGGCCTGAACGCTTCGTACGCGAGATCCAGTTCGCAGCGCGGCTCGACCACCCACACATCGTAGCGCTGCACGACTCGGGCGAGGCCCACGGCCTGCTGTACTTCGTCATGCCCTACGTCGCGGGCGAGTCACTGCGGGATCGTCTCGACCGCGAGGCGCAGCTGCCGATCGCCGAGGCGCTCTCCATTGCGGGCGACGTGGCCGACGCGCTGGGCTACGCCCACAGCCTGGGCGTAGTGCACCGAGACATCAAGCCGGAGAACATCCTGCTCGCCGACGGCCGCGCCCTCGTTACGGACTTCGGGATCGCCCGGGCGATCAATGCGGCGGGCAGCGACCGGCTCACCGAGACGGGAATCGCGCTGGGGACCCCGGCGTACATGAGTCCCGAGCAGGGGACGGAGGAGGGGGGGGTGGACGGCCGGAGCGACCTGTACGCCCTCGGCTGCGTGGTGTACGAAATGCTCACCGGCGCGCCGCCGTTCACCGGCCCCACCGCACAAGCGATCCTGGCCCGGCACGCCGTCGATCCCGTCGCTCCCATCCGGACGGTGAGAGACACCGTATCCGAAGGAGTCGAGCGTGCGGTGCTGAAGGCGTTGGCGAAGGTGCCCGCGGATCGCTACCCGTCCGCCGCCGCGTTCGCGCACGCCCTCACCGTGCCCGGGCTACCGGTGCGCGTGCCCCGGACCCGCAAAGCCAGGCTCGTGATCGGCGCCAGCCTTTCAGCCGTGGCCGCGCTGGCGCTGCTCGTGGGTTTCAACCTCGGCGGCTGGCGAGGTCGCGCCTCAGCCAACGGCGGGGCGACATGGCTTCGCTCGATCGCCGTGCTGCCGCTCGACAACCTGTCGCGCGACAGCATGCAGGACGCCTTCGCCGACGGCATGACGACCGCGTTGATCACGGACCTCGGACGGATCCGCGCGCTCCGCGTGATTGCGAAGCGGGCGGTGATTCCGTTCAAAGGCTCGGCCCTGCCTGCCCATCTAATCGCCGAGTCGTTGCACGCGGACGTCCTCGTCGAGGGCGGCATCGAGCGGTCGGGGGATCGGTTTCGCCTGGACTTGCAGCTGATCGACGCGGCTTCCGGGAGCCAGCTTTGGGCAGACCGGTTCGAGGACGCGACGCAGAACCGCTTCTCCGTGCAGGACACCGCGTCGCGCAGCGTGGTCGCGGCCCTGAACGTGCCGCTGACGGCGGCGGAGTCCCAGACGCTCCGGACACCGCCTACCAGCAATCTCGAGGCCTACGACTTCTTCTTGCGCGGGAAGATCCGCGTGCGACACGAGACGCGGGCAGACGACTCGATCGCGATTGCGCTGTTACAACGAGCGGTGGCGCTCGATCCTTCGTTTGCCGTCGCCCACGCCTGGCTGGCGCGCGCCTACACGCTGCGAGTCGCCCAATTCGACCCCCGGGACTCGGCGGCCCTGGAGGGAGCCTTCCTGGCCACCGAGAAAGCCTTCCAGCTGAACCCCGATCTCGCGGAGGCCCACTTCGCGAGGGCCAATCTGATCTGGGGTGCGACCAAACAGTTCGCCCACGAGCGGGCGATCCAGGAAGACCGGCGCGCCGTCGAGCTCAGCCCCAACCTCGACGCCGCGCACCATCATCTGGGGCTGGTCTACACGCACATCGGGCTGCTCGACAAGGCCCTCGAGGAGCTGCGGAAGACGCTCGCGATCGATCCCGGCGACTGGATGGCGCAGGAGCGCGTCGCTGAGACCCAACTGTTGCAAGGGCGATACGAGGAAGGATACAGGATCCTCCAAACGGTTCCCCCGGAATACAACCCGCCATTCTGGAACTTCGACGCCACGTGGGCGCTCATTGAGCTCGGGAGGAACGACGACGCCTCGGCGTTGATCGCACGCTACTTGCACGACCATCCCGAAGACCGGGGCGGCCTGATGACCAGTTTGCGGGCCATCGTGTCCGCCAAGCGGGGCGACGCGCGCCGAGCGGAGACCGACATCCAGTCGGCGATACAGAAAGGGAAAGGATTCGTTCACTTTCACCACACGGAATACGACATTGCCGCGGCGTATGCACTACTCCGACAGCCGCGTGCTTCGGTTGAGTGGTTACGCCGAGCGGCGGCGGAAGGCTGGCCGTGCTATCCGCTCTTTGCGAGCGATCGCAATCTCGACAACATCCGCAGCGACCCGGCGTTCGTAGCCTTCCTGCGTGAGCAAGAAACGCAGTGGGAGCGGTGGCGGGCGACGCTGTGAGCGGTCTACCGCAGATCGGCTTGGGCCTGGCGGTCCTCACAGCGCAGGCTGGGCACGTCGCTGTCGTCCCTGTCGTCGTCCTCATCCCCCACATCCAGGTGCCCGGGCGTGAACGCCTCAACGGAGCTGAGTACGCTGGTACCATCGAAGCCGCCGATGGCGAAGATGGTTCCGGCGCGCCCCACGGCTGCTGCGAGCGCCCCGCGCGGCGTGGACAGCCCAGCGACCGCGGTCCAGGTGTCCGCAGAGGGATCGTACGCTTCTACCGTCGTTAGTTCCTGCGTGCCGGGAAATCCGACGGACCCGACTGTGCCGCCCAGCGCGTAGATGATGCCGCCGCGACCGCGGACGGCATCCAGGAATCGGCGAGGCGTCGGCATGCTCGCGACAGGCGTCCACGTATCGGCGCACGGGTCGTACGCGTCCACCGTGGCGACGGTAGTGACGCCGTTGATGCCTCCCATCGCGTAGATCCGGCCGTCCGGCGCCGTGACCGCTGAGAGCTTTCCGGCTCGAGGCGCAGGCAACGGGGCCAGGCTGCTCCACCTGTCGGTCTCCGGATCGTAGGCCTCCACATCGCTGAGTTGGACGTTGCCGTTGGCGAATCCTCCGATGACGTAGATCCTGCCGTCCAGACCGGTCGTCGCCGCTCCGCAACACCGGGCCACGGGCAGCGGTGACATGGCGCTCCAGGTGTCCGTTGCCGGATCGTAGCGCTCGACAAGGCTACGGAACACACCCGCGAGCGCGCCGCCAATTGCATAGACACGTCCCTGCCGGTCGGTCGCCGCCATTAGATAGCGGCGAGGCGTCGGCATCGGAGCCAGCGCAGACCAGCTGCCGGTCTTCTGGTCGTATGCTTCTACGGCAGGGACAATGGGGCCGGAAAGACCGCTGGAGCCGCCGATGGCGTAGATGATGCCGTGCTTTCCGCTCGCCACCGCGAGCCCGAAGCGCGCCGTCGGCATTGACGCGAGGGCACTCCACGTACCCGTGGACAGCACTGCTCCGGCCGTCACCTCGGCCCGCGAACGCGACGCGTTCGGACTCAGGGGCCCGTCGTCTCGATCACACGCCTGAACCAGAGCGACGGCGAGCAACACCTGGAGAACCCTTTCAGCAGACGGTTTCATAACCTTGCTCCTGTTGTGCGGTCACGACCCCGCGCGGCGCGTAGTTGCCGCCCCGGGGTGTGGCCGGTACCTTGTTGGTGAGGGCACGATGGGACGCACCCGTCAGCGCACTGTGATGGGTGCGTTACGGGAGCGTCACCAACCGTCGCGCTCAGTGTGCGGCTGCGCGTGGGGGTTTGAGTGATCGAGCTCCGGCTGTTGGGTGGACTGGAACTGCGAAGGGGCGGCGGGCTCAAGCTCGACGGACTCCTCACTCAGCCGAAGCGTGTCGCTCTCCTCGCGTTCCTCGCCGCCGCTACTCCCCCCCGCTTCCACCGCAGAGACACCCTGCTCGGACTGTTCTGGCCAGAACTCGACCAGGAGCACGCGCGCGCCGCGCTGCGCCAGGCGCTCCACGGTCTGCGACAGGGCCTCGGCGCCGAGGTGCTCACGAGCCGAGGCGATGAGGAAGTCAGTGTCGACGAGCAGCGGCTCTCGTGTGATGTTCGCGCGTTTCACCAGGCCCTCGAGGCCGAGGACTGGACTCGCGCGCTCGAACTCTACCGGGGCGGTCTGCTCGAAGGCTTCTTCCTCTCGGATACGCCCGAGTTCGAGCGGTGGCTGGAGGAGGAACGAGGGCACCTGCGGGACCGTGCGTGCCAGGCCGCGTGGACGCTCGCGCAGCGCGCCAGGGTCGAAGGTGATGCCGCGCTCGCCGCCCAGTGGGCACGCCGGGCAGCGTCGCTGCTCCCTGACGATGAGGAGATGGTCCGCCGTTTGATTGCGTTCCTCGACGAGATGGGCGACCGGGTGGGCGCCATGCGAGTGTACGAGGAGTTTGCCGGGCGGGCTGCCAGCGAGTACCAAGTCGACCCAGCCGCCGAGACGAAGGCGCTGATGGCCCTGGTACGGTCTCGAGAAACGGCGTCCGCGCCAGGACCGACGCGGACTCAAGCGCCCATCGTAGCGCCTCGGCCACCCCCCGTCCCATCAACCGAGTCGGCCCCGCGTCGATTCGGGATCCCGAGCGAGCGGTGGGTCGCCGTAGGCATCGGCCTGCTACTGCTCGGCGGAGTCATCGCCATCAAACACCCGCAACCCGACGCGCGATTGAGTCGGGCCTCCGTGGGGATCCCCGAGCGCACCACGCTCCCCCCCGATCCCGTCGCCTACGACCTGTTCTCGCGCGGCCGCTACGAAGCGTCGCGGCGCACCGCAGCCAGCCTGAGCCGAGCGGTGGCTTTCTTCTCCCAGTCAATCCGAAGGGACTCCGCGTTCGCGCCCGGGTGGGCGGCACTTGCCGCCGTGCTGCACAATGCGAACCGGTGGGGTTTCCCTGTCCGCGGCGTCCCGCGGGAGAGTTTGCTGACGCGTGAGATCATGGCGAGCGACCGTGCGCTCCAGCTGGACAGCACCGGCGTCGAAGCATGGCTGACCCGCGCATCGGCCTCGGAAGATGTGGACCCCACCAGTCGCGGACCGGCGCTGCGAGCGATCCGCCGAGCGCTGGCGCTTGATTCCCTCAATGCTGTGGCCTGGGACCAGCTGGCCATGGCACTCGAGGAAGCCGGACATCGGGACAGCGCGGGAGCGGCGTGGCACCGGGCGGTCGCCTTGGATCCGGGATACGTCCGCGCCAAGACGTTCCTGGCCATCCACTACTGGTGGTGGCGCGCTTACGACAGCGCGGCCGTGTGGGCGGACAGCGCGGTGGCTACGGACCCATTGTACGGGCTCGGGCGGGTCGTCGCCGGGCAGGTCGCACTCGCACGCGGCCGCCGTGACGAAGCGCAATCGCAGCTCGCCGCCGCCGGTCGTCTGCCCACAGGCCCCGGAAGTGCCGGACTCTCGGGCTTCGTCTCCCTGGCCGTCGCCGCTGGAGACACGGTAGCGGCACGCCACCTCGTGGCCGAAGCCGAAGCGCGCACAGACCCCGCGGCGCCCGACAACCACAGCGCGGTCAACATCGCGGCCGCGTATGCGGTGCTCGGCGAGGCCGACCGGGCGCTGATGTGGCTCGAGCGCTATCGGCCGGTGCGCGACCTGCACTTCCAACTGCACCTGCGGCTCGACCCGCCACTCGATCCGCTACGGCGCGAGCCTCGGTTCCAGGCACTGTTACTCAAGGGTCCGTAACGTGGCGCCCCATCGGATCCTCGCTTGCTGCCGCACGCCGGCGCTGTTACTGAGCCTCGGGTCGAGCGTCCTCGCCGCGCAGGGCACCACGACGGCATCAGTGAGCGGGACCGTCACCGACGATAGCAGCCGCGGCATCGAGTCCGCCGACGTCCAAGTCATCAACCGCACCACCGGCGTGGTGACGTCGAGTGTGACGCGCGACGCCGGCCGCTATCTCGTCCAGGGGTTGGAGGTCGGCGGACCCTACGCGATCGTCATTCGGCGCATCGGCTTCGCGACGGAGACGCGCGATAATGTCTTCCTGAGCCTCGGACAGGACCTGCGGATGGATGTCCGGCTCCGGCCCGAGGCCGCGGTTCTCCCTCCCGTTGTCGTACCCGGAAACGTCGATCCGGCGTTCTCCCCGTCCCACACCGGCGTGGCGATGGTCGTGTCGGACTCAGCCCTGCGTCGGCTGCCGACTGCGAATCGGGATCTGTACGGCTTCGTGGTGCTCGCCCCGCAAGTGTCCACGGCGAACGGCCTCTCCGGCGGCGGGGTGAACCACCGCTTCAACAACTTCCTGATCGACGGAGCGAGCGAGCTGGGCGTGTTCGGCAGGCTGAACGGCGCGGTCTACGGAGCCAAGGCGATCTCGATCGAAGCGGTGAAGGAGTACCAGATCGTTTTGTCGCCCTACGCGGTCTCACTGGGCGATTTCGCGGGCACGCTGATCAACGCCGTCACCAAGAGCGGCACCAACGACCTGCACGGAACGGCGTTCTTCTACGCCCGGAGCGATCAGCTCGCCGGTAACGCCTCGTTCCAAGGCGCGTCGTCGTACCAGTCACAAACCGGCCTCTCGCTCGGCGGCCCGCTCGTGCGCGACAGGGTTCACTTCTTCCTCGCGTCCGAGTTTCAACAGCGCAGGACTCCCGCGAACGGTCCGTACGTCGGGCAGAGCGCTTCCAGCCAGACCCCCCTGCCCGCGGACACCGCCGACATCACCCGGTTCGCGCAGACTCTCGCCGCCAAGGGTCTCCAGGCAGGCACGGGGGGGTTGGTGGACACCCACGATCCCGGCGGCAACCTCTTCGCGCGAGTGGACGTTGCCCTCCCGGCCTGGAACAGCCGGCTGGTCCTGCGCTACAACTACACGCGCGCGGATAGCGGAGCGCTGTCGCGGCCCGAGACGGCGGTGGCCACCACGTGCTTCACGCGGTCCTGCTTTCCACTGTCTTCCGTGCAGCGGCACCAGCTCGCCGTCAAGCACGTGGCCGCCGCCCAGCTGTATAGCTATTTCCGCAACGGCGCCGAGAACGAGCTGACCGTCGGATACCGCACGCAGCCGCTGAGAATAACGCCCGACGTGAACCAGCCCCTGATCCAAGTCATCGTGCCGAACCCGAGCGTGCCGGGGAACCCCAGCACGCTCCAGGCGGGAGCGGTCGAATTCGCCCAGGGAAATCGGACGGATCAGGTGGTCTACGACGTGGCGGATGCCTTCACGTTCCCGATCGGCGCACACCGTGTCAGCGTCGGGACGAAGGTCGAGCCCTACCGACTGCGTCTGTTCCAGCTCAAGGGCTCGTATGGGACCTGGACATTCTCGAGTCTCGACTCGCTGCAGCGCGACAGCGCGCAGTCCTATAGCGTCGCCAGAGACCTCGGCGGAGCGGACGCGACAATGCGAGGAGTCCAAGTGGGGGTGTATGCCGGGGATCAGTGGCAGATCTCCCCGCGGTGGTCGCTCACGTACGGCCTGCGTGTCGATGTGCCGATCTTGATTAACAAGCCTCCCTACGACAGTGCGGTGGATGCGGCATTCGGACGGCGCACCGACGCCGTCCCGACGGGTCATCCGCAGTGGTCGCCTCGGGTCGGCTTCAACTGGGATGTGACCGGGGACCAGCGGAATCAGATTCGCGGAGGCGCCGGCGTGTTCGTCGGGCGTCCGCCGCTCGCCTGGCTGCTCAGCGCCTACGCCAACTTCGGCAAGGGGCTTGGCGTCCTCACCTGCAACGGCAACCCGCCGCCCTTCGATCCCGACTATGCCAACCCGCCGCTCGCCTGTGCGAGCGGCTCGGGCACCAGTACGAAGCCGGTCGTCACCTTCCTGGACCCCGATCTCAAGTTCCCGGAGACACTCCGCGCCTCGCTCGGCTACGACCGCCGGCTTCCCTGGGGCCTCGTGGCCACGGTGGAAGGCCTGTATACCAAAAACCTCGACGATTTCTTCTACGCGGACCGCAATCTCGCGGGGCCGATCGGCGTCGATCGCCATGGCCGTAGCATGTACGGCACGTTCGGCAATAACGGTCTGGCAGCGCCGATCCTGATCTCGCCAGCATTCCCGAAACAGGTAATCGAGTTGACCAATCAGTCTCGGAACTACTCCTACAGCGTCACCGGTCAGCTGCAGAAGCGCCTGTCTCGCAGCCTCGAGGCCAGTGCCGCCTTCAACTACTCGCGCGTGCGCGACGTCCAGACTCCCCTCGCCGTCGGCGCTTACGACAACTGGCAGTCCGGGCGTGCGGTGGCGGGCGACGAGCTGCGTCAGAACCTGGGAATCTCCGGCTACGACCAGCCCCGGCGGGTGGTCTTTAGCGCCACGTACACCTTCCCGTGGCAGCCGTGGAGCACCGACGTCTCCCTCGTCTACATCGGGGAATCGGGGCTTCCCTATACCTACTTCGCGAACGGCGATCCGCGCACGGGGGACTTGAACGCCGACGGCACGACCCAGAACGACCCTGTCTACATCCCCAAGAGCACCTCCGACACCCTGGAAATTCGGTTCTCCGGCACCGCAGCGGATGTCGCCGCCCAGCAAGCGGCATTCGACCAGTTTCTGCGCGACACGCCGTGCGCCAACGTGCAGCGCGGCAGGATCATGGAGCGGAACAGTTGCCGCAGCCCGTGGCGCAACACAACGAACCTCTCCCTCCGCCAGTCGTTGCCGACCCGACGCGGGCACACGCTCATGCTCCAGCTCGACATCTTCAACCTCCTGAACCTGATGAACAAGCGCTGGGGACTGCTCCAGATCCCCAACACCGCACTGCTCACGCAGGTCCAAGGGCAGGCTGCGCAGCAGCCGATCTTTCGCTTCGATCCTGCCTTCCTGCCTTACAGCTCGCAGAACCTGTACTCGTACTACCAGATCGAAGTGGCCGCGCGCTATAGCTTCTAGTCCGACGGCCGAACAGAGCACGCTGCACCGCTTGCTTTAGCGCCCCCAGTTCGGGTACCCGGCGCCCGTGGGATCGTTGGTGAGCCGCGTGAGGCCCGAGCCGTCGGCATTCATCACGTAGACTTGTAGCGTGCCACTGCGGTCGCTATGAAACGCGATCTGGGAACCGTCGGCGGACCACGTGGGGGCATAGTCCACCCCAGGGTCTGTCGTGAGCCGGGTCTGGCCGGAGCCGTCCGCGTTCATGACGTAGATCTCCTCGTTGCCATCTCTGTCACTGACGAAGGCGATCCGGGCGCCGTCGGGGGACCAGGAGGGGAACCGGTCCGTGGCTCCCGCCGTGGTCGTGAGCTGCGTGAGCGACGATCCGCTTACGTCCTTGACGAAGATGTCGTAGCCGGACCCGCCGTACGAGCTCAGCGCGATCTTCGAGCCATCGGGAGACCACGCCACCCCAATGTTCGCGCCAGCGTTAGTGAACTGTCGCATGCCGGTACCGTCGCCGTTGATGAGAAAAATCTGACCGCCGCTCCCGGCCTGATCGTAGAAGAAGGCGATCTTCGAGCCATCAGGAGACCAGGCCGGAGCTGGTTCGAACGTATCATCGAGGTTCACGAGCGCCCGACCGCCCGACCCGTCCGCGTTCCTCACGACGATCGCGTAGTAACCGCGGAGGAAGACCGGGTCGGTTATCCCATGAATGCTCGAGTAGACGAACATCGTGCCATCGGGCGACCAGTTGGGATCCAGGGCGCCCAGCGAATCGGACGTGAGCTGGACCTGCGCCGATCCGTCGGCATTCATCACATGAATCTGGATGGCTCCGCTCCGTTCGCTGACGAACAGGATCCTCCCAGGCGTCGCAACGCAGGTGACCGAAAAAGCGACCTGAGCGGTGGCTCCGCCGACGACCTCGACCGGGCGCGGATTGGCGGCCACCGCGCAGTTCACGGCAAGCCCGCTGAGCAGGACGTGGTGGCTGCCGGCACTCAGGCCGGCCAGCGTGATCGTGTCGTTCACCGGGATTGCCTGCCCGGCGCCGCCATCGAGGGCAATGCTGTAGCCGTTCCCGTCGAGCTCCGCTCCCGTGGTCGTCACGGTGATCCGAATGGCGCCGGTGTTCGGCCCCTTGGACTCGTTGCATCCTGCCGCGAGCACTACGAGGAGCGCCCAGGCCGTT